>Ga0126371_10001344_pt1 | contig 20710 bp, 18 predicted proteins | sample PanSoiMetaPlot_4_FD_110145 | JGI IMG/M metagenome (GOLD analysis project Ga0126371, IMG submission 110145) | Tropical forest soil microbial communities from Panama - MetaG Plot_4 | ecosystem: Environmental > Terrestrial > Soil > Tropical forest > Bulk soil | place: Panama | collected 2016-02-17 | reverse complement strand
CGAAACCAAAGTTATTCTTGCCGTTGAAAAGCATCGTCATAAGGCAGAAATCACGATTACTCCCCGCAACGGCCCGATCGTCGGACTGGCGCAAGCCAGCGACATGAAGCGCGCCGTCAACCAGGCGTTGGGACGCCTCGAAAAGCAGGCTCTCAAATACAAAACGCGCATCATCTCCAAAAAACGCAAATCGCACAACAAATGGAACGGCGACGGCAAACCCGAGCCGGCCGAACCGCAGACCGCCGTCGGTCTCACCGAGAAAACCGCCGTCCCGGTGGTCGTGCACAAATATCCGGCCGTTGCCAGAACAACCGAAGTGCACTTGACCCACTCAGCAGAAGCGGTGGCCTTGCGTCCGATGACGCTGGAAGAGGCGATCAAGGAATGCCACTTCCGCGACCGCGACGTCTTTGTCTTCCGCGATCCCAAGGGCAAAGTGATGGTCCTGCATCGCACGCGTGAAGGGAAGATGGAGTTGATCGAGGCGCCTTAGAACCGGCTAGTAGCGTCAGCTTCGGCCATTAACGCAAAGGGCAGGTTCGCAGCGTGCCCTTGCTTTATTCGTTTCACTTGCTTTCGTGCGTCAGCGGATTTTTCCAACGTAGGCTCGGGAAACGTGCAAAATCGCGGTCCGTTGTGTGTAGAACGCCGCCGCGTTCCAGGGTCAATGCTGCTAGCTGTGCGTCGCTGGTCACGTCGCCCGATGCCTGACCTTCCATAAGCATCTGTCGAAAGAAGGACCAATGTTGTCCTCCAGGGCCGAATGCGTGCACGTTCGGCTGTTCTAGCCACTGGTTTACAACTTCAACGATCTCCTGGGCCGAAAATCTTTGTCCCGGTAGTCGGCGGTTGCTCATAATGCGCGCGAAGGCGCTGATCGTTTGCCAAGGTAGGATCACGGGTTCACTGCCGGAAGATACTCTTTCGACCCATGCTCGGGCAGCAGCGTGCCCTGACGATGCACTGTCGTACGCGTAAAGTAATAAATTGGCGTCGACGACAATCACCGGTGGGAGGGGCCTTCCAGAAATTCAATGATCTGCTCCAGGTTGTCGTAGTTGAGACCGTGGGGAAGGCCAACGTTGATAGGGGTAACAAAAAACGGTTTCCGCTGGGGCTGGCGCGCGACGCTCAAACCCAAGCGTAGAAAGTGATTGACAGCATCCTTAAAGGATCGCCCGGACCTCCGCGTTTCCTGCTGTAATCCGCGGGCGACGTCTTCATCAAGTGTTAACGTAGTTCGCACATCATGATGCTTAACTAGCGCTGGCTTGCCTGCCCGCTCGCCACCTTTTGATTGAAGTGTCCCGACTGCCCGCGCGGCACACTCAACGACTTCCACTGCGCGGATTGCAGATGCTTGGCCAGGAACACAATCTGCCCGACGTGATACGCGTAGTGGCAAAGTTGCCGATTGATCGCCTGCACCACTGAGTGTGCCTCGCCTCGAATCCTTACTGTGCGTCCAGCGTCGCTTTCTGAGAGCGGCTCGAGTGCTGCAAATAGACAGGACCAGCCCGCTTCCCACATTCCCATCAGCGCGGCTCGCGTCGCCGGAGGCTCTTCGAATTCACTGTCCCGATTCCGGTCCGGCTTTTCGCCATCGCTGGTCAAAAAATCCGTCCATCGCGACCGCAGATTCCCCGCCATATGTTTCACGATGAGCGCGATCGAATTCATCTCGGGATCGAGTGCGACGAAAAGCTCCTCATCAGTAACCTGCGCCATCGCGCCTTCACCCAACTTCTTGTAATAGCGAAACAGCGACAACGAATCTTCAATATGTGCGGTCGTAAATTTCAATGCCATCGCGTGCCTCTGTTGGATTAGCTTTCTGGGTTCTGGGCTCGCCATGAATTTGATCGCGATAACCTAGCTAAGGCTTTAGCGTTTTTGAGCCGAGAGCCGAGAGCCGAGAGCCGAGAGCCGAGACCTGAGACCTGAGACCTGAGAACTGATTCTTCCCTTACGAACTCCCAATCAAAATCCCCGTCACAAACACCAATGCCCCGCCCAGCCCCACCTGTAGAGCCGCCGACGGAACCGGCGTATCCATATATCGATGCCGAATCCAGGTAATGGTTCCCAACTCAACTAGCACAACCAGAATCGCCAGTCCCATCGCGTAGCGGAAATCATGAATCAGGAATGGCAGCGTGTGCCCGATCCCGCCCAGCGCCGTCATCGCGCCGCACACGAGCCCCCTTACCCACGGATGTCCTCGACCCGTCAGGCTTCCATCGTCGGAGAGCGCCTCCGCGAATCCCATGCTGATGCCGGCGCCCACCGACGCGGCCAGTCCGACCAGGAACGCCGCCCAACTGCTGCGCGTGGCCAGCGCTGCGGCAAATACCGGCGCCAGCGTCGAAACCGATCCATCCATCAAGCCTGCCAGTCCCGGCTGTACGATCTGCAGCACGAATAACCGGCGATTGGCCTCCTCTTCCTCGGCCTTCACGCCTGCAGTTAACTTTTCCTTTTCGAGCGCGTCGGCTCGTTCCTCGTGAGAACGCTTCGTTGGCCAGATCGTCGAATAATTGCCGGATGCTGGCATCCTGCGAGCGCACCGCCGCTTTCTCATAAAACCCGCGTGTTTCGTACTCAATCGCACTGGCCTGCTTCCGTACGGTTTCGAGACCCAGGGGACGAACGAGCCAGACTGGCGTTCGCTGCACAAATCCGCGCACATCCTGCCGGCGAATCAGCGGGATATGCTCGCCGAATTTTTCCTGATACAACTCGATCAGTCGCCGCCGATGTTCCGATTCCTCTTTGCGCATGCCCTCACAGACGGCCGCTGATGCGGGAAAGTTCTCGCGCAGGCCCTCGGCAAAATCGGCATATACGCGTTCGTCTTCCTCTTCCAGCGAGATGGCTAAAGCGAGCACTTCGCGTTCAGTCAATTTCTCGAAGCTTTTCATGTCGGGGATAGACTACCAAGCTGACTGTACGATCGCACTTCTCAAATTGAAAACCGGTTTGAGCCGGTGAGAGCAGATCGCTCTTCCGACTGCAAGCGTGATGTACTTCCGAGAGGGCAGGTCAGGAGGTTTTCAAACTTCCGATATCTGTTACGCGGTTCGAGCGCACGTCAACATGAGGCATGAATCCCAGGTTACTTTTCATCCTTCTGCTCGTATCGGTGTGTCCGAGCTTCGCCACCGTCGCGATCAAAACCAAAACCGTACCAAACGGCACCGTTAAGAGCGCCTACTCCGCAATCATTCAGGCAGACAATGGCTGCCTTCCTTACAAGTGGGCGATTGTTTCCGGTTCTTTGCCGGCCGGCGTAACCGCCAAGGCATCAAGCAACACATCAGCTTTCAATCTCGCCGGAGCACCCACGACCGCAGCAACCTACTCTTTCACCGTCAAGGTCACCGGGTGTGGGGGCGGCGTCTCGCAGGCTAGTTACAAAGTTGTAGTTCAGGGCGGCGCCAACCATATTGTCGATCTTAGTTGGAAGGCTTCATCGACCAAGGGCGTCGTCGGCTACAACGTCTATCGCAGTCCTAATTCGACGACATGGACGAAGATCAATCCGAGCCTAATTGGTTCCACGCTATACACGGATTCCAACGTGTCGAATGGCTCAACCTACTACTACTCGGCAACGGCCGTCGATTCTACGGGTAAAGAAAGTGTGAAGACGGCGGCAGTGAAAGCCGTTGTCCCCTAGTTGAACTAGCCGGCGCGTACGAAATATTGCAAACCGGGCGAGCCTCCGTTTCCAGCGAGATTGAGGGACGGCTGCACGCCCGTCACGCTTACCTGACGCCGTTCGTGTGCACGCTTAATTTGACAGTTCGACTTGCTCTGCCTCGTCAGGTCCGGCGATGAGTCCAGTGACGGCATAATCCGCGGGCGCGTTGCCACGTCTTCCAGATGGTGTGTTCGTCCTGACTAGCGTGCCCTCCTTGTCATACGACAAAGCACGTGGCTGGGCGACACGCTGTAAGTTTGTTTGACCTCACTAACAGAAGGGATATCCCCCTCCCCCTCCGGTCTTGTGCAATCAGGGATTTACAGACAATGTCCCCCAAAATCTCTGATTTCAAATAACTTGTAGACAAAATATTCCGGACAAAAGGACTTAGGTGTCGGAAGATTTCTGCTCAGGAAATACGCCGGCGAGCCCCTTATAAATCATGCGTAAGAGAGAACGATAGGATCCCGGTCACCGGTTGGTGTGAGGGATTTACACTCAGCTCCGTGTTTCCTGAAGTTGAGGATTCGTGCGGGAGTATCTGTCGAAAAGGTGGGGCCGAGAGCCCAACGCAGAAAGCTGAGACCTGAAACCTGAAACCTGAGTTAACTTCCCGCCGTTTCGTCGTTCGCACTGCCAACCACGTCCATCACCAGCTCGCGTCGCCGCTTACCATTGCTGTTGCGGGTTTCGAGGACTCGGACGCGGCGTGCGGCGATGCTCTCCGGATGCAGTTTCAGAACGCGGCCGTCCTTGACTTCGACTTTGAAGCGAAACCAGTCGGTGCGAAACATCCGGCCGGACGCATAGAACGTGACCGATGCCGCGATCACTCCGTGGAAGTTCTCGCCGGTACACTCCAGAAAGCGCTTGCCGAGATCGTCGGTCCAGGTGCTGCCGCCGACCAGGGGATCATTCAAGAAATAGCGCAACGACGGAGTGGCCAGCGTGAGCTTGCGCAATTGCACCATCTGCAGGAGAACCGAAATTCGAGCAAGGTTCGTGACCACCAGCCTCGCTTCGCGCGACGAGACTTGCTCGAGCTTGATGTGCAACTCCGGCGACCACTCGCGTTCGAACTCCTCGCGCGCGAGCGCCAGGCTTTTGTCGCTGGCCTCGGCGTAACGCAATGTCGCCCGCGCCAGCACAAGGCTCAGCACGGTCGTCACCACCGTCCCGATCAACGGGATATAGGCGATCAGCAGCGTCAGAATGCTGTGCTGGTTGAGCCACTGCCAGAGATTCATGAAGCGCGAGTCACTCCTGCTTTGGGTGAGTTTTTTAGAGTCTAGCGAGGGTTCCGCGTGCGGGACAGTGGCCGAAGGACTAGACCGGCTGAGTCGGCACTTTGGTCATCTGGCGCCCCTATTACTTCTTTCTGCATCCGCGTGTTCACTTCCCAAACGTTGCGATGACGGGCGATATTTCTTGCCATGGCAGAACGAAAGCACCCAATGAGTGTTAAAGAAGACATGCGCTCGAGATCGACGTGCTTCGTCTTCGTATTGTTCCTCGCGATATCTGCTTTAGCGCCTGCATCGTCCGCTCAGCAAACAGAACCTTCTCCACGCTCCGACGGCGCGCAAACTCCACTACGAGTTTTCGCTCCGAGCCAGTCTTGTGCGCCGCTGGCAATCATCTCGCCCGGTGCAGGTGGAACCGAAAACGGCTATAGCTACCTCGCCGAAGCCTTGCGCGATCGCGGATACCTCGCCATTGTCATGGGACATAAAGAGAGCGGTCCGGCGACCCTGCGCAGCGACATTCGTCACGACGGAATTCACGGCGGCCTGAAAAACATGGTCACAGATCCAATCTTGCAGAACAGCCGCATGCTCGATGTCGGGGCAGCGATAAATTGGGCCGAAAAGCAGTGCCATCATCCCTTCAGGGTTTTGCTTGGGCACTCGATGGGATCGGACACGGTGATGTTCGAAGCGGGCGCGCACAACAAGCTCATCTTCGACGGCCACGAGGTTCAAGGCAAAGATCGCTTCGACGCGTACGTGGCACTCTCGCCGTCAGGCGAAGGTTCGATTTTCAGCAATGACTCGTGGAAGGGGATTCGCAAGCCCCTGTTCGTGCTCACGGGCACTCGCGACAAGGGCCTCGAGGGCACATGGGAATGGCGCACACAGCCTTACGATGAAATGCCTGCAGGATGCAAATGGCTCGGCGTGATTGATGGCGCGACACATATGAATTTTGCAGGCGTTGGTTTCGCAGGAAAAACCGAGAAGCTTACGATCGACAGTATCGCGGCATTTCTGAAAAGTGCGCGGGCGAACGACTGTGCGCTTCCAGTCGCGGAATCAGGACTGACGCTGAAGAGCAAATAGTGATGGCTCGCGAACTCCTGTTGTGGTCTGCGCGAATGTTGATCGCAAGAGTAGTAATGAGTCCGCGTCTTCGTGAGGCTATTTTGTAAATGTTCGTAAACCCCATTTCTGACGGACCTGAAATCACAACTGCACCTTTCGTAACTGCCAAAAGTAACGGCACATCTCTTCATACAGTTTTTTCGCGCGCTCACCGCACCGCGACTTTTCTCAATACTCCGTGTTCATTTCATCAAGGACGGAGGTAGCAAATGTTCAAGAAAAGTTTACTCGCGGCGTTCGGATTGGCTCTGGCTCTGGCTCTGGCGTTCGCAACGCCCGAAAAGGCGCACGCTGGTGTTGCGATCGGCGTGACGGTTGGCGGCCCCGTTGTGGTGGCTCGCCCCGCTTACCCATATCCCTACGTGTACCCAGGCCCGGTCGTCTACCCGCCCGCGTATGTTTATGCGCGGCCTTATTGCTATCGCCCAGGACCAGCGTTCTACGGCCGCTATTATGGTCGCCCGTACTGGCGCCATGAGGCGTTCGAGCGGCACGAGTACTTCGAGCATCGCGGATACGATCGCTTCCGACGCTAATGAAACGGCTGGTAGCTTCTAGCCCTTAGCGAACTTTGACGCGACCTATCATTCAAGCGCACCCCTTTTAAGCATTTGCAATCAAGGCGGACGCCTTCGGGCAGTCCGCCTTCTGTTTTGAAGTCCACTCCGCAACAAACACAACGCCTGAAGCATAGCGACGCACGATCCGACCGTGATACTGAATTCTTGTCCGGAAACTCTGCTAACATCCCCTGCAAGGTGGCGCAGAAAGTCAAACGCAAGGCTCCCCACAAGCCGACAAGGTCGGCACGCGCTCGCGCTGCCGACAACAACCGGGCGGGCCCGGAGCTAGTCATCATCACGGGGCTAAGCGGGTCGGGAAAAGCCTCCGCGCTGAAAGCATTCGAGGATCTCGGTTACTACTGTGTCGACAATCTGCCGGTTGATCTGATCCCGCGCTTCGCTGAACTCGCCGTACAGTCGCCAGAAATTCGACGCACGGCCCTCGTCGTCGATGTCCGCGAGGGAACGAAGCTGCAGCGTCTCCCGGCCATCGTGAAATCGGTTCGCCGGATGCTGCCGACGACGGTCATTTACCTCGAGGCCACGGAAGCGTCGCTGATCCGCCGTTACAGCGAGACGCGCCGCCCGCATCCGCTGGGCGCCGATGCTCCAGTGCGTTCGTCGCTCAGTGCCGAGCGGCGACGGATGAAGCCGATCCGGGCAATTGCCGATTGGGTGATCGACACGTCGAAGTTCAATGTTCACGAGCTGCGCGCGCACCTGACCGAGCGCTTCCAGAAGAAGTCATCCGATAAGAACATACTCGTTTCGTGCGTTAGCTTCGGATTCAAGCACGGCGTCCCCGCGGATGCGGACCTCGTCTTCGACGTGCGGTTCTTGCCCAACCCCCACTTCGTCCCGGAGTTCCGTCCATTGACCGGCCGCGATCCACGTGTCGCCAAATATATCCGCTCGTTCCCACAGACGCGCGAGTTCATCAATCGAATTTCGAAGCTGCTGGTCTATCTGTTGCCGCACTATGTTGACGAGGGGAAAAGCTACCTCACGATCAGCTTTGGCTGTACCGGCGGGCAGCATCGCAGTGTGATGATCGCCGAAGACGTCGGCAAGCACCTGGCCAAGGCCGGATACCGGGTGAAGATCGAGCACCGCGACAGCCCATAGGAGCTCGTGGTGCCCAGTCCACAACTGACGACTAGCGCGGTTTTCCGCTAAAATAACGGTTTGCACCCACTCCAAGGTATCCTTACGCCCAGCCGGTCCCTGCTCGACCGTAAACTTCCGGCCCAGGAAGGTCTATGCGGCAACTGACCCGCCTTTTGCAATACACCTTGCCGTATTGGTGGCAGGTGCTCGCGTCTGTAATCATGATGGCGGCGGTGGGCTTTCTCGATTCCTTCCGGCTTCTTCTCATCGGCCCGATTCTCGACCGCGTGCTGAATCCCGGCGCGCCGGCGCATGATCTGAAGCTGTTCCAGGTTCCAGGTACGCACTACTCGGTTCAGCTCCAACAGTTCGTTCCATCGCACCTGCAGAACCCGTGGAGCGTTGTTGCCTTTGCGCTGGTTGCATCCACGTTGTTAAAGGGGCTCTTCGACTACGCGGGGACCTATTTGGTGAGTTATGCGGGATTCGGAACGATCACTGACCTGCGCAACGACATGTACGACGCGATCCTGCGGCGGTCGGCAGCCTTCTTTCAGAAGCACACCACAGGGACGTTGCTCTCGACCATTGTCAACGACATCGAGCGCGTGCAGTACGCCATATCGAGCGTGCTGGGCGAATTTCTGCAGCAGACGTTCACCCTGATCTTCACCGCAGTGTTCGTGATCATGCTGGGCGGTCGGCTTGCGTGGGTGCTCGTGCTTTTCCTGCCGGCCATCATTATTTCGTCGACCAAGATTGGACTACGGGTACGCCGGACGACCCGGCGCGGGCAGGATAAGCTCGCCGACATTCAGAACATCCTGCACGAAACCATCACGGGCAATCGCATTGTGAAAGCGTTTGGGATGGAGTCGTGGGAGATCGCCCGCTTCCGCAGTGCAGCCAATCGTCTTTTGCGCGCAAACCTGCGTTCTGTGGCAGCGGCCGCGGTCAGTTCGCCCCTCATGGATACGTTCGGCGCGATCGCGATCGCACTACTGCTTCTGCTGGGCCGGAATGAAATCAATCGTGGAGCGTTCACCCCGGGAACCTTCCTCGCGTTCATTGTCCTCGTCTTCAAGCTTTACGATCCCGTACGAAAGTTCGCGCTGTTCAACAACAGCTTCCAGCAGGCGGTGGGAGCGTCGTCGGAGATATTCAAGTTTATGGATACCGAAGACGACGTCCGCGAAAGGCCCAACGCAAAGCCGCTGCCCCCGTTCTCGAAGAGCATCGTGTTCGAGCGCGCGACCTTTTCCTACGAGGGTAATGGCGACAGCGCACGCGAGATTCTTCACGAGATCGAACTCGACGTGAAAGCGGGAGAGGTGCTGGCGATCGTGGGCTCGAGCGGCGCAGGCAAAAGCACGCTGGTGCATCTGATTCCGCGCTTCTTTGACCTGACCTCGGGGCGGTTGCTGATCGATGGCCGAGACGTTCGCGACGTGACGCTCTCGTCTTTGCGGGCGCAGATCGGCATCGTCACGCAGGAAACCGTGCTCTTTAACGACACGGTTCGGAACAACATCGCTTACGGCCAGCCCAACGTTTCGAAAAAGCAGGTGGAAGAGGCGGCTCGAGCCGCATTGGCCCACGACTTTATTATCGAGATGCCCGAGGGCTACGACACCGTGATTGGAGAGCGGGGTTTGCGGCTCTCTGGAGGTGAGCGCCAGCGTATCGCCATCGCGCGTGCCATCCTGAAGAACGCCCCCATTCTGATTCTCGACGAAGCGACCTCGGCGCTCGATAGCGAGTCGGAAGCGCTGGTGCAATCCGCGCTGCAGAACCTGATGATCGGGCGCACCGTCTTTGTGATTGCGCATCGACTTTCGACGGTCCGCCGCGCGGACCGCATCGTCGTCCTCGAAAACGGAATGATCAGCGACGTTGGCGCTCACGAAGAATTAATGAAGAAACTCGGTACCTACCGGAGGCTGTACGATTTGCAGTTCCTGGAGGTCGACCAGCCGAAGCCGGCGGTACCGGTACGGCAGTGAGTGGCTCGTAGCGGACGGCTGGTAGCTTGCAGCTGACGGCCGCGGCAGATGCTTCCCAGGCGATCAGCATCTCGATAGAACCTGGCAATTTTAGGCTGTGAGATTACAGAAACGATGTTGACTTGGTGTTAGTGGCTGGATGAGCTTTGCCGTCTCAAGCGACTAGCTGCAAGCCATCAGCGATAAGCCAAACATGCCCATCCGCTCCATGACCGGATTCGCCCAGGTGAAGGGACAGGTGACGCCGCAAATCGGATTCACCTTGTCGCTCAAGTCGGTTAACCATCGGTTTCTTGATCTTCATTTCCGCATGCCTTCCGAGAGTGACTCGCTGGAGATGAAGCTGCGACGGCTGCTCAAGGAAAAAGTGGCCCGCGGTCACCTCGAACTTACACTCAGCCTCGACCGCGGCAGCAATGAGAGCTTCTCGCTGAATCGTGAATTGGTCGGCGGCTATGTTAAGGCCTTCCGAACGGCGGCCGCCGAATTTGGACTTGCGGCCGAACCGGACCTGAACGTTATCCTCCGAATTCCCGGTGCCATGGACGGCAGTTCAGAAGCGCCGGAAGGCGAACTGGAAGCCGCAGTCCTCGCCAAAATTGACGAGGCGCTTTCGCGCCTGAACGCGATGCGCGACGAGGAAGGCCGCGGCATCGAGCGTGAACTTCGAGAGCGGATGGAGCATATTCAGAAAGCCAGCTCGGGCGTCGAACGCCATCGGCATGCGATTCTGCAAAGCTACGTGGAAAAGCTTCGCGCCCGCATGCAGGAGCTGATTGGAGCAGGCGTGGAGCCGGAGCGCGTGCTGCAGGAGGCCGCACTGCTGGTGGATCGCAGCGACATTCAGGAGGAGCTCGTGCGTCTGCAGACCCATATCCAGCACTTCCTCGGATTGCTCAATGAAAAAGGGGAAGTCGGCAAGAAACTGGACTTCCTGCTCCAGGAAATGAATCGGGAGGCCAACACGTTACTTTCCAAGACTTCAGGGCTGGCGGGCGACGCACTAAAGATCACCGAGATGGGGTTGGTCATGAAGTCGGAGATTGAAAAATCGCGCGAGCAGGTACAGAACGTCGAATGACGACCGTCTTTATCATCTCTGCCCCATCTGGCTCTGGAAAATCCACGCTGGTTGTTGAGTTACGCAAGATCGTCGAGGGTCTGGATTTCTCCATTTCCTACACTACCCGCCCGCCGCGCGGAAGCGAACAAAACCGTAAGGAATACTACTTCGTTCCGCGCGAGGAATTTGAAGCGATGGTGGCGCGCGGCGAATTTCTTGAGCACGCCGATGTGTTCGGCAAGCTTTACGGCACCCATCGCCGGTTTCTAGAACAAGCCCGGGAAGCCGGGCGGGACCTGCTACTCGATATCGACGTTCAGGGCGCCGCTCAAATCCAGAACGCAATTCCGGAGTCAGTGAGTGTCTTTGTATTACCGCCCACATACCAGGAATTGGAGTGGAGGCTACGCCATCGTGGCACCGACTCTGACGAAGTCATTCAGCGCCGCCTGGACACGGCCCGTCGGGAGATTGAGAATTACGACAAGTACGATTATATTTTAGTGAACGACCGCCTGGAAGAGTCCGCTGACCTGCTCAAGGGGATCGTACTCTGGGAACGCGCGCGACGCTCGGGTCGCTCGTTCACCGAACAAGACCAGGGGCTCCGAAAAGTAGCCGAACAATGTTGCCTCCAAAATATGCGCGATCGGGTGCAACCCATTCTGGATTCTTTTCGCTGCGCTCGTGGTCAAGGAAAGTGTTAGGCGTCCGTTGGGAGAAAAGTTTATGAAGTTGATCGAAGGCTTCGACAGCAATTACCGATACATCCTTGTCGCTGCTCGCCGCGCCCGCCAACTCCAGGGTGGAGCGCCGCCAGTCGTGGAAACCAGTTCCCGAAAGCCATGCCGCATCGCTCAGGATGAAATCCGCGCCGGAAAGGTGAAATGGGTCATCCCTGAAACGCCCAAGACCGCAATGGAAGCGACCGCTGAGGCGCTTGAGCCTGGCACTCACACCGATTCCTAATCAAAGCTGACTCGACGGGGGAAAGGAAGCCGGTTCGCACTTCCATCCCGTTGCATCCAATTAACGTTCGATCGCAGGTTCACTCCCTCCGTCCTATGAAAGTCGCTCTCGGCGTCACCGGTGGTATCGCGGCGTACAAAGCGGCGGAGATCGTTCGCCTTCTACAGGACCGTGGCCTGCGAGTGCAGGTCATCATGACGCACGCCGCGCAAGAATTTGTGCGGCCCCTTACCTTCGCGGCACTCTCCGGCGAAAAAGTGATTACCAGCATGTTCGACCCGGGAACCGATGATCCCAACATCGACTCCGCGATCGAGCATATTGCTGTGGCCCAATCGATCGACGCTTTGCTGGTTGCGCCCGCAACTGCCGACCTACTCGCCAAATGTGCGCGCGGCATCGCCAATGATTTTCTGAGCACGCTCTATCTGGCAACCACCGCTCCGGTTGTGCTCGCGCCAGCGATGAACGTAAATATGTGGCAACATCCGGCAACGCAGGCGAATCTGGAAATCTTGCGCAAGCGCGGAGTGAAGATTGTGGAGCCCGACAGCGGTTATCTCGCCTGCGGGATGGTTGGCGCCGGCCGGCTCGCTGAGAACGAAGCGATCGTTGGCGCAGTGATGCAAGCGCTTGGGTCATCGCAGGATCTGGCCGGGGAAACTGTCCTGATCACCGCCGGCCCAACCCGCGAAAAAATCGACCCCGTCCGCTACATTACCAATCGCTCAAGCGGCCGTATGGGATACGCGCTCGCCGAAGCAGCGCTCCGGCGCGGGGCTCACGTATTGCTGGTTAGCGGACCTACGAATGTCATTCCGCCGAGCGCCGCGACCCTTACGCGCGTTGAAACGGCCGAAGAGATGCGCGAAGCGGTCCTGACCCTGCTTCCACAAGCCACCATCGTGATCAAGACAGCGGCGGTTGCCGATTACCGGCCAAAATCCGTAGCATCGCAAAAAATCAAGCGAAGCGGACCGACCTCTCTGGAACTGGAACCCACCGCGGACATACTCTCTGAATTGGCGGCGAAGAAGACAAACCAGTTGGTCATCGGATTTGCCGCGGAAACGCAGAACGTGCTTGAGAACGCGCGTCAGAAGCTCTCGCGAAAGTCGCTGGATGCCATCGTGGTCAATGACGTCTCTCACGATGGAGTGGGTTTCGATTCCGATCGCAATGCGGTCCATATCATCACGCACGATGAAGTCGTCGAGGTGCCGGAAACGACGAAGTGGAACGTCGCCCAGCATGTGCTCGACCAGGTGGTCAAACTACGGAAGCGCCACCGCGTGCTGGCAAACTGACTAATCGATGCGGATCCCCTATTTAACCCTGATCGTTGTCTCATTCATGATGACTTGTTCCGCTCAGCAGGCAGACCTTCAGCAGCCGATCCCAGTCGACCAGGAACCGCACCACAAAGTTGTGCTGAAGAACGAGTTCGTTGAAGTCATGCACGTTACACTTGCAGTCGACGAGCGCACCCTTTATCACACCCACTTGCATGACCGCGCCGCTGTGGAACTGAGTAACACTTCCATCTCACAGCAGAAAGTTGGAGATCCTGAAGATGCGCCGGCCGCGACCAAACCTGGCGACGTATCGGTCGGAACGGCCAGGGCTAGAGGATATTCGCACCGGGTGCACAACGTCGGGCCCGAGATCTTCAATGTTGTCGACGTTGAATTTCTAAAACGGCCCGATCAGCCGTCTGCTGGAACTGCGGGGCCAGTAGCAGGCGAGAACCAGAGTGCCCGCGCGTATCGCTGGGAACTCTCCCCAGGTGCGAAGACTCCTGAGCACACTCATCATCGTCCTTATCTGATTGTGGCAGCCACTCCCATGCAGTTGAAGATGACTGCACCCGATGGGCAGTCGCGTGCCGAAACCGTGAAGGCTGGTGATTTCCACTGGGTCGATGCGCAGGTCACGCACACCCTGTCGAACGAGGGAACGACCGCAGGCACGATCGTTGAACTCGAATTGAAATAGCGTGCATGAGCGCGCGTGCCCAATGATATTCTGACCATCGATGTCTTCGCCCCTCTCTCCGGATTTGCGCCGCGCCCTCGCCGAGCGCATTCGTTATTATCAGCAGCTGGGAATCTACGACTTTTATTACCGGGTAGGCGCGCCATCCGCAGACATTCCCCTTGTTGATGTTCCAGAACCGGCGCCCATTGAAAATTTCATCCAGCCAGGACAGCGAGAAACAATGTCACCAAGGAAAGCGACTGCTTCCGCGGTCGCAGACGAGAGTATCTTCGAGGTCATCGCCACGCGAGCGGAAAACGGAGTAGCCGATCCCGCAAAAGCGCTCAAACTGATTCGCGAAGACCTCGGCGACTGCACGCGCTGTCGCCTGCACAAGCAGGGCCGCAAACAGATCGTATGGGGCGTTGGAAATCCTCAAGCCGACCTGATGTTTATTGGTGAAGCGCCGGGTGCGGACGAAGATATTCAGGGCGAACCGTTCGTGGGACGTGCGGGTCAACTCCTCACCAACATGATCAAGGCGATGGGACTGAGCAGGCAAGAAGTCTACATCGCCAATATCATCAAGTGCCGGCCGCCGAACAACCGCACGCCCGAACGTGACGAATGCGAAACCTGTTCGCCCTTCCTCATGCGCCAGATTGCGGTGGTCCAGCCCAAGGTGATCGTGGCGCTCGGCGCGGTTGCCGCGAAGACGCTGCTGGCGATCAACGACTCGATGTCGAACCTGCGTGGACGCTGGTACGAATTCCGGCCGACCGGAGTGCGCAGCAACGATCCCAATTGGTCGAGCGCCAAACTTGCTGTGACCTATCACCCTGCATTTTTGCTTCGCGACCCCCGGCAGAAAAAAGAGGCATGGAAGGATCTGCAGATGGTGATGAAAGAACTCGGATTGAAGGTGCCCGCAAAGGCAGCGGAGTGAAAAGTGGCGACGCTTAGTAAATGGGGGTGTGTTCAGGTCGCGTGGTGCAACGGCCGTGCTCAGTAGCGACGATCAAAAGCGACGTGACTACAAGCGGGGTCGATTGGCATGTCTGGAATGAACTGTTCAAAGTAGGGAAGATTTTGGTCGAACGGTTTCTCCTCGACGTTGACCAAGTGAAATCTCTCCGCATTTTCATCTAGGGCAAGATATAGGCGGAAGCGTCGATGTTCGCCGGTGAGATAGTCCGCGAGTAGCGCCTTGTAGCGAGGTACAAACTGCATGAGGAGCGGGTCGATTCCCCCTTGAGCTTTGGGGTCCAACGACAGGCTTTTTCGGATGGAGAGAATCTCTGCTTTCTCCAATGAGGTGAAGTTGGGCGCAATCTCCCCATCATGCGCAAAATAGTAGGCACTCGGAATTTCCATCAGGAACATCTTCCACACACTGCTGGGAAGCCGAACGAAGACGTGTGGGCCGCCCGTCCGCGTAATGACCGTAATGCTTCCAACAGGACACGCAAGCATGTTGCCGTCTTCATGGCCCCACCAACTGCCAACCTCCTCCCATCCTGAGTTCGCGCGATAAGAGATCTCCCATGTGAACCCGCTGTCGGGGCCCTCCGTGGGGATTCCTTTCACGCGTAGCAGGGCCCCGTCACTGAGCTGCAGTTGCTTGTTCAGCGTTTTCGCGGCAATTTGGTCATTAACCGCGACCAAAACGTAGATCGCAAGGACCGCAAAAATTCCGAGCGTTGCGACAATCAGAACGACCACGATTTTGAGAGTGCGGCGCATAGTTCGGCAGCGGTCTGCGAGACATCCTTGCACTGCAAGTGCCCGGGCACAAGGTTACCTGCGCGTAAAGACGGTCTCCTCGCTCATTGAACTCAAACGTCAAACAGTTGTTATGTCCCAGCGGGGAGAATTCCGGCAATCAGTACAGTCCCGGGATCAGTCGGCGGGTTGATTTCTGATAGCTCTCGTAATCGGAGCCGAACGCTTCGATCAAGGCTGCCTCTTCGACATGAATGCGATAGCGCATCGCTGCCGTGATCGGCATGATCGTGATAGCAAGGCTCCACCAGTTACGGAAGTGAATCGCCAATCCCACGAAAGCGAGCCAGAGCCCGGTATACGACGGATGGCGCATCAATCGATACACGCCCGTGCGCAACACGGATTGCCCTTCCTGAATCGCGACATTTGATGTGAAGTAGCGGCCGAGTGTGAAGATGGCCGTCCAACGCAAAGCAAGACCAACCGCCAGGATCGTGAGTCCCACGCCCTTCGCCCAGTGTGAGGTGATGGGAAGAGTTTCGCCCTGGATCTCGCGGATTGCGCCCGCCGTAAACGTCGCGATGCCGATCCCGACCCAGAGAAGGATGAGCGACCCGCGATCGCGAACGCTGGCGCTGCTCTTCTTTGCACGTGTCCCGATGCCGATGGCGATTTCCGACGCCACCCAAAGCCAGATTACGATTCGCCAGATGGTCGTAAGAGTCATAGTTTTGGGTCGAGACGAAGGAGCTATGAGCTACGAGCCACGAGCTACGAAGCTAAGACCTGAAACCTGACTCACCCCATCCTGCCGGTTGCGATGCCCTGAGCCCAATCCTCGCGGCCGTGAGTCCGCGCACATGCTGCGGCGGCGTGATGATCATAGGCCACGCGCTCCAAAGAGACATTCCAGCCTTCGCCATTTCGCTCAATCACGGCGTAGCAGGCATGCGGCGAGAATGTCTGCATGCGATAGCGGACCGGGTCAACGTCGTCGTAGGCGGGTACGCCAATGCTTCCCGGGTTGACCACCAGCTGTCCGTTCGCCAGTTCAACGACGCGGGGAATATGTGTGTGGCCGCACAACACGACCGGGTGGTGGACGCCTTGAAGCAATTCGCGAATCGCGCCTTCGGAACGAACTTCGGGCAATCCGTCCATCACATCTTCAAGCAGATAAACCGTGTCGCTGGCCGGCGTGCCGTGACAAAGAAAAACGCCGTCGCCGAGAACGGCGGTCTTGGGCAGGCCGCTCAGCCAATGGATCGGCTCCTCGCCCAGGTCGCGGATGACGTACGAGAGAGTCGGGATGGCCGCCAGATCGCGTTCGCTGGCCTCGTAGATCAGTCGGTCCTGGTTCCCCTGCAGTGTGACCAACACGTTTTCGTGCAGGAGGCGTTCATAGGTGGCGTGCGGCTTGAGTGGGCCGTAAAGCGTGTCCCCAAGATTGACGAATGTTTCGATCCCGCGATCTTTCGCATGGGCGAGTACGGCGTCGAGTGCCCAAACGTTGGCGTGAATGTCAGCGAGGATGGCGAGGCGAGCGGCCACGGCGTTGGGAATGCTGTTCAGGCTAACAGAAAAACAGGTCTCAGGTCTTAGGTGTCAGGTCTTAGGCTGCAGGTCTCAGACCTTAGTTCGAAGATCTGTGGGACGGCCACGCCCTGATAACCTATTGATGATCTCACTTGAAATTTGCTGAGGCTCCAACGCTAACGCCAAAGACCTAAGACCCGAGACTGACACCTGAAAGCTGCATTCCAATTCTGCGACGTTGCCTTGCCCGTGCCGCTCGACATGGCGTTCTCCTATCACGTGCCGGAAGGGATGGAGCCTGCGGTGGGTGGCCGTGTGCTGGTGCCGTTTCGGCAGCAACGCATGAGTGGGATCGTTGTCGATCTGCACGACCGCCAACCGTCGGTCCAGACCAAAAACGTAGTCAGCGTGCTCGATCCTGCGCCGGTGCTCGACGAGCAATTAATGCGGCTGGGGAAATGGATTGCGGATTATTACCTGGCGCCGCTGGGTGAAGTGTTCCGCACCATGCTGCCTTTAAGTGCCGAGTTCAAGCGCAGCATTCGTTACCGCATCACCGATCAGGGACAACTCGCCTTGCATCTTGGCAGTACAACGGGTTCGCCCGGACGATCGCGGCGTACGCCGGAAGAGCAAATGGTTGAGTTTCGCGTCCTGGACTACCTGGTCAATCGTGACGACGCACCGGAGACCAGTCTTCGCTCCGCATCCAGCGCGAGCCGCTCGGTGATTGCCGGAATGGTGCGCAAGAAGTGGATCGTTCGGGAAGACATCTCGGATGCGCGCGATGCGAAGCGGATAGTGAAAGTGGCGGTGCTGCGGGGGGCAGAGTCGGCCCAGAGTGGCAAGGCTGAAGTGGCAGAATCTATCGTCAATTCGACCGGCGAGGCCCCCCGTCCCTCCAACGGCGATGAAGCGCTTCGTACGATCCGGAAGCTGAATGCGAATCAGCAGACGCTGATTGAGACGCTGGCCGCCGCGGGCGGACGAGTTGAGGTAGAAACCTTACAAACGCTCGATGTGCCTCGCTCAACGCTCACTACCCTGGTGCGGCGCGGACTGGTCGAGATCGTTGAGGAGCCCGCCGAATTTCACGTCTCGCGGGTGAAGGCACGGCGTTCGCCCTTCGATTTTGAATTCAACACCGCCCAGAAGCAGGCCCTCCAAGAGATTGAAGCCGGTGTCGCCGCGCGCAAGTTTGGAGGCATGTTGCTGCACGGAGTGACCGGCTCAGGCAAGACTGCCGTCTATCTGGCGGGAATGCGCTCGGTGCTCGAAGCGGGACGATCCGCCATCTTGCTGGTACCTGAGATTGGCCTGACGCCCGCAGTAGCCGCTGATCTGCACCAGGTCTTCGGCGACGAGGTCGCGATCCTGCATTCGGCTCTCTCGAATCAAGAGCGCGCCGAGCAATGGCACCGCATTAAGCGAGGGGAAGCGCGCGTCGTTGTGGGGACGCGCTCCGCAGTCTTCGCGCCGGTCAGCGATCTCGCATTGATCATTGTCGACGAGGAGCATGATTCCTCCTACAAGCAGGAGGAAACGCCTCGTTATCACGCGCGCGATGTCGCTGTGATGCGAGCCAAGATGGCGGGTGCGATGGTGGTGCTGGGCTCGGCAACCCCATCGCTTGAGTCGTACTACAACGCCACCAAGAAGAAATATTCGTTAGTCGAGTTGCCAGATCGAGTGGAGCGGCGCCCGCTGCCCGAAGTCGAACTCATCGACATGAAGCAGGAATTTCAGGAGACCGGGCAGGAGCAGGTGATCTCGCGCAAGCTGGCGGAAGAAATCCGCGAGCGGCTCGACCGCAGGGAGCAGGTCATGATCCTGCTGAACCGCCGCGGATATTCGCCGGTGGTGCTGTGCCGCGCTTGCGGAAAAACTCTGGAATGCAAGAACTGCGCCATCGCGATGACGCATCACAAGCGTGCGCGCCGCATGGAATGCCACTATTGCGGATACACCGCACCCGTTCCCGATAAATGTGTGCACTGTGGAAGCGAGTACGTGTATTTCATCGGGACCGGTTCGGAGAAGCTGGAAGAGCTGCTGCACTCGATGTTTCCTACGGCGCGCATTGGCCGTCTCGATCGCGACACCGTGCGCGGCAAAGAAGACTTCGAGCGCGTGCTGGGCGCGCTGAACCAAGGGGAACTCGACCTGCTGGTGGGCACGCAGATGATCGCAAAAGGCCACGATGTACATGGCGTGACACTGGTGGGCGTCGTGAACGCGGACATCGCACTTGGCCTGCCCGATTTTCGCGCGGCCGAGCGGACGTTTCAGTTGCTGACGCAGGTAGCCGGACGCGCAGGCCGCGGCCAGACTCCGGGTAGGGTCGTCCTGCAGACTTTTTTCCCCGACCACTATGCGGTACAGTACGCGGCGCAGCATGACTTTGTCGGTTTTTACGAGAAAGAGCTGCGTTTTCGCAGCTGGATGCATTACCCGCCATATTCAGCCCTTGCGAATGCTTTGATCCGCAGCAATAAGCTCGATGACGCGCTGCGCTGGTCGGGCCTGATCGGGAAGTGGTTCGAGAAAACGCGTCACGAGGGCGTGCGCGTGCTGGGTCCTGCGGCAGCACCCATCCTGCGCCTAAAACAGGACTACCGCTATCACTTTGTGCTGAAGTCGCCGAGCCGCGAAAAGCTCAATGCGGTGCTGCGCGCGATGCTCGCGTATGCCACGACGCAGAAAATTCCGCGTACCCAGGTGATTGTCGATGTGGATGCGTTGTGGCTGATGTGAGCAGCAGGTCTCAGGTGTTGGGTGTTAGGTGTCAGGCAAAAGCAGCTACGAGCTGCGAGCTGCGAACCGCATTGCGATCCGTGCTGCCGCGTGCTCTACTTGCATTCTTGCAAATGCGCTAACTCAGGAGACATTCATGCGCTCTGTCCTGATCATGTACGTCGTATTCCTGGCTACGTTGCTACTTGCTCAAGAAAAGCCCGCCGAACAAGGCTGGATCGCCGCCAGCAACGAATACACGAAGATGCTGGTGAACATCGAGATGAAGCATGAGCCCGAGGTCGGGTCGCGGCAGGGGCTTGCGGAATACGACGAACTCATCTCCCAGCCGTCGCTCGCCGACGAGGATCAGGCGCGCAAGGAGACCGAAGAAGTTCTCGCCAAGCTCAAGGCCGCGCTTCCCGAGCAGAAACAAAAAGAAGTGGCGCAGGATCTTGAAATCATGATCCGCAAGGTCGAGCTGCAGTTCCGAATCGACGATTACCAACGCGCCCACGAGGTGCCTTTCATCAATGCCAGCCAGCAGGTCTTCCTTGGCCTTCGCATCCTTCTTGATGAGCAGACTCCGGCAGAACGGCGCCCAGCGGCGTTGGTGCGGATCCGGCGATATGCCGGGCTCGATCCGAAATACAAAGCACTAACTGAGATTTTGAAGCAGCGTGTCACCGAGCAGATGGTAAAGCCAGGAGTGTTTTATCCGGCAACGGTTGAGATCGAGACCGAACTCGGGCGCAATTCGAATTATCTGGAGGGCATCGCGGCCCTGTGCAAGGAGTACAAGCTCAGCGGATGGGAGGACTCTTACGCCAAGCTGAAGACGCAGCTTACCGACTACGACGGGTGGATCAAGACGACCGTGCTTCCCAAGGCGCGCGCAGATTTCCGACTTCCGCCCGAGGAGTACGCGCTGGCGCTGCAGAACT
>Ga0126371_10001343_pt1 | contig 20713 bp, 18 predicted proteins | sample PanSoiMetaPlot_4_FD_110145 | JGI IMG/M metagenome (GOLD analysis project Ga0126371, IMG submission 110145) | Tropical forest soil microbial communities from Panama - MetaG Plot_4 | ecosystem: Environmental > Terrestrial > Soil > Tropical forest > Bulk soil | place: Panama | collected 2016-02-17 | reverse complement strand
GCCCTATGGCCAGGTCGACCGCATCTGCAAAATGGTGCCGAACAATCCGGCGGCGCCGGTGACCTTGCAGCAGGCGATCGACGGCGAGCCGATGCTGCAACAGATGCGCGACGACGATCAGCAGGTGGCACGGCTGATCGAGATCGCGTTGCAGCTCGAAGGGCTCTATCGCCATGCCTCGACGCATGCCGCCGGCGTCGTCATTGGCGACCGGCCGCTTGATGAATTGGTCCCGATGTATCGCGATCCGCGCTCGTCCATGCCGGTGACGCAGTTCAGCATGAAGTACGTTGAGGCCGCCGGGCTGGTGAAGTTCGACTTCCTCGGTCTCAAGACGCTGACCGTGCTGGCCAAGGCGCGCGATCTGCTGGCCGCACGCGGCGTGACGCTCGATCTCGTTAGCCTCCCGCTTGACGACAACAAGACTTTCCGATTGCTGGCGCGCGGCGAAACCGTCGGCGTGTTCCAGCTTGAAGGCGCGGGCATGCGCGACGTGCTGAAGAAACTCGACGCCGACCGCTTCGAAGACATCATCGCGGTCAACGCACTCTATCGGCCGGGTCCGATGGAGAACATCCCGCGTTACATTGCGGTGAAGCACGGCAACGAGCAGCCGGAATACATGCATCCCGACCTCGAGCCGATCCTCGAGGAGACCCAGGGCATCATCATCTACCAGGAACAGGTGATGGAGATCGCCAAGGTGCTGTCGGGATATTCCTTGGGAAGTGCGGATTTACTCCGCCGCGCCATGGGCAAGAAAATCAAATCCGAGATGGAGGCGCAGCGCAAACAATTCATCGACGGTGCCAAGATGCACGGCGTCGACGACCGTCTCGCCGAGTACATTTTCGAGCAGGTGGCAAAGTTCGCCGGCTACGGCTTCAACAAATCGCATGCCGCCGCCTATGCGCTGGTCGGCTACCAGACGGCGTATCTGAAGGCCAACCATCCGGTCGAGTTCATGGCCGCGTCGATGACGCTCGACCTCGGTAATACCGACAAGCTCAACGTCTTCCGGCAGGAATGCGACCGGCTTGGCATCAAGCTGCTGCCGCCCGACATCAACCGGTCCGACGTCGAATTTGCCGTCGAGACGGCGGGCGAGGGCGGCGCGATCCGCTATGCGCTCGCCGCGATCAAAGGCGTCGGCGCGGGTGCGATGCGCCAGGTCGTCGCCGAGCGCGCGGCGCACGGTCCGTTCAAGAACCTGTTCGATTTCGCGGCGCGCATCGATCCCAAGCATTTCAACAAGCGGCAGTTCGAGAGCCTGGTAAAGGCTGGTGCCTTCGACGCCATTGCGCCCAACCGGGCGCAGGCCTTTGCCGCGATCGAGCTCTTGCTGCGCTACGCCAATGCTGCCACCAACGAGCGTGCCAGCCAGCAGGTCAATCTGTTCGGCGCCGCCGCTGGTCCGACTGCTGGCCCAGCGCTGCCGGCGATCATCGACTGGCCGCTGGCTGAGCGCCTTCAGAAGGAATTCGAGGCTATCGGCTTCTATCTCTCGAGCCATCCGCTCAGCCCCTACGGCAAAAGCCTGGCTCGGCTTGGCGTGTTGCGGTTCGCGGACCTGGTGCGGCGGCAGGCCGGCGCGGAGACGCGCGTGAAGCTCGCCGGCGTCGTCATCGGCAGCAAGGAACGCACCTCGGCGCGCGGTAACCGCTTCGCCTTTCTCCAGGTCTCCGACATGAGCGGCATCTACGAGGTGATGGCGTTCTCCGAAGTGCTGCGCGACAGCCGTCCGCTGCTCGAATCCGGTCAGCCGCTGCTGGTGACCGTCGATGTCCGGGTCGAAGGCGATACGTTCCGCCTGACGGCGCAGCGCATCGAGGCGCTCGATAAAGTCGCAGCGGGCGCCGCGGCCGGCTTGCGGCTGGTACTGGAGCGCGAAGAGGCCCTGGCCGGCGTGCGCAAAGCGGTTTTCGCCGAAAGTGGCGGCCGGGGGCGGGTGAGCGTGGTGGTGGCACTGGACGATGCACGTGAAGTGGAAATTGCGCTGCCCGGCGGCTTCAAGGTGACCCCGCGTCTTGCCGCTGCGCTCCAAACCGTGCCTGGGATCCGCGAAGTGGCGGAAATCTAGGCGGCGCACCGCAACCGCCGTCGGCGCGTTTGACACGACGCGACCGCGGCCGGCAAGCCAACCGACGGAAGATTAACGATCCGTGCTTGACTTGATACCTTTGCGTTAACTATTTGGTCCGTTCAATCCAACATTTCGGCTAGATTAGCCGTTTTCGCGCTTGCAATAGTAATGTTTTCGATTATATTAATATTAACTTTTGATAATATTAATGCGGCGCGGGTGGGAAACACGCGCCGGATGACCGTAGGGGGTTGAGTCGCAATGGCCGGACGTAGCGGTGGCGCGCAAAGTCGCCCGGGGTGGGTGCTCGAAGCCGACCCCGATCCAGTCGACGAGCAGTTGCGGCATCGGCGCTGGCGCATCCTGCGCGCGGTGCTGCCGATCGGCCACGGCCTCGATCCATTGCCCACTTGGGTCAAGACGCTGGAGCAATTCGTCGGCTGGCTGATCGGCCGGTTGAACCCGGCCGGCTTGCGGACTTATTTCGAGGATCTCGAAGAGATCTCCAAACAGACGTGCGATCTCGAGTTGTTGCGGCTGGCACGGCGCTATCAAGGCCAGCGCTGATTTTCGGCGAGACTCGACGCGTTGTCACTTGAGCGTGACAACAGAATCACCTTAGGGTTTTAAGCACGTGACAGCGGCGCACCGGCGGGGGCTTCATGGGTTGCGGCGGTCAGGTGATTTATCGGCAAGCTAAGTTCGCGGTCGGCCAGATCGTGCGCCACCGGCTTTATCCGTTCCGCGGCGTGATCTACGACGTCGATCCGATCTTCAACAATTCCGAAGAATGGTATCAGTCGATCCCGGCCGACCGGCGGCCGTCGAAGGACCAGCCGTTCTATCACCTGCTGGCGCAAAACGCCCAGGGCGGTCCGTACGAGGCGTACGTCTCGGAACAGAATCTACTGCCCGATTCCGAAAACGGCCCGATCAGCCATCCGATGATCGATGTGATGTTCGAGAAGATCGCCGGCGACCGCTATCAGCTGCGGCCGCAGCGCCGGCAATAAGGACGCCGCGCGCTACTTGCGCTTCCAGGTGAAGACCGAGGACACCGCGTAGTTCCAAACCGAGCCGACGACCACGCCCGCGAGGCTGGCAAGCCAGGGAATGCCTTTGACGCCGACAAGCCAGTGCGCATCGCCAGCGAAGACAAAGGCGGCGAAGCCGACGTTGGCGACCGCGCCCAGCGCGCAGATGACGTAGAATGAAAACAGGCCGCGCCACAGGCGCCAGCCCCTGAGCCGGCGGTCGCGGTAGGTGAAGACATTGTTGAGGACAAAGTTCGAAGTCATCGCCACCAGCGTGGCGATTGCCTGGGCGGCGATGAAACCGAAGCCGGCCGCGAGCGCCAGCGACAGTACGATCAAATCGACGACGACGCCGATCGCGCCGATCATCGTGAACAGCGCGAAGCGCACCGGCACGATATGGCCGACCAGCTTATCGGCCAGCAGCATACCGAATTCCCACGCCACCATCGTGTCGAGCTTGCTCTCGCCATAGCGGCGGGTGCGGAATTGGTACGGCAGCTCCTTGAGCCGCGGCGTCGACGGCAGCGACGCGAGCACGTCGAGCAGGATCTTGAAGCCCTGGCCCGACAGGTCGCGCACCGCGCTTTCGAACACTTCGCGGCGCAGCATGAAGAAGCCGCTCATCGGGTCGGCGATCTCGGTCTTGCAGATCAGGCGCGACACCTTGGTGGCGAAACCGCTCATGCCGGCGCGGGTCTTGTTCCATTCGCCGACGCCGCCGCCCGTGACATAGCGCGAGCCAACGACGATGTCGTACGGTTCATGGCGCAGCACGTTGAGCATGCCCGGCAGCAGCGATTCGTCGTGCTGCAAATCGGCGTCCATCACCGCAACGAACGGCGAGGCCGACGCCAGGGTGCCCTCGATGCAGGCGGTCGACAGGCCGCGCCGGCCGATGCGCTGCAAGCACCGGACGCGCGGATCGTGGCGGCCGATTTCGCGCACCGCTTCGGGTGTGCCGTCCTTCGAATCATCATCGACGAAAATCACTTCCCAGCGTGTGCCGGCGAGCGCCAGATCGAGGCGTTCGAGAAGCGGCGCGATGTTTTCGCGCTCGTTGAGCGTCGGGACGACGACAGTGAGGTCGGCCGCGCGTGACGGAAGGGCCTGCGGGTCGATCTTGCGGGCGGTGGCTTCGTTCATCCGAAAAGGGTCCTCAAACGCAAAAATGCCTCGAATCGTCTTGATTCCTCAAGGCTTATCCGTCACAGGCAGGTCGCAGAACGGCGGACATTGTAATAGGATCACGACCCGCAGGAGGACCTTACCAGCCCATGGTTAAACGCGCGTTGATCACCGGCGTTACCGGCCAGGACGGGGCGTATCTAACGGAATTGCTGGTCGGCAAGGGCTACGCGGTGCATGGCATGCTGCGCCGGGCGAGCCTGTTCAATACCGACCGGATCGACCACCTTTATCACGACCCGCACGTTACCGGCGCCAATCTGACGCTGCATTACGGCGACCTGTCGGATGGTACCGCGCTGCGCCGGGTGCTGGAAAAGGTCCAGCCCGACGAGGTCTACAATCTTGGCGCGCAAAGCCACGTGAAGGTGTCGTTCGAAGTGCCGGAATACACCGCCGACATCGACGCGCTCGGCACATTGCGGCTGCTCGAGGCGCTGCGCGATCATGTCGCCCATGGCGGACGCAAGGTCCGCTTCTATCAGGCGGGCTCATCGGAGATGTTCGGCGCCGCCAAGCCGCCGCAGAACGAAAAGACGCCGTTCGAGCCACGCAGCCCTTATGCCGTTAGCAAGGTGGCGGCGCATTGGTACGCGGTGAATTACCGCGAAGCGTATGGTCTGTTCATCTGCAACGGCATCCTGTTCAATCACGAGAGCCCGCGACGCGGCGAGACGTTCGTCTCGCGCAAGGTGACGCGTGCCGCTGGACGCATCAAGGAAGGGCTGCAGGACAAACTCTATCTCGGTAATCTCGAGGCGCGGCGCGACTGGGGGTTCGCCGGCGACTATGTCGAGGCGATGTGGCTGATGTTGCAGCAGGACAAGCCCGACGATTACGTTATCGCCACCGGCCACTCGCACACCGTGCGCGAGCTGGTCGAAACGGCTTTCGGCGAGCTCGGCCTCGACTGGAAGAAGCACGTCGAGCTCGACGCGCGTTATCTGCGGCCAACCGAAGTCGACGCGTTGCAAGGCGACGCATCGAAGGCACGCAAAACGCTCGGCTGGCGACCTAAGATGGATTTCAAGGCGCTGATCAAGCTGATGGTGACGCACGATCTCGGCATCGCGCAGCAGGAGAAGACGCTGCAACGCGCGGGTTTCGAAACGCCGGCGCGCGGCGCTGCATCGACGGGCGTCGGCTGATGCGCGAGCCGAAAACGGCGCCGGCGGCGCCGGTGATCTTTCCCTTGGCGGGCAAGCGCGTGCTGGTCGCTGGCCATCGCGGCATGGTCGGCGCTGCGGTCGTGCGCCGGCTCGGCAATGTCGGCTGCACCGTGCTGACCGCCGGACGGGCCGAAGCCGACATGCGTCGTCAGGATGCCGTCGAAGCGCTGCTGCGCAAGCTCAAGCCGGACGCCCTGTTCGTCACGGCCGCGACGGTCGGCGGCATCCTCGCCAATTCGACGCGGCCGGCAGAATTTCTCTACGACAATCTGATGATCGCCGGAAATATGATCGAGGCGGCGCGGCAGACCGGCGTCAAGAAGCTGCTTTATCTCGGCTCGTCGTGCATCTATCCGCGGCTCGCCAAGCAGCCGATGGTCGAGGCGGAGCTTCTGTCAGGTCCGCTCGAGCCGACGAACCAGTGGTACGCCGTCGCCAAGATCGCCGGCCTGAAACTGTGCGCCGCCTATCGCCGGCAATGGCATTGCGACTTTATTTCTGCTCAGCCCACGAACCTCTACGGTCCCGGCGATCGCTACGATCTCGAGGGTAGCCACGTCATTCCGGCGCTGATCATGAAAATCGACCGCGCCAAGCGCGCCGGCGCTCGCGAGGTCGACATCTGGGGCAGCGGCAAGCCGCGGCGCGAATTCCTTCATGTCGACGACCTCGCCGACGCACTGGTGTTCCTGATGGAGCGCTACTCCGACGAGAGCCACGTCAACGTCGGCTGGGGCGAGGATCTGACCATTGCCGAGCTTGCGCAGTCGATTGCCGATGTCGTCGGCTACAAGGGCGCCTTCCGCTTCGACGCATCGAAGCCCGACGGCGCGCCGCGCAAGCTGCTCGACACCGGCAAGCTCGAGGCGATGGGCTGGCGGCCGCGTATCTGCCTGAAGGAAGGCCTCGCCGACGCCTATCGCTGGTATGGCGAGCACGCCGCGACGTGAACGGCCGCGTATGAGCCAGGGAGTCGTCCGCCGCAAGGACAAGGAGATGAGCCGCGCCGAGGCCGAAGCGTTCCTTGGCCGGGTGGCGCTCGGCCATATCGGCTCGGTCGACGCGACCGGCCAGCCTTACGTGATCCCGAACTTGTTCGTCTACGAGGACGGCAAGGTCTATATCCACACCAGCGCCGCAGGCCATTTCCAAAGCAACATCGAACGCAATCCGCGCGTGTCGTTCGAGGTCGCCGAGATGGGCACGATCTATCCCTATGGTGAATTCGAGTGCGATACGACCGTGAGCTACGCCAGCGTCGTCGCCTTCGGCACCGTCACCATCGAGAGCAATCCTTCAACCAAGGCGCGTTTCTTCGACCGCTTCATGGCGAAATACGCCGATCCGAAATGGGTGCGGCCCAAGGGCTTCTATCCGCGGCTCGATCAGGTGACGGTCTATCGCATCGATCTCGAGCGGGTCACCGGCAAGAAAGGGCCGCTGCCGGCGGTCAGCGATCAATGGCCGGCGAAGAATCTCACCAAGTCACCGGGCGCCAAAGCGCCGAACCATTAGGCGCTATCGCCTCTCGCCGCCTGAATCGCCTGCCACAGCCGCTCGGACGTTGCCGGCATGTCGAAATGGCGGATGCCGAGCGGCAAAAGCGCGTCGTTGATCGCGTTCATCACCGCCGGCAGCGCACCGACGCAGCCGGCTTCGCCTGCGCCTTTGATACCGAGCGGATTGCTCTTCGACGGCACGTTATGCTCGCCGACTTCGATCGGACAGAAATCGGTCGCGCGCGGCATGCAGTAATCCATGAACGAGCCCGAGAGCGGCTGGCCGCTGTCGCGGTCGTAGACCATCGCCTCGCATAGCGCTTGGCCGGCGCCCTGGGCGATGCCGCCGTGGATCTGGCCTTCGAGCAGCAGCGGATTGACGACACGACCGACGTCGTCGACCACGGCATAGCGCACGATCGCCGCGACGCCGGTGTCGGGATCGATCTCGACTTCACACAGATGACAGCCGTTGGGAAACGTGCCCGCCGGCGGCCGGAAGACGGCGTTGGCGTCGAGGCCGAGCTCTAGACCCGGCGGCATCCGCATCGGATTAAATGACGCGCGTGCGACCGCGGTCAGGTCGACAGATTTGTCGGTGCCGGCGACGGTAAACTTGCTGTCCGCGAATTCGATGTCGGCGGTCGCGGCCTCGAGCAGATGGCCAGCGATCTTCTTGCCCTTCTCGATGACACGCTCGGCAGCCATCTGGAGCGCGGCGCCGCCGACCGATAGCGAGCGCGAGCCAAAGGTGCCGCGGCCGTGGAACACCTTGTCGGTGTCGCCGTAGATCACTGTCACCTGCTCGGGTGCGAGGCCGAGGAGGTGATAGGCGAGTTGGCGGAACGCGGTTTCGTGGCCCTGGCCGTGATTGTGCGAGCCGAGGAGAAGTGTGGCGCTGCCCGTGGCATCGAAGCGGATTTCCGTGGCTTCTTCAAAGGGCGCGGCGGCGGGTCCGCCGGCGACCTCGATCACCGAGACGATGCCGGCGCCGTAGAGCTTGCCGCGGCGCTGCGCCGCTTCCTTGCGCGCCGCAACGCCCGGCCAATCGCCGAGCGCCAGCGCCTTGTCCATGACGCGCTCGAACTCGCCGCAATCGTAAGTGAAAACGAGACCGGTCTTGAACGGCATCGAAGACGGCGGAATCAGGTTGCGGCGGCGCAACTCGACGCGATCGATCTTGATCTCGGCGGCTGCCATGTCGATGATGCGCTCGATGCAGAACGAGGCTTCAGGCCGGCCGGCGCCGCGATAGGGACAGGTGGCGTTCGTGTTGGAAAACACGCCGGTGACCTTCACGTGGATCGCCGGCGTGGTGTAGGGGCCAGCGAGGCCGCCGAGATTGCCGACCGGCACGTGCAATCCGTTTGACGCGATGTAGGCGCCGATATTGGCGGTCGTCGCGACGTCGAGCGCCAGGAACTTGCCGTTTTCGTCGAGCGCCAGCGCCACCTCGGACACGTTGTCACGCGCGTGATGGTCGCCGACGAAGGATTCGCTGCGCTCGGCAAACCATTTCACCGGCCGGCCGACACGCTTTGCTGCCCAAAGAACCAGCGCGTATTCAGGAAAAGCGCTGCCTTTCATGCCGAAGCCGCCGCCGACGTCGGGTGAGATCAGGTGGAAGCGGTTCGCGGACAGCTTGAAGATATTGTCAGCGAGATCGGCGCGCATCAGGTGTGGCGCTTGCAACCCGGCATAGAGTGTGTAGCGCTCTTCGCGCGTGTCGTAGAAGCCCAGAGCAGCGCGGCCTTCCATCGGCGACGCGGCGACGCGGCTGACGACAAAACGCTGGCGCACGACATATTTGGCGCGGGCGAAGGCTTCCTTGACCTTGGCTTCGTTGCCGATATGCTCGACGAAGCAAATATTGCCGGGCGCTTCGTCCCAAACCTGCGGCGCGTCAGGCGCCAGCGTGCCGGCGGTATCGGTGACAGACGGCAGGATCTCGTAGTCGACCGCGATCAGTTCGGCCGCGTCCTTCGCCTGCGCCAATGTCTCGGCGATGACCGTCGCCACTGGATCGCCGACATGCTGCACCCGGTCGAGCGCCAGGATGCGATAGGCCGGCTGGTAATTGGGGCTGCCGTCGGGCCGCTTACGGGCGATGCGGCCGCGCAGCGTGCCCAACCCGTCGGCGGCCGCGTCGCGACCGGTGAGCACCGCGACGACGCCCGGCGCGTCCTTTGCCGCGGCGGCGTCGATACCGCGAATCCACGCTGCAGCGTGCGGCGAACGCAGCACGTACATATGAACCGTGCGCGGCAGGTCGATGTCGTCGGTGTAGCGTCCGCGGCCGCGCAGCAGCGGCAGGTCTTCGGTTCGCGGCACGGCCCGGCCGAGGTCGAATTCGCGCATGGACTCACAGTTCCGGCATCGTCGGGGCGGCGATCCTGCCCATTCCGTCACGCTCCTGTCCAGAGCCCGAACGTGTTCGAGGACGGGTTGACAATCGAAGGTGGGACCGCAAAAGTCCTGCAAGCGTCGCGTTAGTCGACGGTCGGGGAGGGGCAAAAGATGCGTAAGACTCGCACAGCAGCGGTGGCGATCGCGCTCGCGGCCGCCGTCTTCACCGGATTCGCGCCGGCACGTGCCGCAGAGCCGTTGAAGATCACGATCTCCTGGGCGGTTGTCCCCGGTCAACTAACCGCGGTGCTGTTTAACAATCCGGCGATCCTCAAGCACTACGGCAAGAGCTACACCGTCGAGCTGACGCATTTCCGCGGTAGCACGCCGCAGATCACCAGCCTCGCCTCGGGCAATATTGATTTTGCGTCGCTTGCCTTCTCGTCCTTCGGCTTGGCGATCCAGAATGCGCACCTCAACGACATCCGCGTCGTCGCCGACCTCTACCAGGATGGCATTCCCGGTTACTACACCAGCGAGTACATGGTCCGCGCCGACAGTGGCATTGCCAAGCCCGAGGATTTGAAAGGCAAGATCATCGCCACCAACGCCATCGGCGGCGCAGTCGACATCGCCTCAAAGAAATTCCTGCTGACCCACGGCCTGCAGGCGACGCGCGATTACCAGGTGGTCGAGGTGCAGTTCCCGAACATGCTGGCGTCACTCGAGGAGAAGAAGGTCGATCTCGCCACCATGATCATGCCGTTCTCGATCGAGGCGCATCGCCAGAGCAACCTCAAGACGTTGTTCACCGTCGGCGACGCGATGGGACCGGCGCAGACGACGCTGCTGGTGGCCCGCGCGCCGTTCATCGAGGCGCATCGTGCGGTGCTGGTCGATTTCTTCGAGGATTGGATCCGCGCGCTGCACTGGTTCTACGATCCGAAGAACCGCGAGCAGGCGATCAAGATCGTCGCCGATTTCACCAAGAAGCCGCCGTCAGAGTATTCCGACTGGCTGTTCACGCACAAGGACAACTACCGCAACATCAACGCGCTGCCGAACCTGCCGGCGTTGCAGAATAACCTCAACGTGCAGAAGGAACTCGGCTTCCTCAACATTCCGATCGACGTGAAGAAATACGCCGATATCTCGCTCGTGACCGAGGCGGCGAAGCGTCTGCACTGACGCGGCCGGTTTGACCATGGCAGGGATTTCTTTCCGCGAGGTTCGTCACACGTACCGACCACCGCGCGGAAAGCCGGTGCTCGCGCTCGAAGGCGTCTCGCTCGACGTTAAGGACCGCGAATTCCTGGCGCTGCTCGGGCCATCGGGCTGCGGCAAGAGCACGCTGCTCTATCTGCTCGGCGGCTTCATTCCGGTCGAAGGCGGCGCGATCATGGTCGGCGGCAAGCCAGTTGACGCACCGAAGCCGGACCGCGGCATCGTCTTCCAGCATTTCGCGCTGTTTCCGTGGAAAACGGTGCGCGAGAACATTCTCTACGGTCTCGAGAAGCAGGGCATGCCTAAGCCCGAGCGGGAGAGGCGGGCGCAAGAATTCGTCGAGCTAGTGCATTTGAAGGGCTTCGAGGACAGCTATCCGTCGCAGCTGTCGGGCGGCATGCGGCAGCGCGTCGCCATAGCCCGGACTCTCGCAGTGGAGCCCGAGATTCTGCTGATGGATGAGCCGTTCGGCGCGCTTGACGCGCAAACCCGCGCTCTGATGCATGAGGAGTTGCTCGCGATCATGCGGCGCGCGCCCAAGACGGTGGTGTTCGTCACCCACGACGTACGCGAGGCGGTTTATCTCGCGGATCGCGTCGCGGTGATGTCGGCGCGGCCGGGTCGCATCAAAGAGATCGTCGACACCAAGTTCAAGAGCAACGCGCGCGGCGAAGAGCTTTTGCAGACGCGCGAGTTCGCCGACAAGGTCGATCATCTGTGGAAGCTGGTGCGTGACGAGGCGATCCGCGCTCAGGGGACGCGCGAATGAGCGGCGCGGCCGCGCTCGAATCCGACACGCGCCGCGCCGCGGCGCCGCCACTGACCCAGCGTCTCGTCGGCGCATTGTGGCGAGCGCTGCCGGTGATCGTGGTCTGTATCGCCTGGCAAATCGCGCCGACGGTCGGCGTGATCAATCCCGATGCGCTGCCGCCGCTGAGCGCGGTCGTGACCGCATGGTGGGACCTGCTGATGGACGGCAGCCTGGTCAGCAACGGCTTGACCTCGCTGTGGGAGGCCGTCGCCGGCCTCGGGCTCAGCATCATCATCGGCGTCGGGTCGGGTGTGCTGATGGCGTGGTATGCGCCGGTCGAAGCGATCGTCAGCCCGCTGATGAAGAGCCTCTACCCGATGCCGAAATCGGCCCTGATTCCGGTGATGATCCTGTGGTTCGGCCTGGGGCCCAGCTCCAAAATCGCCTCTATCTTCGCCGGCTGTCTGCTGCCGGTGGTGCTAAGCTCGTACAACGGCGCGCGCGGCGTCGACCAGACGCTGATCTGGTCGGCGCTCGGCCTCGGCGCGTCGCGGCGACGCGTGCTGTGGGAAGTGGTGATTCCCGCCGCCTTGCCCGAGATCATGGCCGGCATCCGCAATGCGCTCGCGATTTCCTTCATCCTGATGGTGGCGGCCGAATTCCTCGTCGGCCAGCACGGTATTGGGTATCTCATCTCGTTCCTCGGCGACGGCGGCGTCTACGACGCGATGTTCGCCGGCGTGCTCACGGTCTCGGCCTTCGGCTTCTTCGCCGACCGTGTCTATCTCCTGTTCATGAACCGGATGTTGCGATGGCGGGAGTGAGCGAGCCCGGCCGCCGCGAGGCCTATCTCACCGCACTGCGCGTGGGCTCGGGCGTCGCATTCTTTGCTGCCTGGCAGCTCACCGCCATGTCGCACGTCTTCTCGGATTTCCTGTTGCCGTCGGTGCCGGTCGTGTTCGAGCGGCTGTGGCACGATTTGATCTCAGGCGACCTGCTCTATGGCATCCTGCTGACGCTGATCCGCACCTTCATCGGCTTCGTTCTGGCGGCGGTGGGTGGCGTGATCCTCGGCGTGTCGATCGCGCGCATTCCCGTCGTACGCTGGTTCTTCGATCCGCTGGTGTCGGTGGGGCTGCCGATGCCCAAGATCGCCTTCCTGCCGATCTTCATGCTGTGGTTCGGTGTGTTCGACACATCGAAGGTGCTGATGGTGGCGTTCTCGTCGATCTTCCCGGTGATCGTCGAGGCCTGGGCTGGCACGCAGAACATCGACAAGTACATGACCTGGTCGGCGATGAGCCTGGGGGTCAATCGGCACCGTTTCTTGTGGGAGATCGCGCTGCCGGCGGCGCTGCCGCAGGTGTTCACCGGCCTTCAGGTGGCGCTGCCGATCGCGCTCATCGTCGATATCGTCTGCGAGATGCAGATGGGCGGCGAGGGCATGGGCGGCTCGATCATGACCGACATGCGCTTTGCCGATTCACCCGGCGTCTTCGCCTACATCATCGCCATTGCCATCGTCGGCATGATCCTGGTCAAGGCGATGGAAATCATCCGCCGTCGGCTTTTGGTCTGGCACCAGGAAACGCAGACGGCGTAAGCCGCTCTACAGCGCCTTCACCGCCGGGAAGGTGACGCCGGCGGGCAGGTCCGTTACTCGCCGAGGATGACGCCGGCTTCGATGCCGGATTCGGCAACCGCGACCTTCTTGCCGTCGCCGAGACGGCAGCGCTTGATTTCGACGAAGCCGCCGTGGGCATAGACGCTGAAGCCTTCCGGCGTCGAAGCCACGATCTGGCCGGCCTTGAGACCGCGCACCGCGCCGAAAGTCGCCGCCGGCCGCTTGCGCGCATCGAACAATTGCAGCTTCTGGCCGCGATACTTGGTCCAGGCACCAGGCGCCGGATCGCAGCCGCGGATCAGGTCGTAGATCCGGTCGATCGAGCTCGCCCAGTTGACTTGCGATTCACGCTCACGCACCCATCCTTCGTAGGTGGCAAGGCTTTCGTCCTGCGGTGATTCATGCGCGCGGCCGTCCGCCACCGCTTGCACTGCTTCGATCATCGCGGCGACGCCCATGTGAAAGATCTTGTCGAAATAGAGCGTGCCGACGGTGTCATCAGGGCCGATCTCAACTTCGCGTTGCAGGATGATGGCGCCTTCGTCGAGTCCGTCCGACGGGCGCAGGATGGTGAGACCCGTGCGTTTCTCGCCGTTGATCACCGACCAGCTGATCGCCGACGGTCCGCGATGCAGCGGTAGCAGCGACGGATGGAACAGCAGCATGCCGTGCTTCGGCAGGTTGACAAATGCCTGCGGCAAGAACTGTGTGACGAAGGCGAGCAGGCCGATATCGGCATTGAAATTGCGCAACGTATCGAGCGCTTCGGCCGCGCCGTAATCCTTGAATTGGAAAACGGGAATCTTGCGCTCGCCGGCGGCCGCCCGGAGCGGATCGGTTTTGCCGCCCGGTTGCTCTGGCGGACTGAACACCGCGACGACCTGATCGCCACGGCCGGCGAAGGCATCGAGTACAGCCTTGCCGAAGGCCTGTTGACCAACAATGACCACACGCATTTTTTCTTGTCTCCCCGGCCTTCATCTATCATGCGTCGCCGCGCCGCAAAAGAGGTCGGCGAGGGCGGTGAAGGCGGGGTGCGACGCATCCGGCGACAGGCGCGGAATTGCCACGACCGGAACGGGCGCCGCAAAACGCGCGAGAGAGCACACGTTCTCGCTCAAGTTGACGGTAGAACCGGGCGTCTCGCTTGCAACCACGGCGTGAACGCGGATGCTGCGACGTTGTAACGCAGCAAGCGCCGTTAGCGTATGGGTCTGTGCGCCGAGATAGGTGCCGGTGACGAGCAGCGCCGGAATCTCCAACGCGGCGATCCAGTCGAGCACGGTGTGGCGTTCGGCGATCGGCGACATTACGCCGCCGACGCCTTCGACGACGACGAATTCGGCGGTCGTTGCCGCCCGGCGCGAGAACGCGACGACGGCGTCGAAGTCAACGCTCTTGCCTTCTGCCGCCGCCGCCATGTCCGGCGCGAGCGCGGCGCGATACCGAAACGGCGCGATGCGGTCGAGATTGACCGCTGAAACCGGCTCGCCGAGCGCGGTCAGCAACGCACCTGGGTCGCTTGCTTGCGGCTGCGCCAGATCGAAGCCGCTGGCCAGCGGCTTGAACGCCGCAACCGCGTGGCTGCGGCGACGAAGCTCGGCGACGAGCCCGCAGGCGACGAAAGTCTTGCCGACGTCGGTGCCGGCGCCGGTGACGAAAATCGCGCTCACGCCAGCACGCGCTCGCGCATCAACGCCGCCAAGCGACCGATGTCGGCGTCGGTATGGCCGGCCGTGAACGCGAACCGCAGCCGCGCCGTGCCGTCGGGCACCGTCGGCGGCCGGATGGCGACAGCGAGGAAGCCTTCCTCTTCGAGGCGGCGCGACGCGGCGAGCGCACGCTCCGCCGTGCCCAAAACCACGGGCACGATGGCGCTCTGCGCTTCCGGCAAGCCTGCAGCGCGGGTGAAGCGGCGTGCATTGCGCAACGGTTTCGCCACCAGGTCGCGGTCATCGGCGATGATGTCGAGTGCGGCGCTGGCGGCGGCCACCGTCGCGGGCGGCAAGCCGGTGGAATAAATGAGGCTGCGGGCGCGGTTTGAGATCAGGTCGATGACCGTGCGCGACGCACACAGATAGCCGCCGTAGCCGCCGACCGCTTTCGACAGCGTACCCATCTGCAACGGAACGTCGGGCAGCGTGACGTGCGCGAACCGCGCGCCGCGGCCGCCGCCGACAACGCCGAGGCCGTGCGCATCGTCGACCATCAACCACGCATCGTGACGTGCCGCCAAGGCGGAGAGGTCCAGCAGCGGCGCCAGATCGCCATCCATCGAGAACACGCCGTCAGTCGCAATCAGCGCGTTGGCGTGCTGCGGCCGGAATTGGGCGAGTAGCGCGGCCGTATGCTCGACGTCATTGTGGCGATAGACCAGGACATTGGCCCGTGCCAGCCGCGCGCCCGCCCACAAACAGGCATGCGCGAGCTCGTCGACCAGCACGAGATCGTCGCGGCCGATCAGCGCCGGAATGATGCCGGCGTTGGCGAGATAACCCGAGCCGAAGACGCAGGCGGCTTCTGCGCCCTTGAGCCGCGCCAGACGCGACTCAAGGGCGGCGAAAAGCGGATGGTTGCCGGTGACCAGACGCGACGCGCCGGCGCCGGTGCCGTAGCGTTCGATCGCCGCGCTCGCCGCTGCCTTGACCTGCGGATGGTGCGACAGGTTGAGTTAGTCGTTGCACGAGAACGACACCAGGCGCCGTCCGTTGCGCAGCACGTGGATGCCGTCGGTGCGCGCCGTGTCGATCAAGATACGGCGCAATTGCCGCGCCTCAAGGTCACGCAGTTTCTGGGCGGCGAATTGATCGAGCGCGGTCACGGGAGCTTTCGCTTGACGCTGGGTCCTTGTAGCCTTAACCCGGCATCGCATGAAAGCAAGACCGGAAGGGGTGGCAATGCCGAAGGACGCCGAGCGGCACGACATCCGGCACGATTGGACGCGGAACGAGATTGCCGCGCTCTATGATTTGCCGTTCGGCGAGCTGGTGTTCCACGCGCAGACGCTGCACCGCCGTCATTTCGAGCCCAACCAGGTCCAGCTTTCGACCCTGCTGTCGATCAAGACCGGCGGCTGTCCGGAAGATTGCGCTTATTGCCCACAGAGCGCGTATTACGACGCCGGCGTCGACGCCGCCAAGCTGATGGACGTCGACGCGGTCCTCGCCGAAGCGCGCGCTGCCAAGGCGCAAGGCGCGCAGCGGTTCTGCATGGGCGCAGCGTGGCGTGAGCCCAAGGACCGCGATCTCGACGCGGTCTGCACCATGGTCGCGGGCGTCAAGGCGCTCGGGCTCGAGACCTGCGCGACGCTCGGCATGCTGACCGGCGATCAGGCGCAGCGCCTCAAAGCGGCCGGGCTCGACTACTACAATCACAACCTCGACACCGCGCCCGAGTTTTACGGCGCGATCATCAGCACGCGACAGTACCAAGACCGCCTCGATACGCTCGCGCATGTGCGCACGGCGGGTATGAAAGTGTGCTGTGGCGGCATCGTCGGCATGGGCGAAAAACGCGCGCATCGCGTTGGCCTCATTGCCGCGCTCGCCAATTTGCCCGAGCATCCCGACAGCGTGCCGATCAATATGCTGGTCAAGGTCGCGGGCACGCCACTTGCCGATGCCGAACAGTTGGACGAGCTCGAATTCGTGCGCACCATCGCGGTTGCGCGCATCTGCATGCCGAAATCGGTGGTGCGGCTGTCAGCCGGACGCGAGGGCATGAGCGAGGCGCTACAGGCGCTGTGCTTCCTGGCCGGCGCCAATTCGATCTTCTGCGGCGCGCGGTTGCTGACGACACCCAATCCGTCGCGCGACGTCGATCGCGCGATGATGGACCGGCTCGGCCTGTCGCCGATGGCGACGTGAAACGCGCCCAAGCGCCCGTCGATCCCCCGCCGGTCGCCGGTCTCGAACATCTCTGGCTACCTTATGCGCAGATGCGGACGGCGCCGGCGCCGCTGTCGGTGGCGCGGACCGAAGGCTGCAAGATTCATCTTGCCGACGGTCGTGTGCTGATCGACGGCATCGCTTCGTGGTGGACAGCGTGCCACGGCTACAATCACCCGCACATCCGCGACGCCGTCCAGCGTCAGCTCGACAGCTTGCCGCACGTGATGATGGCCGGTCTCGTGCACGAGCCAGCCGTCCGTCTGGCGGGGCGCCTCGCGGCCTGGCTGCCGGGCGATCTCGATCATGTGTTTTTCTCGGATTCTGGCTCGGTTGCCGTCGAGATTGCCTTGAAGATGGCGATCCAGTTTTTTCTCAATCGCGGCGAGGCGGGCCGCGACCGCTTTGTCGCATTCGCCGACGGCTATCATGGCGACACTTTTGCGGCGATGGCGGTCAGCGACGGCCGGACCGGCATGCATGGCCGCTTCGGCGCGGCCGCGCACCATCATCACCTACTCGAATTGCCGCGCGACGATGCCGGCGAGGCCGCGCTCGACCGGTTCGTCGTCGATCATCGCCATGAATTGGCGGGTATCATCGTCGAGCCATTGGTCCAGGGTGCCGGCGGCATGGTGTTCCATACGGCGGAGGTTTTGCGCCGTCTCCGCCGGCTGGCCGATCGTCACGGCCTGTTGCTGATCTTCGATGAGATTTTCACCGGCTTTGGCAGGACCGGCCGCCTGTTCACCATGGAAGAGGCGGGCGTGGTGCCGGATATTGTCACGCTGTCGAAGGCGCTCACCGGCGGCACGCTGCCGCTGGCCGCAACGGTCGCGCGCGGCGGCGTTTATGAGGGCTTTTCATCCGGCGATCCGCAGGACGCGCTGATGCACGGGCCGACCTTCATGGGCAACGCGCTCGCCTGCGCCGCGGCGAATGCGTCGCTCGATTTGTTTGAACGCGAGCCGAGGCTGGAACAGGTCGCGGCGATCGGTCGCCAGATGGAGGCGGAGCTCGCACCCTGTCGCGGCCGGCGCGGTGTCCGCGACGTCCGCGTCAAAGGCGCGATCGGCGTCGTCGAGTTTGAATCGGCGGACATGGCCGCCGCACTACGCGATCGGTTCGTCGCCGACGGCGCGTGGATAAGGCCGTTCGGCCGCATCGTCTACCTGACGCCCGCCTTCACGATCGCGCCGGACGAGCTGGCGCTGCTGACACGCGCGATCCGGTATGCCATCGCCGGCACGCGCTGAGGGCGCGCACGTCAATGGAGTTGCGACCGCGTATCGGTACGGTAGGTGGGGATGATCGCGCTCGCCTGATGGTGGATCATGCGCCAAGCGCCGTCCTCGCGGATGAAAACATTGGTGGCGGCCAATAAGCCGCCGGAAAGCTCTTCCTCGCACAGCACGATGGCGACGTTGCCGTAGAGATGAACGCGCTCGTCGTGGCACCGGATACGGAAATCGGGATCGCCGAGCACGTGCCGCCAGCTTTCCATGACAGCGTCGCGGCCTTCGATCGCGGCCCAGTCGGGATGAAGACACGCGACGGCGGCGCGGCGCGCCCAGATCGCATCCATGCCCGGATAATCGCCGGCGAGGAAGGCGCTGTAGAAACTGAGGTTCGCGGCCAGAACGCCATCCGCATCGTTCATGGGTGCGGTCCGAGGCGGGTCGGTCATCGCACGAACTCGATAAATCACAAAATTCGGACGGCTGAATCTTCGCACATCCGGTGTTGCCGCCAGTCTTTTTTTTGGGACGCCGCATGATGTCCCCGGACGCCTGTCGGATGCTGGCTGTCGGCCTGCGGCATATTGCCCGCAATGCGCGCAAAACCGGGGTTAGGTGCCGATTGCAGCTTGCACCCGCATAGTGCGGTCGCTATATTGCGAACGCTTCGCATTTGCATTTTGGGCTGATCTGTCCATGCTTGCCGTCGCCGTCATCGTCTTTCGCGAGGTCCTCGAGGCCGCGCTGATCGTCAGTATCGTCTTGGCGGCCACCGTGGGCGTACCGCGACGTGGCCGCACGGTGGCGTTGGGAATCGGCGCCGGCGTGGCGGGCGCAGCGCTGGTCGCGGCCTTTACCGGCGAGATCGCGTCGGCTGTCGCCGGCATGGGACAGGAGTTGTTCGATGCTGCCATCCTGTTCACCGCCGTCGCTATGCTCGGCTGGCACAATGTGTGGATGCAGCGGCACGGCCGTGACCTGGCGGCGTCGGCGTCGCAGGTCGGCAATGCCGTACGGACCGGCGCGCGGCCACTTTATGCGCTGGGGCTCGTGGTCGGGCTGGCGGTGCTGCGCGAAGGATCTGAGGTCGTACTGTTCGTTTACGGTATCACGGCCGCGGCCGGCACCAGCGCGCTAGCGCAACTGGGTGGCGGCGTACTCGGCTTGGCGTGCGGTGTCGCGGTCGGCGTCGGCCTCTATTGGGGCCTGTTGCGGATTCCGATGCGCCATCTGTTCACAGTGACGAGCTGGCTGATCCTGCTGCTTGCCGCCGGCATGGCGTCGCAAGGCGCGGCGTTTCTCAACCAAGTCGGCTTACTGCCGTCCGCGGGCGGCGTGTTGTGGGACAGCTCGTTCCTGTTGAACGACAACAGCCTGCTCGGCAAGACGTTGCACGCACTGATCGGCTACGTCTCGCATCCCCTCGGTATCCAACTCGTGTTCTATGTCGGTACGATCGTCATCATCGGCGCGCTGATGCGTTTCTGGGGGCGTGAATCTGAACGGCTGGCGTCCCTCAAGCCGGCGGAATGACGCCGCTGCTTTGGCGATTGCCGCGGCGCACGAAACCCAATAGGTCTTAAGGCTCCCGCCGCATACGGAGCCCCGCGTGACCTCCCGCCGCGCCGCGCAAATTCTCGTCGATCAACTCAAAATTCATGGCATCGACACGGCCTTCGGTGTGCCGGGCGAAAGCTACCTCGCGTTGCTCGATGCGCTACACGACGCGAATTCGATCCGGCTGGTCGTCTGCCGTCAGGAAGGCGGCGCCGCAATGATGGCCGAGGCCTATGGCAAGCTCACCGGCCGGCCGGGCATTTGCCTGGTCACACGCGGTCCCGGCACGACCAACGCGACAGCCGGAATTCACGTCGCTATGCAAGATTCAACGCCGATGATCGTGCTCATCGGCCAGGTCGCGCGTGACGCGCGCGGCCGCGAGGCGTTGCAGGAGATCGACTACAAACAGTTCCTCGGCGGCATGGTGAAATATGTCGAAGAGATCGCCGATCCGCGGCGTATTCCCGAATATGTCAGTCGCGCATTCCATGTCGCAACGAGCGGCCGGCCGGGGCCGGTCGCACTCGCACTGCCAGAAGACGTCCTTGAGGAAACGGCCGACGTCGCCGACGCGGAACCCTACAACCGGATCGAACCGCATCCGTCGCCGCGGCAACTTGAAGAGCTGGCGGCGATTCTTGCCGAAGCTTCGTGGCCGATGCTGCTGCTCGGCGGCAGCCAGTGGGACGCAGCAACGGCACGACAGATCGAGACTTTCGCGGAAGCGTTCGCGCTGCCGGTGTGCACCGGGTTTCGCCGGCAGGACCGGTTTGACAACCGTAATCGGTGCTTCGCTGGCGATCTCGGCATTGCCGCCAATCCGAAGCTCGCGGCGCGGGTGCGAGACGCCGACGTGCTGATCGCTGTCGGCGGCCGGCTCGGCGAAGCAACCACTGCCGGCTACAGCCTGATCGCGGTGCCGCATCCGCGGCAGATGCTGGTGCACGTCCATCCCGATCCGGACGAGCTCGGCCGCGTCTATCAACCGGCGTTGGCGATCAACGCCAGTCCGCGGACCTTCGCGCCGCTGGCGGCGGCGCTCAAGCCCGCTGGCAAACCGCGCTGGGCCGGCGAAACCGAGGCGGCGCATCGCGATTATCTGGCTTATGT
>Ga0126371_10001342_pt1 | contig 20714 bp, 17 predicted proteins | sample PanSoiMetaPlot_4_FD_110145 | JGI IMG/M metagenome (GOLD analysis project Ga0126371, IMG submission 110145) | Tropical forest soil microbial communities from Panama - MetaG Plot_4 | ecosystem: Environmental > Terrestrial > Soil > Tropical forest > Bulk soil | place: Panama | collected 2016-02-17 | reverse complement strand
CTCGGCCTCGGCGCCGTGACCGCGACACTGATCGCCGCGGTCATCATCGGCCAGCTCGGCATCACCATCACGGGTCCGCTCAAGCCGTTCTTCTTCCTGATGTTCCTGTTCGCGATCGGCTACGGCGTTGGCCCGCAGTTCGTCCGCGGCATTTCCCAGGACGGCGTGCCGCAGGCGCTCTATGCGGCTGTGGTGTGCGTGTTCTGCCTGGCGGCGGGTCTAATCGGCGCCAAGCTTGCAGGCTACGACGTCGGCACCGCGGCGGGACTCTATGCCGGCTCGCAGACGATCTCGGCTTCGATGGGCCTCGCGACCGACGCGATCAACCGCCTCGGCCTCCCGGCCGAGGAGACCAAGAAGCTGCTCGACGGAATGCCGGTCGCCTACGCGGTCACCTACATCTTCGGCACGGTGGGCTCCGCCATCGTCATCGCGCTGCTCGGGCCGATGCTGCTGCGCATCGATCTCCCGACCGCGTGCAAGCGCTATGAGGAGAAGCACGGCGGCAAGAAGGAGGTCGGCGGCGCCGGCTCAGCTTGGCACCAGTTCGCCTTCCGCGCCTTCCGGGTGCGCGAGGGCGGCCCCGCCGTGGGCAAGACGGCGCAGGCGGCCGAGGCGCTCGTTCCCGACCAGCGCGTGTTCGTCCAGCGCATCCGGCGCGGCGACAAGATCATCGAGGCCACCGGCGATACGGTGATCCAGGCGGGCGACATCGTCGCCGTCGCCGGCCGCACCGACGTTCTCGTCAATGTCATCGGCGCCCAGGCCGAGGAGGTCAATGACCGCGAGCTGCTCGCAGTGCCTGCCGAGGGCCTCGACGTCTACGTCACCAGCAAGGACGTCGACAGCAAGACCTTGTCCGAGCTCGCCGGATCGCCATTCGCGCGCGGGGTCTTCCTGCGCAAGATCACCCGCGGCGCGACCGCCATCGACATACCGATTCTGCCCGAGACGAAGCTCAACCGCGGCGACATTGTCACGCTGGTCGGGCGCTCGCAGGACGTGGCGTCAGCAACCAAATATCTCGGACGACCGGATCGCGCTACCGACGTCGCCGACGTCGCCTTCATCGGCGCCGCGATCGCCATCGGCGCGCTGGTCGGCGCCTTCGTGTGGAAGATCGGCAGCGTGCCGCTGACGCTCTCCACCTCCGGCGGCGCGCTGATCTCCGGCCTGTTCTTCGGCTGGCTGCGCTCGGTGCGGCCGACCTTCGGCCGCATCCCCTCGCCCACCGTGTGGTTCATGAACTCGGTCGGCCTCAACGTCTTCATCGCGATCGTCGGTATCTCGTCCGGCCCGGGGTTCGTCGCCGGCCTGCAGAAGCTTGGCTTCGGCCTGTTCCTGTGGGGCGTGCTGGTGACGACGGTGCCGCTGATTCTGGCGATGTATGTCGGCAAGTACCTGTTCCGCTTCGACGACGCCCTCCTGCTCGGCTGCGTCTCGGGCGCGCGCACGACCACCGCCTCGCTCGGCATGGTCAACGACATCGCCAAGAGCCAGATCCCCGGGCTCGGCTACACGGTGACGTATGCGGTCGGAAACACATTGCTGACCATCTGGGGCATGGTCTTGGTCATGGTGCTGGCCTGAGCGGAAAGTCCTCCGACATGGGATGATCCCCCCATGTAACTTATCGCAGCCTCCAGAAGAAACATCCGGGGGCTGCGATCTTTCTTTTCAATGGCGCAAAGCGCGAACGCCCGTGCTCGAATTGCCCATCGTCACCGTGGCCCGACGATCGCCGTCGTTTCAGGATTCAAGCTGCTCGGGCACGGGGAATCTTATCAGCTTCGGGTATGTGGCTCACCGCCCACGCCACCAAGATACCGAGGAGCGTCTCCAGCAGCCGATCGATGGCGAAATGCCACGGATCAGCGCCGACGTTCACGACGATGCCACAGGTGAAGCCGGGTCGCTGAACAGCATCGCGACCGCGATGCCCGCGCCGATCGCCCAGGCCTGCTGCGGCAGAAAGGCGCTCAGGACGACGCCGCACACCGTTTGACCTGAATCAAATTCCTTTTGCGAAGCGCACGCGCGAGCCCGTTCACCGGTGCCTTCACCCGACGGGCGTCTCCTTTTTGATTCAGATCAAATCCGTTGATCCGTTCGATGCGATTGACAATGCCATGCTCAGCGGAAGGTCCGCGATCGTCACCGGCTCGACCAGTGGGATCGGGCTGGGCATCGCCGAGGCGCTCGCGGCAAACGGCGCCCATATTCTCCTCAACGGATTCGGCGATTCCGCCGAGATCGAGAAGCTGCGCCGCGGGATGGCCGCCGAGCACGGCGTGCGCGTCGCCTACAGCGGTGCCGACATGAGCAGGCCGGCCGAGATCGAGGGCATGATCGAGCAGGCGAAGCAGGAGCTCGGCGGCGTCGATATCCTCGTCAACAACGCCGGGATCCAGCACACCGCCCCAGTCATCAAGTTTCCGACCGATCGTTGGGACGCGATCATCGCAATCAACCTGTCCTCAGCTTTCCACGCGATCCGCGCCGCGCTGCCGCAGATGCTCGACCGCAATTGGGGCCGCATCGTCAACATCGCGTCGACGCACGGGCTGGTCGCGTCGGTCGAAAAGGTAGCCTATGTGGCGGCCAAGCATGGCGTCCTGGGCATCACCAAAGTCGTGGCGCTCGAGACCGCGCGCACCGGCGTCACCTGCAACGCGGTCTGCCCCGGCTGGGTGCTCACACCGCTGGTGCAGAAGCAGATCGACGATCTTGCCGCCCGCGAGAAGCTCACGGCCGCGGCCGCGCGCGCCAAGCTGCTCGGCGAAAAGCAGCCTTCGCTCGAATTCGCGACGCCCGAGCAGATCGCGGCCGCGACCCTCTTCCTATGCTCGGATGCGGCGGCGCAGATCCGCGGCGCCGCCCTGCCGGTCGACGGCGGATGGACCGCCCAATAGCAGCAAATGGGACAATCGCCATGCGCACTGTCTCGATCGAGGAAGCCGTCTCGCTCATTCCGAATGGCGCGAGCCTCATGGTCGGCGGCTTCATGGGCGTCGGCACGCCGGAGCGCCTGATCGACGAGCTGGTGCGTCAGGGCAAACGCAACCTGGTGATCATCGCCAACGACACCGCCGTGCCGGGCCGCGGCATCGGCAAGCTGGTCGGAGCCGGTCTCGTCGCCGGCACGGTCGCGAGCCACATCGGCCTAAATCCGCAGACGCAGGCGCAGATGATGGCGAAGACGATGGCGGTCGAGCTCGTGCCGCAGGGCACGCTGGTCGAGCGCATCCGCGCCGGCGGCTGCGGGCTCGGCGGCGTGCTCACGCCGACCGGCGTCGGCACCGTCGTCGAAGCCGGCAAGCAGCGGATCGACGTCGACGGCAAGACCTACCTGCTGGAGACGGCGCTGCGCGCCGATTTCGCGCTGGTGCATGCCTTTCTGGCCGACTATCTCGGTAATCTCTCCTATGCGTTGACGGCACGCAATTTCAATCCCGTGATGGCAATGGCCGCCGATACCGTCATCGTCACGGCCGAGAACATCGTCCCGGTCGGCCTCATTGCGCCCGACCACGTCGTCACGCCGGCTCCCCTCGTCGACTACCTCGTCGCCAACGGATGACGCCCATGGACCCGCAGACGATCATTGCGCGCCGCATCGCCCGTGAGCTGCACTCCGGCATGCTGGTCAATCTCGGCATTGGCATTCCGACGCTGGTCGCCAATCATGTCCCGTCCGGCATCCAGGTCTTCTTCCAGTCCGAAAACGGCTTGATCGGCACCGGGCCGATCCCCGAGCAGGGAATGGCGCATCCGCACCTGACCGACGCGGGCGGTCGACCGGTCACCGCATTGCCCGGCGCCTGCACGTTCGACAGCGCCATGTCGTTCGCGCTGATCCGCGGCGGCCACGTCGACATGACCGTGCTCGGCGGCCTGCAGGTCGACGCCAACGGGCATCTCGCCAACTGGATGATCCCGGGAAAGATGGTGCCCGGCATGGGCGGCGCGATGGACCTCGTCACCGGCGCCAAGCGCGTCGTCGTGGCGATGCAGCACACCGCCAAGGGAAAGCCGAAAGTCATGCGCCAATGCTCGTTGCCGCTCACCTCGCTGCGGGTCGTCGACCTGCTGGTGACCGAGTTTGCGGCGATCTCATTTCCCGACGGGCGTGCCACGCTCCTGGAGACCGCGCCGGGCGTCTCGGTCGAGCAGGTGAAGGCGGCGACCGAGGCGGACCTGGTCATTCCGGGAAAGGTCGAGGAAATGGCCTTGTAAACCGCCGGTCCTCCATCACGACGAGGCAGACACCATGGCGTCCCTGTCCAACGAGAAGCAGCATTTGCAAGCCGCGGCCAAAGGGCTGGACGTCGCCAAGCGGACGTTCGCGGATTTCGAGGAGATGAAGCGCGCGGTCGGCAGCGAGGTCGGGGCGAGCGAGTGGATCACGCTCACGCAGGAACAGATCAACCGCTTCGCCGAGGCCACGGGCGACGAACAGTGGATCCACGTCGACGTCGAGCGAGCGAGGCGCGAATTGCCCGGCAAGAGCACGATCGCGCACGGCCTTCTCACGCTCTCTCTGGTCCCGCAATTCGTCCGCTCGGCGATCGGCCTAGAAGGCATCAAGAACACGCTCAACTATGGTGCCAACCGCATCCGCTATCTCGCCCCGGTTCCGGCAGGGTCGCGGCTGCGCGGCCGTATCGCGATCGCGGCGGCCGAGGATGCGCCCAATCACGGACTGCGCGTCACCTACCGCGTGACGATCGAGATCGAGGGCGGCGAACGCCCGGCCTGCGTCGCCGAGCTGATCGCGGTGCACTATCGCTGAGTTTTCGGGCAGCGCGGAGCGGTACCCCGGCGGAATTGATCCAGGTCAAAAAGCCCGAAAGCGCGCGCGGTACAAGCGGAAACGGAATTCATGCGCGGGCCCCCCCGCGCGGGTTCCACAATCTGGCGGTCTCGACATGGATCGTCTCATCCGAAGCCCGGAGGAAATCCTCGCTCTGCGCCCCCTGCGGCGCGTGATCGGCGCGCGGCTCGGCACCGTGTGGACGGTCGGGCCAACCGACAGCGTTCTCGCGGCGGCCCGACTCATGACCGAGAAGGACATCGGCTTTCTCGTCGTGCTCGATCGGGGCGAGATGGTCGGCGTGGTATCGGAGCGCGATTGCACGCGGCAGGTCCTGCTGGCGCGGCGACCGCCCGACGCGACCCCGGTCGCCGACATCATGGTCCGCAAGGTCATCACCGCCGATCTGACGCAGACCTTCGCGGACTGCCTGCGGTTGATGCACCAGCATGGAATTCGCCACCTGCCGGTGATCGACGACGGCATCCCGCTTGCGATCGTCTCGATCCGCGATCTGTTGAGCGAGGCCGTCACGCATCATGCGCGGATCATCGCCCAGCTCGAACGCGAGCGAATGACGTTCTTCACCTCCACTGCCTGAGGTCTACCCACGTAGGGTCGCCGTCATGTTCCGGCATAGCAAGAAGAGGCCTTCATGAGCCTCCTGATCGTCATCGCCGCGCTCGTGTTCCTGATGTTTGTCGCGTATCGCGGCTACAGCGTGATCCTGTTCGCCCCGGTCGCCGCCCTCGGCGCGGTCCTGCTGACCGATCCCTCCCTCGTCCCGCCGATGTTCTCCAGCGTCTACATGGAGAAGTTGGTCGGGTTCGTGAAAAGCTACTTCCCGGTATTCCTGCTCGGTGCCGTGTTCGGCAAGGTCATCGAGCTCTCGGGCTTCTCCACGTCGATCGTGACGGCGGTCATCGGTGTGCTCGGCAAGCAGCGGGCGATCCTGTCGATCGTGGTCGTGTGCGCCATCCTGACCTACGGCGGCGTGTCGCTGTTCGTCGTGGTGTTCGCGGTCTATCCCTTCGCGGCCGAGATGTTCCGGCAGAGCGGGATTCCGAAGCGGCTGATCCCCTGCACCGTCGCGCTCGGCGCGTTCAGCATCACCATGGACGCGCTGCCGGGAACGCCGCAGATTCAGAACATCATTCCGACCGCGTTCTTCAGGACGACGACGTGGGCCGCGCCCTGGCTCGGCGTCATCGGCAGCGTGTTCGTCATCGTGGTCGGCCTTGCCTACATCGAGTCCCGCCGGCGCGCCGCCCAGGCAAAGGGCGAGGGTTACGGCGACGAGCTCGTCAACGAGCCCGAGCCGTTCGAAGCGGAGAAATTGCCGAACCCGTGGATCGCGCTGTCCCCACTCGTGATCGTCGGAGTTGCGAACTTCGTTCTCACCAAGCTCGTGCTGCGCAGCTACGGCGCCACGCACGAGATCACGCTCGGCGCGAAGCCGATCGTCACGCAGATCTCGCCGGTGGCGGCGATCTGGGCGGTCGAGGGCGCGCTGGTGCTCGGCATCCTCACGGTCTTGCTGTTCGCCTGGCGGCCGGTGCTTTCCAAGTTTGCCGACGGCAGCAAGGCGGCGATCGCGGGTGCGCTCCTGGCATCGCTCAACACCGCGTCCGAATACGGTTTCGGCGGCGTGATCGCACTGCTGCCCGGGTTCGCCATCATCGCCGACGCGCTCAGGGCCATTCCCAATCCGCTCATCAACGAAGCCGTCACCGTGACGACGCTCGCCGGCATCACCGGCTCCGCCTCCGGCGGCATGAGCATCGCGCTCGCCGCGATGTCCGACACTTTCATCGCCGCCGCCGAGGCCGCGAAGATCCCGCTCGAGGTCCTCCACCGCGTCGCCGCGATGGCGAGCGGCGGCATGGATACGCTGCCGCACAACGGGGCCGTCATCACGCTGCTCGCCGTGACCGGCCTCACCCACCGGCAGGCCTACAAGGACATCTTCGTCATAACGCTCACCAAGACGGCCGCCGTGTTCGTCGTGATCGCGGTGTATTACCTGACCGGCATCTACTGAACGGAGAGTTGCGGTGGTTGCGCCCCCTGCCCGCCTCGATCAGGTCCGGGATGAACGGCCGGTCGCGCCCGCCGCCCCCAAGCTCGGCTGGCCGGCGCCGCCGGTCGCGGCGCCTGGCGGCAAGATCGTGAGCGCCGCGGAGGCCGTCCGCCTCATTCGCGACGGCGATGTGATCGCCACCGGCGGCTTCGTCGGTATCGGATTTGCCGAGGAAATCGCGCTGGCGCTCGAGGAACTGCATCGCTCCGGTGGATCCACGCCGACCGGCCCTCCGCGCAATCTCACGCTCGTTTACGCCGCCGGCCAGGGCGACGGAAAAGAGCGCGGGCTCAACCATCTCGGGCACGAGGGGCTGGTGCGCCGCGTAGTCGGCGGCCACTGGGGTCTGGTGCCGAGACTGCAGCAGCTCGCCATCGCCAACCGGATCGAGGCCTACAACCTTCCGCAGGGCGTCATCTCGCACCTCTTTCGCGACATCGCGGCGGGCCGGCCCGGCCATCTCACCCGCGTAGGGCTCGGCACCTTCGTCGATCCCCGCCACGGCGGCGGGAGGATCAACGAACGCACCAAGGACGAGCTCGTTCAGCTGATCGAGATCGGCGGCGAGGAGTTCCTCTTCTATCGGGCGTTTCCGATCAACGTCGGGATCATCCGCGGGACGACCGCGGATCCCGACGGCAATGTCACCATGGAGAAGGAAGCGCTCACCCTCGAGGTCCTGGCCATCGCGATGGCGGTGCGCAATTCGGGAGGCCTCGTCATCGCGCAGGTCGAGCGGGTGGCCGATCGCGGATCGCTCAATCCACGGCAGGTCAAGGTGCCGGGCATCCTGGTCGACTGCGTCGTCGTGGCCAAGCCGGAGAACCACTGGCAGACATTTTCGGTCGCCTACGACCCGGCGTTCAGCGGCGAGATCCGCGTTCCGACGGGATCGATCGCTCCGATGGAGCTGAACGAACGCAAGATCATCGCCCGTCGCGCAGCGCTGGAGCTCGACGCGAACAGCGTCGTCAATCTCGGCATCGGAATGCCGGAAGGCGTCGCCAACGTCGCGAACGAGGAGAAGATCGCCGACCTGATGACGCTCACAGCGGAACCCGGCGTGATCGGCGGCGTGCCGGCCGGAGGCCTCAATTTCGGCGCCGCGACCAACGCGCAGACCGTCATCGACCAACCTTATCAATTCGACTTCTACGACGGCGGCGGGCTCGATGCGGCATTTCTCGGGCTCGCGCAAGCCGACCGGCAGGGAAACCTCAACGTCAGCAAATTCGGGCCGCGCCTCGCCGGTGCCGGCGGCTTCATCAACATCAGCCAGAACGCCAAGAAGGTGGTGTTCGTCGGCACATTCACGGCGGGACGGCTGGAGACCGTGATCGCCGATGGCGCGCTGCGCATCGCCAAGGACGGGCCGGTGACTAAATTCGTCGAGACCGTCGAGCACCGGACGTTCTCCGGCGCTCACGCGGTCAAGCGCGGGCAACGCGTTCTATACGTGACGGAGCGCTGCGTGTTCGAGCTCGTCGCCGGAGGGCTCGCGCTGGTCGAGGTCGCGCCCGGCATAGACGTCGAGCGCGACATCATCGCACGAATGGAATTCCGTCCGATCGTTTCGCGCCCCCCCGCTGTCATGGACAAGCGGATTTTCGCGCCCGGGCCGATGGGTCTGCGCGACGACCTCCTGCGCATGCCGATCGAGCGCCGTTTCACCTATCACCCCGAGGAAAACCTGTTCTTCATCAATTTCGACGGACACGTCGTGCGCAACCGCGACGACGTCGAGCGCATCCGCCACATCGTCGAGACGATGCTGTCCCGCGCGAATCGGAAGGTCCGCGCCATTGTCAATTACGAGAATTTCCAGATCTTTCCCGAGGTGATCGACGAGTATTCGGCGATGGTCGGCGACCTCGTCGACCGCTTCTATGCCGGGGTCACGCGCTATACCACCAATGCCTTCCTGCGCGCGAAGCTCGGCGACGCCTTGGCGCGCCGCGCCGTCGCACCGCACATCCATGAGAGCGCCGAGGAGGCGCTCGCCCACCTGCGTGAGCGGGAGAGCAAAGCCGCAAGCTGACGCGGCAGAGGGCAGCCAAGCGCATGAACAAGCTCGCGAAGCCCGATGTCGCCGCAAGCTCGCGCGTTCGCGAACCCGCGAACGGAACGAAAGACGCCGGCGCCGAGCCGTTCTGGCTCTTGAGCCCGCCGGCCATCGATGCCTGTGCCGACATCTTCAAGCGAGCCAACGCCCTGTTTCGCCAAAACGCGGATCGGCTCAGCTCGGATGATGGCTATCAGGTGATCGATCCGCGCACCGTGATGGCGACCTTCCAGGAGCTGCTCGCCGCGAGCGTGGATGCCGAAGCGATGGTCAAATCGCAGTTCTCACTCTGGGCCGACATGGCCGCGCTCTGGCAGCGGACCGCCGCTCAGACTTTGTTCGGCCTTTCGGCGGAGCCGGTCATCGCGGCGGCGCCGCAGGACAAGCGCTTCAAGCACGAATCCTGGGCCGCGAATCCGTGGTTCAATTTCATCCAGCAGTACTATCTGCTGATGTCGCGCCACATCCAGGCGTCGGTCGCCGCCGTCAAAGGCGTCGATTCGCATACTCACCACAAGGCCCGGTTCTACACGCGCCAGCTCGTCAATGCGCTCTCGCCGACGAACTTCGCGGCAACCAATCCGGCCGTGCTCCAGGCGACGCTCCGCCAGCGCGGCGAGAATCTGATCTTCGGCCTGCGCAACCTCATCGAGGATTTCGAGGGCGGCCGCGGGCGCCTGAGCCTGAAGATGAGCGACCTCGACGCGTTCCAGTTCGGCAGGAACATCGCCAATACCGCCGGCAAGGTGATCTTCCAGAACGACCTGATGCAGCTCATTCAATATGCGCCGACGACATCGGCCGTTCATCGCCGCCCGCTGCTGATCGTGCCGCCCTGGATCAACAAGTTCTATGTCCTCGATCTCAAGCCGAAGAACTCCTTCATCAAATGGTGCGTGGACCGCGGCTACACCGTGTTCGTGATCTCCTGGGTCAATCCCGGCGCCGAGCTTGCCGCCAAGGAGCTTGCCGACTACCTGCTCGACGGGCCGGTCGCGGCGATCGGGGCGATCGAACGGGCGACGGGCGAATCCGAGGTCAATGTCCTGGGATATTGCATCGGCGGAACGCTGGTGGCGAGCACGCTGGCGTACATGGCGGCGCGAAAGGACAAGCATATTGCTTCCGGCACCCTGCTCACGACCCTTCTCGATTTTTCCGATACCGGCGACATCGCGGTCTTCATCGATGCGGAGCAGCTCGAGCTCGCCGACCAGCACATGCACCGGCTCGGCTATCTCGAAGGGCATCACATGGCAGAGGCGTTCAACCTGCTGCGGGAGAACGACCTGATCTGGTTCTTCGTCGTCAACAACTACCTGATGGGCCGCGACCCGAGCGCGTTCGACCTGCTGTACTGGAATTCCGATTCCACGCGCATGCCGGCGACCATGCAGAGCTTCTATCTGCACAACATGTATGAGCGGAACCGGCTCAAGATTCCGGGCGGCATCAGCCTCGCCAACGTGCCGATCGATCTGCGCCGGGTCTCAGTCCCGCTCTACTTCCTGTCGACGCGCGAGGACCACATCGCGCCGTGGCGCTCGACCTACGCCGGCACGCGCCTGGTATCGGGTCCGGTGCGTTTCATCCTCGGCGCCTCCGGCCATGTGGCCGGCGTGATCAATCCTCCGTCGGCGAACAAATACGGCTATTGGACGCGCGAGGAAATCCCGGCGCGCGCCGAGGACTGGTTGAACGGCGCGGACTTCCACCCGGGTTCATGGTGGACAGATTGGGACACGTGGCTGGCCGCGCATGGCGGCGGCAAGGTCGCGGCGCGCGAGCCCGGCGCGGGCGAACTCGCGGCCCTCGAGGACGCACCGGGGTCCTACGTCAAGGTACGGGCCGCTTGAGCCGGTCGACCGCGTATGCGGATGCCCGAACGCTCAATATCGCTCGGCGACGAAGTGCCGGCCCTTCAGCCCGGCGCGATCGTCGTACTTGCCCTTCGTCACGCGCTTCGGCAGCCGGACCTTGCGCCGGCGCATCGTCCGATGCGGGATCATGCTCAGGATGTGCGCGATGGAGTTCAGCCGCGCCCGCCGCTTGTCGTCGGACGGCACGATGCACCAGGGCGCTTCGTCGCTGTCGGTCGCCTCCAGCATGAGGTCGCGGGCGCGTGAATAGTCGTTCCAGCGCCCATACGATTCCACATCCATCGGGCTCAGCTTCCACTGGCGCAACGGGTCGTCGATGCGGGCACGGAAGCGGCGCTCCTGCTCCTGCGGGCCGACCTCCAGCCAGATCTTGATCAGGATGATGCCGGTGTCGGTCACGTATTTCTCGACCTGCGGGCACAGCGCGAGGAAGCGCCGGTGCTCGGCCTCGCTGCAGAAGCCCATGACGTATTCGACGCCGGCGCGGTTGTACCAGCTGCGGTCGAAGATCACGATCTCGCCGGCGGCGGGGAAATGCGCCATGTAGCGCTGGATGAACATCTGGCTCTTCTCGCGTTCCGACGGCGCCGGCAGCGCGACGACGCGAAACACGCGCGGGCTGACGCGTTCGGTGAGCGCCTTGATGGTGCCGCCCTTGCCGGCCGTGTCGCGCCCTTCGAACAGGATCATGGCGCGCACGCCCTTGGCCTTCACCCATTCCTGCAGCTGACACAGCCGGACCTGGAGCTTGCGCAGCTCGCGCTCGTACTCCTTGCGCTTCATCCTCTCGCCGGCGTCGGTCGCCAGCGCATCGGCGGCATCTCGTCGTTGCAGCATGGTCCACCTGCCATCCGGACGCGGGTCGCACGGCGCCGGCTCGCCCGCACCGCGCACACCACCGCAACGCTAATCGCGCCCACGCACCCACTTTTGACCTGAATCAAATTTGTTCCCGACGGTCCGGTATCGTCGTGAATGCAAGCGTCCGATGACGACGCGGGCCCGCGGTCGGGGAATGTGCTCGGTGGGCAGGTGGCGATGCTGGCGTGGCTGGAGCAGTTCCTCATTCGCTACCCGGAGCTCGCGCTGTTCCTGGTGATCGCCGGCGGTTATTGGATCGGAAGCTTCAAGCTCGGGCCGATCTGCCTCGGCCCGGTCACGGGTGCACTGTTCGCCGGCCTGCTGGTCGGAGAATTTGCGGACGTGCCCGTCTCCGCCATGACAAAATCCTTCCTTTTCCTGCTCTTCCTGTTCGGGATCGGATACTCGGTCGGCCCGCAGTTCATTCAGTCGTTGCGGCACGGCGGGGTCAAGCCGCTGCTGCTGGCGATCGTCGTCGGCGTCACCGGCCTTCTGGCGGCGATCGCCGTCGCCAAGGCATTGGCGCTCGATCCCGGCTTTGCGGCCGGACTTTTGTCCGGTGCCCTCACCCAGAGCGCCGCCATGGGAACGGCGACGGACGCGATCAACAGCCTGCCCGTGCCGGATGCGGCGCGCGCAACCTACGTCGCCCACGTCGCGGTCGCCGATGCGGTCTGCTACATCTTCGGCTATGCGGGCGTGATCGTCTTCCTCACGGTCGTCGCCCCTCTCTTTCTCCGGATCGACCTCAAGGCCGAGGCGCTGAAGCTCGAGCAGAAGCTGGGAATGACCCGCGACAAGCCGGGCCTGGCATCCGCCTGGCGGAAGTTCGAGCTCCGCGCCTACCGGCTGCCGGACGCATCCCCGCTCGTCGGGTCGACGATCGCGGCCGCCGAGGCGCGCATACGCGACCACCGTCTCTTCGTTCACCGGATCCGCCGCGCAGACCGCATCCTCGAAGCATCACCTGCCATGACGCTCGAGGCGGGCGACATCGTCGCGCTCTCGGCGCCACGCGAGCTCATCGTCGCGAGGATCGGGTCGCGTGCCGAGGAGATCGAAGACAGGGAGCTCCTCGATGTTCCCGTCACGAGCGCCGACGTCCTTCTGATGAATCCGAAGCTCGCCGGCATGACGATCGGCGACGCGTCGCGGCAGGACTGGACGCGCGGCCTCTACTTGCGATCGGTCCGTCGTGGCGGCCAGGACATCCCGGTCGCGGCCGGCGTCGTGCTGCAGCGCGGGGATATGCTCCGGGTCGTCGGGCCGGAGCCCGTCGTGGAGAGCACGCTCGCGAACATCGGCGCGCGGGTCGCGCCGAGTACGAGCATCGATTTCGTCGTGATGGGCCTCGCGATCTTTCTCGGCGGCCTCGTCGGCGTACTCGCGACCTTCTCGGTCGGCAGTGTCAAGATCTCGCTGAGCACCAGCGTCGGAACGCTGCTCGCCGGGCTGCTGGTCGGCAATCTGCGCACGCGGTATCCGCTGTTCGGCCGCATCCCCGACGGCGCCGTCGCCCTCATGACATCGCTCGGGCTCGCGGCTTTCGTCGGCCTCACCGGCATTCACGCCGGCCCGATTTTCCTCTCCGCCCTGCGCGAGGCCGGCATCGGGCTGCTCCTCGGCGGCATGCTGGTCACCATGTTGCCGCAGATCCTCGGACTGCTCTTCGGGCATTTCGTGCTGCGGATGAACCCGATCCTTCTGCTCGGCGGTCTCACCGGGTCGCAGACCGTGACGGCCGCGATGGCGGCGCTGCAGGAGCGCTGCGGAAGCCCGGTCCCGGTGCTCGGCTATACGCCAGCCTACCCGATCGCGAATATCCTGCTGACGACGTGGGGCACGATCATCGTCGTGGTCATCGGCAGCTGATCCGATGCCGCCCGCTGCACCGCGATGGTGCCGATGAGCTCGCTCGCGCCGCTCCAGATGATCTGCAGGCCCAGGCAGAAGAGGATGAAGGCGGTCAGCCGCACGAGAATGTCGGTGCCTACCGATCCGGCCACGCGGGCAACCCAGTGCGAATAGGCGAAACAGACGTAGATCGTGAACGCAACGACGATCACAGCGAAGAGCGCCGCGACGAAGAACGCGACGTTCTCCTGCTGCGTGGAGTGGGAAAGTCCGAGACTTATCATCACGGCGATCGTGCCTGGGCCCGTCGTGAGCGGAAGCGTCAACGGATAGAACGTCAGGTCGCTGAAGTCGGGCTTGCCGCCGCGGGATGAAACACCATCGACGGCCTTGTGACTCCCCTCGTTCAGAAGCTTCCAGCCGGTCGCCGCCACGAGCAAGCCTCCGGCGACGCGCAGGACTGGAACCGAGATGCCGTAGATTTTCAGGATGAGCCCGCCGACGAGCAGTGACGCCGCCATGATGAAAAAGGCGTTCACGGCGACACGCCGCGCCAGGAAACGCCGGGTTTCGCCCGAGGCGCTTCCCGTCATGCTGAGAAATATCAGGCTCGAGCCGGGCGGGTTGACCACGGGGAAAAGCGCCGCAAGCACCAGCAGGAACGTTTCCACCCATCCCTCCTCGCGGGGCGTCAGCCGGCCGGCGCGGGTCGAAACCTAATCGATGATGTGGTAGCCGCCGTCGATGTAGAGCGTCTCGCCGGTGATCAGCCGCGCCGCGTCGAGCGCGAGGAAGGCGGTCGCCGCGCCGACGTCGTCGACGCTCACCAGCGCCCGTGCCGGCGCCTTCTCCTGGGCCTTTCCCAGCAACTCGTCGAACTCGGGGATCCCCGACGCCGCGCGCGTGGCGAGCGGGCCGGGGGAGACCGCGTGCACGCGGATTCCCTTGGGGCCGAGCTCGGCCGCGATGTAGCGCACCGCGCTCTCGAGCGCCGCCTTGGCGACGCCCATGATGTTGTAGTTCTCCACCACCATCTGGCTGCCGTAATAGGTCATGGTGAACATCGTGCCGCCGTTGCGCATCAGCGGCTCGGCGAGGTGCGCCATGCGGATGAACGACCAGCACGACACGTCCATGGTGCTGGCGAAGCCGTCGCGCGCAACATCGACAACGCGCCCGCACAGCGCTTCCTTGGGCGAGAAGGCGATGGAATGGACCAGCGTGTCGAGCCGCCCCCACTCGGCGGCGATGTGATCGAACACCGCCTCCATCTGGCCGGGCTCGTTGACGTTCAGCGGCAGGAAGATCTTCGCCTCCAGCTCCTCGGCGAGCGGCGCGACGAAGCGTTTCGCTTTTTCGTTCAGGTACGTGACGGCGAGCTCGGCGCCCAGCGCGCGCAGCCATTTTGCGCATCCCCAGGCGATCGACTGATCATTGGCGATGCCCACCACCAGCGCCTTGCGGCCCTCGAGGCTGGCCCGTGTCCGCTCGATTGTCATGCGATCCTCGCTTCCTCGAATGATTGCCCGCGGCGCGCCACCAGCACGTCCAGGCTGTGGCGGGCGATCATCAGCTCCTCGTCGGTCGGCACCACGTAGACCGCGACGCGACTTCCCGCGGTCGAGATCCGGCCGGCCGGTGCCGCATTGGCCGCGTCATCGAGCTCCACCCCAAGCCATTCGAGATGCCGCGCGATGCGCGTGCGCATCGAGGCGGAATGCTCGCCGATCCCGGCGGTGAAGATGAAACCGTCGATTCCTCCGAGCGCGGCCGCGAGCATCGCGGCGTTCAAGCCCACACGATAGGCGAAATAGTCCAGCGCGAAGACGGCGCGCGGATCCCAGCTCGCCTCGAGCTCGCGCACGTCGTTGCTGATGCCGGAGAGGCCCTTGAGGCCGCAGCCCGTGTAGAGCAGCTTCTGCACCGCCGAGCTGCTCATGCGCTTGCGCTGGAGAAGGTAGAGGAGCACGCCCGGATCGATCTGCCCCGGACGCGTTCCCATCGGCAGGCCGTCGAGCGCCGTGAATCCCATGGTGCTCTCGACGCTGCGGCCCGCACGCAGCGCACACATCGACGCGCCGCTGCCGAGATGGGCGACGATGACGCGGCCGCCGGCCATATCGGGCGCGACCTGCGGCAGGCGGCTCGCCACGAACTCGTAGGAGAGGCCGTGAAAGCCGTAGCGGCGGACCCCTTCCGCGTAGAGCTCCTCGGGAATTGCATAGTGATCGGCGAGGGCGCCGTGGCCGCGATGGAAGGCGGTGTCGAAGCAGGCAACCTGCGGGAGGCCTGGAAGCCGGGCGCGGAGCGCCCGGATGGGCGCGAGGTTGTTCGGCTGATGCAGCGGCGCGAGCGGCTCGTACCGCGCCAGCTTGGCGAGCACGGCGTCGTCGATCAGCGCCGGACCGAAGTAGTCGGGACCGCCGTGCACGACGCGGTGGCCGACCGCGACGGGCGAGAGATTCTGCGTGTCGCGCAGCCAGGCCCCCGCCTGATCCAGGGCGGCCGGCACGTCCGGCACGCGCGCGCACTGATAGGTTTCGTCGACCAGCGGCTTGCCGTCGGCGTTCTCGGCGCGCAGGCGCGGATTGGTGCCGATGCCGTCCACCTGGCCCTTGATCGCCCGCTTGAGCTCGCGCCTCGCCGCAATGCCGAACAGCTGGAACTTGACGCTTGACGAGCCGGCGTTGACGACGAGGATCGTATCCATGGCGATCACGCAGCGGGCAGCGCCGCGACGCGGCGACGGGCATCGGCGTAGAGCACCCCGACGGCGCAGGATGCCATGCGGGCGCGCACCGAGTCGGCGCGCGACGTGAGGATGACCGGAACGCGCGCGCCGAGAACGATTCCAGCCGCGTCGGCTTTCGCCAGGAACGTGAGATTCTTGGCGAGCATGTTGCCGGCCTCGAGATCGGGAACGACCAGGATCTGCGCGCGGCCAGCCACCTCCGACTTGATGCCCTTGATCTTTGCGGCCTCGGGATCGATCGCATTGTCGAACGCGAGCGGCCCGTCGAGGAGCCCGCCGGTGATCTGGCCGCGATCGGCCATCTTGCACAGGGCGGCGGCCTCGATGGTCGACGGGATCTTGGCCGTCACGGTCTCGACCGCCGACAGAATCGCGACGCGCGGCGTGCCGAGGCCGAGTTGCGTCCACAGGTCGATCGCGTTCTGGATGATGTCGCGCTTGGCGTCGAGGTCGGGGAAGATGTTGATCGCCGCGTCGGTGATGAACAGCGTCTCCGCATAGGTCGGCGCGTCCATGACGAACACATGGCTGATGCGGCGTTCGGTGCGCAGCCCGGTTCCCGAGGCCGTGACGGCGCGCATCAGCTCGTCGGTATGCAAGCTGCCCTTCATCAAGAGCTCGCCGCGTCCCTGGCGAACGAGCGCGACGCCTTTGGCGGCGGCATCGTCGCTGTGCGCCGCGCCCACGACCTCGAACGGCCGGATGTCGATCGCATGCGCGGCCGCCACCGCGGCGATCTTGTGCGCCGGGCCGACCAGGATGGGATTGATCATGCCGAGCTCGGCCGCCTCGACCGCGCCGCGCAGGGAGGATTCGTCGCACGGGTGAACGACGATCGTTGCGGCCGGCGACAGTTTCCTCGCCCGAGCGATCAGGCGGTCGTATTTGTCGTGCGACACGTGCAGCTGTGCCGATGCAGGAGGTGCCATCATTGTGGAGATCCTTCGCTCATCAAGCCCGGCTCCAATCACGATGCCTTGGTGCCCTCCATCCGCACGGCTTTCGGCGACGGCCCGGGCCAGTCATCGGAGATGCTTGCCGGATCGATACCGAAGCAGCCGGCAATCCGCCGCAGCCGGACTGCGACTTCGCCGGAGATATCGCCGCGCGCGCTCAAGACTTGGCGCAGCCAATTGAATGCCGTTCGCCGCGCCTCGGGAGCCGCCGGCAAAAGCTTCGGCAGCGCCGCGATCGCCGCCTCCTCGTCGATGAGCAGCAGGAAGAACTGCTGGCGCACCATCGCCTTGAACGCCGCGAGCGTCAGCGGCGGCTCGCCGCAATCGACGCCGCGCAGCCGGCGCATGGCCTCGACCCCGCGCTCGTCCAGCGCCGCGCGCGGCACCCCGGCATAGAGCGTGGCGCGCACGAAGCCTTCGCGCAGGCCGCCCGCGGCGAACTCGGAGCGCAGTTCGCGGATGCGCGCCTCCACCAGCGCGCGATGCAGCGTGCTCTTGCCGGCGCGGCGGAGCGGCCGGGCGTCGGCGGGATCGATGCCGACGGCCGCCTGCAGCAGCGGCGAGCCGTAGAACGACAGGAACAGCCATTCGGCCGCGCGGTCGCGCAGGTCGCGCCAGGCATCGAGGCCCGCGACGAGGCGCTCCGACGTCGCCGTCTCCATCTGCAGCAATGGATTGTCTTTCGCCACCGCCTTTCGCGAAGCGCGCGCCTGCTCTGCCATCCACTTGATGGGCATCATCCATGGATTGGCGTCGGAGAAGAGCTTGTATTGCAGCCGGAGGGGATGCAGCTCCTTCATCGTCATGGCACCGACCGGCGGCACCATCGCGCGCACGACCGGCTGCACCAACGAGCGATAGAGCGCGAGATTGATCTCCGACACCCGCGCCGCCGCCGCAAAGCGCCGATCATCGGCGGCATCGTTGCCGCCGAGCGCACGGACGTCGTCGAGCGTGCGTGCCTCGCACCGCATAACCCAGTTGCCGCCGGCGAGCTCCGGATTGGCGGTCTGTTCGCCCTTCGCCTCGAACACCGCCTCGTAGAGGCCGGGGGGCAGGAGATCGATGAGATCGATGTTGCTTGAGAACTCGCCATGCTCCTTGCGGGCGACGCCGCTGGAGACGAAGATTCCGAGGTGGCCGACGGACTCGTGGACGGTGTAGACGATCGTCTGCCCGTGCCGGCGAATCTCGTCGACGTCGTCGTAGAGATCGAGAAGCCAGTCGAGCGCCTGCTGCGGCGGCGTGATGTTGTCGCCCTTCGAGCAGAAGACCACGATCGGCGACGCGATGTTGCGCAGATCGATCGCGGTGCCGTCGGACAGCTTGATCCGGCCCGCCGCAAGGTTGTTGCCGACGAAAAGCTCGTCGACAATGAACTGGATTTCCTCCGCGTTGAGGTTGACGTGTCCGCCCCACCACCGTTCGAACGACAGATAGCGAGGCGCCTCGGTGTCGATCTTGGCGTAGAGATTGTATTGCTTCGTCCACAGCGTGTTGGACGGATTGAGATTCTCGAAATTCTGCACCAGCCAGGCGCCGTCGAAGATGCCGCCGCCGAGATCGCTCATGAGCGCAGCGGCCCAGCTGCCCCCGGTGAGGCCGCCGGTGTAGCGCATCGGATTTTGTCCGCGCACGCCGGCCCAGTAGGACAGAGGCGAGCCCGCAATGATCATCGGACCGAACAGCTCGGGACGGATGGCCGCGAGGATCATCACGGCCCAGCCGGCCTGGCAGTTGCCGATCACGCAGGGCTTGCCGTCCGCGTCGGGATGCAACGCGATCACCCGCTCGAGAAACTGCGCCTCCGCGCGCGCGATGTCCTCGATCGTCTGCCCCTCGACCGGGTCCGGCAGGAAGCCGATGAAGTAGCAAGGATGGCCGGCGCGAAGCACGACGCCGATCTCGCTGTCGGCCTTGAACCCGCCGATGCCCGGCCCATGCCCGGCGCGCGGATCGATCACGACGAATGGGCGGCTTTCGGCGGCGACCTTGATGCCTTCCGGCGGGGCGATCCGCACCAGGCCGTAGTTGACCGGGCGATCGAGCTTGCGGCCGTCGAAAATCAGCTCGCCCGCGAAATCAAGCACGTGCGGCGCGGTTTCAGCCAAATGCTCGCGGTACTGATTCCCGCGCCGGCGCATGACGTCCCAGAACAGGACCGTGCGTTCCGCCGCATCGCGCGCATAGTCGAACACGGGCCCAAACGGCCCCCAGATGCGCGCGAGATCGAGAGGCTGCCGGTCGCTTGCAACGGGTGACTTTGCGGATGACATGGGGCGCGCTCCTTTCCCCGTCTTTTCCGTTACTGCATTGCGGGACGGCAAATTTGATCTGGCGCAAAAAATGCGGGGGTGTCTGCCGGAGGATGGCGGCGCGCGGCGCCGCGCGCGTCCGGAATGGTTAAATTTGCGCGAGATCAAAACGGCATTGTGCAGAAGATCGATTGTCGCCGGCGCATGAGCGACCGCGTGGAAGGCGGTCATCCAGCGAAGGAGCGGCCCATGGTGACCCTCGACGACGTGATCCCCACCGCGACGGACCTGCAGAGGCAGCGTGCTCTTACGGAGGCCGCCAAGGCGGCAGAGTCGCACCGGCGCCAGAGCGCCGAGGAGGCCGAGAAGAAGGCGTTGCTCGACCAGCTGTCAAAGCCGTCCGGCGTCTCCGACGAGGCGCGCATGAAGCGGGCCGCCGCCATCATCCAGCGCGCCGCCGGCAATGGCCTCAGCGAGGTCTTCGTCGGCCGTTTTCCCAACCAGCTCTTCACCGATCGTGGGCGCGCCATCAATCAGGCCGAGGCCGGCTGGGAAAAGACTCTGACCGGCCTGCCGAAGGAGATCTACGACTTTTGGGCCCAATATCTCCGGCCGCGCGGCTACCGGATCAAGTTCCAGGTCGTCGATTTCCCCGGCGGCATGCCAGGCGACATCGGCGTCACGCTGACCTGGAGTTGAACCATGACGCGGCTCGGAACGGCCTGCGCCATCGCCACCCTGGCCTGGGCGACAACCGCGCACGCGCAGGTGACGGTCGACATGGCGAAGATCACCTGCGATCAGCTCACCCTCGCGAAGATCACCGATCCGCAGAACATCGCGCTGTGGCTCAGCGGCTATTATCACGCCAAGCGAAACAACATGCTCGTCGATACCCAAGAACTCGCCGCCAATACGCAGAAGATCAAGCAGTACTGCCTCTACCACCCGGACGTCACCGTCATGCAGGCCGTAGAGGCCGTGCTCGCGTCGAAGCAGTAACGCGGTGGTTCACCACCGGCGCCGCAGTGGCGCCGGAGGCGGCAGCTCGACCGCCCGCTGCCAGATCGTGCCGTGATCGAACTGGATGGTCATGCCGTCCGTCGAATAGATCGCGCCTTCCTGCAGCCGATCGATCCACAGCCGGCCCGGAAAATTCACCCATGCGCGCGACGGCTGCCCGGCGTCGTTGACCATGTTG
>Ga0126371_10001340_pt1 | contig 20732 bp, 17 predicted proteins | sample PanSoiMetaPlot_4_FD_110145 | JGI IMG/M metagenome (GOLD analysis project Ga0126371, IMG submission 110145) | Tropical forest soil microbial communities from Panama - MetaG Plot_4 | ecosystem: Environmental > Terrestrial > Soil > Tropical forest > Bulk soil | place: Panama | collected 2016-02-17 | reverse complement strand
TGGGCGTTCGCGTTCGGCACCTATGAGCTGATCGTGCCGGCCGGCGCCGGCGCCGGCGAAGGTCCGTCACCGATCTGGCAGCTGGCCGGGAAGAACTCCTCGACCTGGACCCCCGGCTCGGACAACATGCTGCAGGTTCAGGTGATCGGCCAGCAGTGGACGTGGACGTTCCGGTACCCGCAGTTCGGCGGGATGGAAAGCTCGGAGCTCTACCTTCCGGTGGACACGCCGGTCACGTTCCATGTCACGTCGCTGGACGTGATCCACAGCTTCTGGGCTTACCAGCTCGGCGTCAAGGCCGACGCCAACCCCGGTGTGGACAACGTGGCCTACACGACCGTGCGTCAGACCGGCAGCTTCAGCGTGCGCTGCAACGAGTTGTGCGGCATCTGGCACGGCGCCATGTTCACCTACGGTAACGCCGTCTCGCCGGCCCAGTTCGAGAACTGGGCGACCAGCGTGCAGCACAAGGAGGCGGCGAACGGGATTCTGACCGCGCTTCCGGCATACACGCTTACCTACGATCCCACGGTGATACCGCAGCTTGGCCAGGCCGTCGTGAAGGTCGACGGGATTACCGGGGCCAACGGCTACTACTACCCGGGACCGCAGGCGGGCACGGACAACGGCGATCCGGTGTCGCCATGATGCGGCGCTTCCTGGCGCCGCTAGCGGCGCACGCGATGCACAGCACGACTTTGGTGAAGGGGTGAGAGGATGGCCGTAAAGACACAGCCAGAGCGCGCCGAGCCCACGGGCAGCGGTCCTTCTGGTCCTGTCCCTGCGGGATCCTACTGGCGGCGCGCGGGTGTGCACACCGGCGTGGTCGGAGCGGTGGCCGGCTACCTCCTGGGCCACTGGCTTGGCAACGCACTGTCCTACACGTACGCGCAGAACGCGCTGTCCGACTCGAACGACGTGCCGATCGTGCTCGGTTACGCGCTCGCCACGATCGGCTGGCTGGCCGGGGTGGGCGTCTTCAACGACTTGTTCCGCGCGCTGCTCGGCAAGCCGATGCCGGATCGTGAGGCACGCGACTCCTACGAGCCCGGGCTGGGCAAGTACTTCAGGTTCACGCTGAACCACAAGGTGGTGGGCCTGCAGTACCTGTTCGGGATGATCGGGTACTTCCTGACCGGCGGCCTGTTCGCGATGGCCATCCGCAGCGAGCTGCTCTCGCCGTCCTACCACCTCGTCGGGCCGAACGAGTACCTCATGGTGGTCGGCGAGCACGGCACGATGATGATGATGATGATGACGTCGGTCATCCTCGGGCCGTTCGGGCAGTACTTCGGGCCGATCATGATCGGGTCGAAGCGGGTCGCGTTCCCGCGCCTTGAGGCGCTCGGCTTCTGGCTCACCCCGGCCGCGTACGTGATCTTGCTGTCGGGCATTCTGTTCGGCGGATTCCCCACCGGCTGGACCGGCTATGAACCGCTTGCCACCCAGGCGAGGCAGGGCATGGACGCCTACTTCTTCGCGTTCGGCCTGATGGCGATCTCGATGACCCTGGCTGGCTTCAACATGATCGTTACGGTCATCAACTACCGGGCACCTGGCATGCGCTGGGGCCGGCTGCCGATGTTCGTCTGGTCGATGTTCTCGGTCTCCTTCCTGCAGGTGCTCGCGGCGCCGGTGCTCATCGGCGGCGCCTACATGGCCCTGATGGACAGGACGTTCCAGACCGCGTTCTTCACCAACCAACTCGGCGGCAGCAGCTTCCTGTATGAGGACCTGTTCTGGTTCTTCGGCCATCCCGAGGTGTACATCCTGGCGCTGCCGGGGTTCGGGGTGATATCGGAGATCGTGGCTGTGTTCTGCCGCAAGCCGTTGTTCGGCTACCGGGTCGCCGCCGCGGGCATGATCGGGGTGGGACTGCTCAGTTTCTTCGTCTGGCAGCACCACCTGTTCGACAGCGGGATCAACCCGGACATGCGGCCGCTGTTCATGCTCACGACCGAGATGATCTCGATCCCGACCGGGTTCATCTTCCTGGTGGGCATGGGGACGTTCTGGAAGGCCCGCATCAGGTTCAGCATCCCGATGCTGTTCGCCCTGGCCTTCTACTTCAACTTCCTGATAGGCGGCATCAGCGGGGTCTTCCTTTCAGACGTCCCCGCGGACACCACCGAGCACGGCAGCTTCTTCGTGATGGCGCACTTCCACTACACGATCATGGGCGGGCTGATCTTCGCCTTCATGGCCGGGATCTACTACTGGCTGCCCAAGATGACCGGGATCAAGCTGAACGAGAAGCTCGGCAAGCTCCACTTCTGGACGATGTTCATCTTCTTCAACACGACCTTCCTGCCGCTGTTCGCGCTGGGGATCATGGGGATGCCACGCCGGGTGTTCGAGTACGCCCGCAACCTGGAGACGCTGAACGACTGGGTGTCGATAAGCGCCTTCTGCCTCGGCGTGTCGATGCTGATCTTCCTGTTCAACTTCGTGATGTCCACGCTGTTCTGGCGAGAGCGGGCAGAAGCCAACCCGTGGCGGGCTCGTAGCCTGGAGTGGCAGCTGCCCACGCCGGTGCCGGCGCAGAACTTCGAGCGGGTCCCGGTGATCCTTTCCGGCCCCTACGAATACGGCGACCCGAACGCGCTGCCGGTAGCCGAACTGAACCCGCCGCCTGGCGTGATCGGCTCGGCCTACGTGGGCGCTGTCGGAGGGGAGGCATAAGTCATGGCGGATACCACTTCACCCCACGTGCCTTCCGTGGCCGAAGAAGACGAGATCTTCTACCACGAGTCGGCGGTCAACGCGACCTGGACCGGCGCCCGGCTGGCTCTCGGCGCTCTGACCTTCCTGTTCGGCGCGTTCGCGTTCGCCTACTTCTACCTGCGCTCGGTCAACGCCTCGGACAGGTGGCAGGGGGCGGGCTTCCAGGGCCCGTCGATGGTGATCGGCACTGTGATCATGCTGCTGGTTGTGGTGAGCGCTGGCGTGCACTACATCTCGCTGCAGCAGATTAAGGCCGGCCGCAAGGAGGTCTGGCAGTGGGGCGCTGTGATCGCGCTACTGCTTGGCCTGGCCGCGGTCGCCATGCAGATCAACGAGCTGCTCAACCTGCCGTTCTGGCCGGGAAGTTCCGGGTACGCCAGCGTGTTCGTCGGGTTCTACCCGGTGATGCTGACGGTCCAGCTTTGCGTGCTGGTATGGCTGGAGATGCTGCTCGCCAGGGCCCGGTTCATCCCGGCGATGTCGTTCATCGAGCAGCCCCCGACGCACGCCGAGGTGTTCAGCGTTCAGCGGTTCCAGGCGTCGTTGAGCGCCTTCTCCACCGTGTGGACGTACCTGGCGCTGATGTCCGTGCTGTTCTGGCTCCTGTTCTACGCGCTCTAGGCAGAAGGGAACCGCAGTGCAGAATCTGGTTCTGGCCTCGGCCGACGAGGGATGGAGCTTCGGCGGGTCCATCATGACCTTCCTGCTGCCTATGCTCGCGTTCGTCGCGGTGGCGATCTGGCTACTGGTCCTGTACACCAAGCCGCAGATCGTGCCCGGCCAACGGGTGCCGGGCGCCGAGGTCCCGGTTGGCGCCACCAGGCAACCGGGCGAGCCCGCGGAGGCTGGCCCGGACCATGCCACGGCCGCCGCACCGGCAGCCGGGTCCGCTGAGCCCGCGAGCGTGGAATGACGCCTGCCACGGCGCTCCCCGCCCTGTCCGAGGAGCGCGATCAAGGCAGGGCGGGTCGTCGTGGGACGCGGGAAGTCGTCAGCGCGCTCGTCGCGCTGACGAAACCGCGGATCATCGAATTGCTGCTGGTCACCACGCTGCCGACGATGCTGCTCGCGCAGCGGGGCCTGCCATCCCTGCGGCTTGTCCTTGTCACGCTGGTGGGCGGGACGATGGCGGCTGGCAGCGCGAATACCATCAACTGCTATATCGACCGCGACATCGACGCGGTGATGAAGCGCACCTCCCGCCGCCCGCTGGTAAACAAGAAGGGGGCGGTCAAGCCAGCGGAGGCACTCGTCTGGGGGGTCGCGCTCGGCGCCGGCTCTACGGCGCTGCTCGGCTTGATGGCCAACTGGCTGGCCGCGTCGCTCGCGGACGCGGCGATCATCTTCTACGTCTTCGTCTACACGTTGCTGCTCAAGCGGCGCAGCCCGTCGAACATCGTGATCGGCGGCGCGGCCGGCTGCTTCCCGGTGCTCGTCGGCTGGGCCGCCGTCAAGGGCACCGTGGCGATACCCGCGATCGTGCTGTTCGCGGTGATCTTCTTGTGGACCCCGCCGCACTTCTGGGCGCTCGCGATGAAGTTCCGCAAGGACTACGCCGCAGCCAACGTGCCGATGCTCCCGGTGGTCGCACCGGCCGCCGAGGTGACACGCAAGATCGTCTGGTACTCCTACGCGATGGTCGCGGCGACGCTGGCCCTGGCGCCGTACGCGGGCTGGATCTACTGCGCCGGCGCGCTCGGCCTAGGCGGCTGGTTCCTCGTCGAGGCTCACCGGCTGGACGCCCAGGTCCGCGCCGACTCCGCTTCGCCGCTCTCTTCCGATGGCGAGACGCACCCGCGTCCGGTGCCTATGCGCCTGTTCCACTTGTCCATCGCGTACCTGACGCTCCTGTTCGCCGCGGTGGCCGTGACAGCGGTGCTTCCCTGGGGCCGCTGGTAGTCCCAGACTCTTCCCGAACGGACAGGAGAACCTGCCCTCGGCTCCCTGTTCGCCGCGTGGGTGGCCCGCTCGCCCGGCCGGCGCCACCCGCGCGGACTAACCCGGCCGCTCAGGCCCGTGCAATCCAGCCCAGTGGCCCTATCCCCAGCGTCCGTCTGCCCGGCCCGCGGGCAGGCGGACCTCTTTCCTGACCGCACGGGCATGAAGACCCTCTCCCTGCCCGGTGCTGCCACTCGTCCTCGTACCACGCGCCCCCAACGCCCTCTTCGCGAAGACATATTTCTGCACGTAAATTAATCACGCTATACGCTCTAATTTTCTTCGTGATCATGCTTTACCTAATTGCATTCCCTCACCAGGCCCGGCCCATACGGAGGCGACTGGAATGCGCACCACGGCGCGCAGGCCAGGCGGCTGGCAATCCGGCTCGGCTGGCTCCAGGTGCGCGGTGCCGCCGCAAGCCCGGGCGGTCGCGCGGACAATCGCCAGACCCAGCCCGGCGCCGCCGGCCTCCTCGCCGTCCCTGCTGCGTGCGGTATCCAGGCGGGCGAACCGGTCGAACGCCCGGTCCATGTCGGCGGCGGGAATCCCGGGTCCGTCGTCCGCCACTGCCAGCGAGACATACTCGCCCGCGCGCCGAACCGTGACGGTCACCCGCGACTTGGCGTACCGCACGGCGTTGTCGAGCAGGTTGACTAGCAGCCGGTCGAAGCTGTCCCGGTCACCAGCCACCAGGCAGCTGTCCGCGCCGTCGGTCCCGCCGGGACCAGTTACGTCGGCGGTGACCGGCACCGGCGTGCCGGCGTACCGTGCGACAACGGTCCGGGCCAGCTCGGCCAGGTCGACCGGCGCCGCGGGAACGCGGTGCGTGCCGAGCGCCTGTTCGTCCAGCCGGGCAAGCAGCAGCAGGTCCTCGGCGAGCCGCGCCAGCCGCAGCACGTCGGCGTGCACGTCCCGTGCCGTCTCCGCCCAGTCCTGGCCGTCCGGGTGGTCTAGTGCCACCTCGAGCTGAGTGCGGATCGATGCGATCGGGCTGCGCAGTTCATGCGCGGTGTCTGAGACCAGGTCTCGCTGCCGCTGCTGTGCGGCGGCGAGCCTGGACAGCATGTCGTTGAGGGTGAGGCCCAGCGAGCGTACTTCGTCGCGCGCCTCGGGCACCGGTAGATCCCGCGGCACCCCGGTGTCGGTGACCTGCGCGGCCCCCCGCCGCAGCAGCGCGATCGGTCGCAAGGTGGACCCGACCGCCAGCCAGATCGCCCCGGTGAACAAGATGAACAGCAGCGGCGTCCCCAGCACGAGTGCCCTGGCGACCAGGGACAGGCTGTCTCCCGCAGGGCTATAAGGTACCGCGGCGATCACCAGCTCGCCGTTGCTGGCGGCGACCGCCGCGACCCGCAGCACCGGTGGCATCCCGAACGGCGACCCGTTCACCGTCACGGCCTGCCCGGTCCGCGCGTTGCTGGCCGCCTGCGCTGGGGCAAGCAGCGGCACGAGGCGGTCGGCGGCGGCCGACACGTCGATGATCCGGCCAGCCGGGTCGAGCACCTGGATGGTGATCGTGCTGGTGGCGACCGGGACCGGGTCGGGCAACGGTTGGGAGTCGATCAGCGCGACCACCTCGGTAGCGGCCTGCCGCGCGGAGTCGTCGACCGAGCGGGTCAGCGCCACCCGCAGCGTGTTGAACAGCAGCAGGTCGGCGGCCACAAGCGCGACGAGCAGGCCCGCGGCGGCGGTCAGCGTGACCCGCGCACGCAGCCCCCGCCGCCGCCACCAGCGGACGACCGCCCGCACCGGCTCAGCCACCGTCGGCCGCCAGCAGGTAGCCCGCCCCGCGCACGGTGCGCAGGGTGTGCCGCCCGAACGGCGCGTCGATTTTCCGGCGCAGGTATCCCACGTAGACCTCGACGACGTTGAGGTCGGCGATGTCGTCGGCGGCGTCCCACACGTGCGAGAGAAGTTCGCCCTTCGGGACGACGGAACCGGCCCGCCGCAGCAGGTACTCGAGCAGCGCGAACTCCCGCGCCGTCAGCGCGACGGTAACGGAGCCACGGCGGACGACACGCGCGGCCGGGTCGAGCGACAGGTCGCCAGCGCGCAGCACTGCGGGCCGCGGCACCGCGCCGCGGCGCAGCAGCGCGCGCAGCCGCGCGGCGAGGACCACGTAGGAGAACGGCTTGGTCAGGTAGTCGTCGGCGCCGAGGTCGAGCCCGTCGGCCTGGTCGTACTCGCCGTCCTTGGCCGAAAGGATCAGCACAGGCACCCAGTTCTCCTCGGCGCGCAACTGAGAGCAGACCTTGTAGCCGGACAGCCCGGGCAGCATGATGTCCAGGACCACGCTGTCGTACCCGCCCTCGCGGGCCATGTGCAGGCCGGTCACCCCGTCGTGCGCGAGGTCGACAACGAACCCTTCCGCTTCCAGGCCGCGTTTGACCGCGGCGGCTAGCCGCCGCTCGTCCTCTACGACAAGTACGCGCACGGATACAGTGTGGCTGAAGAGAGGGTGTGCACGGGCAACGCTCTCAGGCTCCTCTCAGTCGGGGTGCGGCACAGTGTCCTTAGAAGGCCGTGCGGCCTTGAAAGAGCCAAGGGGCAAGGAACGGGTGAGGAGCATGCGGGTCAAACTGTCCAGGCGAAGCCGGTGGCTGGTGCCACTTACGGCCCTGGCGGTCACCGGCGGGATTATCGCCGGATTGCAGATCCCGGCTGCGGAGGCGACACCGGCGCTGCCGGCGAAGACTCCGGCGCAGCTGCTCGCGCAGATCGATTCGACCGCGAAGCTGCCGCCGATGACCGGCACCGTGGTGGAGACCACCTCGCTGGGACTGCCCCAGCTGCCCAAGGTGGGCAATCCGACGTCGCTGCCGTCGCTGATCACCGGGTCGCACACACTCAAGGTGTACTACGACAACCCGCAGCATTTCCGGCTTGCCGTGCCGCAGAGCCTCAGCGAGACCGACGTGATCAGGAACGGCAACACGCTGTGGGTCTGGGATAGCACCAGGAATGCCGTCACCGAATACACCTGGCCGAAGGGCGCGCTCAAGCACGACACCCAGCGCGCCCAGGCGCAGCTGCCGGCGATGCCTGCGCTCACCCCGCAGCAGGCCGCGGACCAGGTGCTCAAGGCCGTTGGCAAGACCACCACGGTCAGCGTGCAGAGCAACGTGCTCGTCGCCGGCGAGCCCGCCTACCAGCTGGTCCTGGCGCCGAAGGACTCCCGCTCGCTGGTCGGCAAGGTAGTGATCGCCATCGACGGCAAGTACGGCGTGCCGCTGCGGCTGCAGGTCTTCGCCAAGAAGGCGACTTCCCCGGCCTTCCAGGTGGGTTACACGGACATCTCGTTCGTGACTCCGGCGCCCGCGAACCTGCAGTTCACGCCGCCCCCTGGCGCCAAACTCACGGTGCACAGCCTTGGCGCTGGCCAGCAGACCAGCCAGCAAGGCGCGACCATTCCCGACACGGGGTACGCCGGCTACGGCTCCGGATGGCTGACGGTGGTCGAGCTCCCGCAGTCGGCGCTCAACCAGGCGCTCGGCGGTCCGGGCCAGGGCGGCGACCAGCCGGCCCCGGGCAGCCAGACGGGCATGGGCGCGATCGGCGGTGACAGCGCGGCGGTGCTGAACGCCCTGATCGGAGCGGCGAAGCCGGTGCACGGGTCTTGGGGCAGCGGCACGCTGCTGACCACGAGCCTGATGTCGATGCTGATCACGAACGGCAAGATCTACATCGGCGCGGTCCAGCCGAGCGTGCTCTATGACGCGGTCGGGCACACGCACTCATGACGGAACTGGCGATCACGAGCAGCGCGCTGACTAAGCGGTTCCGCGGCGGCCAGGTGGCCGTGGACCACATCGACCTGGCGGTCCCGCAGGGATCGGTCTACGGCTTCCTCGGCCCGAACGGCTCAGGCAAGACCACCACAATCCGCATGCTGCTCGGCCTGGCCTATCCGACCAGCGGCTCTGCCGAGCTGCTCGGCATGCCGATGCCAGACCAAGCCGTCAACGTGCTGTCCCGGGTCGGCTCGCTGGTCGAGGGCCCGGCGTTCTACCCGTACCTGTCCGGCTGGGACAACCTGGCCAGATACGACGCCGCGGACCGCACGGCGTCGCCGAGAACCGCGAAACAACGGATCGGCAGCGCCCTTGACCGCGTAGGCCTGACTGCGGCGGCCAAGAAGAGATACCGGCACTACTCCCTCGGCATGAAGCAGCGACTCGCTATCGCTTCGGGCCTGCTGCGCCCTCGCGACCTGATCATCTTGGACGAGCCGACCAACGGGCTCGACCCGCAGGGCACTCGTGAGGTGCGCGCGCTGGTCAGGCAGATCGCGGCAGACGGCATCACCGTGTTCGTGTCGTCGCACCTGCTCGCCGAGGTCGAGCAGGTCTGCTCGCATGTCGGGGTGATGCGCACCGGACAGCTGGTCTTCCAGGGGTCGCTGCCAGAACTGCGCCGTACGGGGGCCGCCCGCATCACGGTGCGGACGCCTGACGTGGTGGCGGCGGCCGAGGTGTTCGACAAGCTCGGCCTGGCAGAGCCGGCGAAAGAGGAGAACTCGATCACCGCCGAACTCGGCGAAGCCGTGCCCGAACACGTCTGCGCCGAACTGGTGCACGCCGGCGTCGCGGTCCGCGGCCTCGCGGTCGAGTCGCCGAGCCTGGAGGACCTGTTCGTCGGACTGACGGGGGAGGGCTTCGATGTCGAGCGCTGAGCTTGCGGTTTCCATGGCCGAGGAACCGGCTCAGGCCGTAGAGTCGCCCGGCATCGTTAAGGCAAATCTTAGATTTTTCCTGAACGAACTGAGGCTCGTGTTCTTCCGTCGGCGTAACCAGCTCCTGCTGGTTGTCGTGGCGCTGTTCCCGCTCCTGATCGGAATCGGACTGAAGGTCTCGGCGCCGGGGAACGGGCGCGGCGGCAGCGGTGGCGGCCCCGGCTCGAGCGCCGCGTTCTTCAACCAGCTGGCCGGCAACGGCGTGTTCCTGACGTTCATCGCGCTGACGCTGCTGCTGATCTTGGTGCTGCCGGTCGTCGTCGCGGTCGTGTCCGGCGACTCCGTCGCGGGCGAGGCAGGGTATGGCACGCTGCGCTACCTGCTCGCCGTGCCGGCCGGGCGGACCCGGCTGCTGATCGTGAAGTACCTGACGATCGTGGCGTGGGCGACCGCCGCGACGTTCATCGTGTCGGTGGTCGCGCTGCTCGTCGGGGTCGCGCTGTTCCCGACCGGCCCGGTGACGCTGCTGTCGGGCACGACCGTATCGCTGGGCGCCGGCCTGGCGCGGGTGCTGCTCGTGACGCTGTACCTGTGCGTCGCGATGGCCGCGATCGGCGCGATCGGGCTGGCGATCTCCACGTTCACCGAGCATGCCATCGGCGCGATCGCGGCCATCATGGTCTTGGTGGTGGCCAGCGAGGTCGTCGATCAGATACCGCAGTTCGCCTCGGTCGCGCCGTACCTGCCGACGCACTGGTGGAACATGTTCGACTCGCTGCTGCGTACGCCGGTGGACACGACGACACTTCAGCATGGGCTGTTGTCGTTCGCGGTGTACATCGTCCTGTTCTGGATGATCGCCTGGGCCCGGTTCACCTCGGGCGACGTTACTAGCTAGCTGAAGTCGTCTTCCCAGAACTCGGTGACGCCGCGCGGCTTCGGCTCATCCTCGTCGGCCTCGCGCGCGCGGAGCTCGACGCGTCGGATCTTGCCGGAGATCGTCTTGGGCAGGTCGGCGAACTCGATCCGGCGGATCCGCTTGTACGGAGCCACCCGCTCCCGGCAGAACGCCATGATGTCGCGCGCCAAGTCCGGGCTCGGCTCGGCGCCGGCGGCGAGGATCACATAGGCCTTCGGCACCGCGAGCCTGATCGGGTCGGGCGAGGGCACGACCGCGGCCTCCGCGACGGCCTCGTGCTCGATCAGCACGCTCTCGAGCTCGAACGGCGAAATCCTGTAGTCGGATGCCTTGAACACGTCGTCGGTCCGCCCGACGTAGGTGATGTACCCGTCATCGTCGGAGCTAGCGACGTCACCGGTGTGATAGTAGCCGCCGCGCATGGCTTCGGCGTCCCGTTCGGCGTCGTCGAGGTAGCCGGTCATCAGGCCCAGCGGCCGCCTGCTGAGGTCGAGGCAAATCTCACCGTCCTTGCCTGGCTGGCCGGTGACCGGGTCGACCAGGACGACCGGGTAGCCGGGCAACGGCCGGCCCATCGAGCCCGCTTTGAGCGGCTGGCCAGGGGAGTTGCCGACCTGCGCGGTCGTCTCCGTCTGCCCGAAGCCGTCCCGGACGGTGATGCCCCAGGCCTTGCGCACCTGCTCGATCACCTCCGGGTTCAGCGGCTCGCCGGCCGCGACGCACTCCCTGAGCGCGCCGACATTAGCACTGGCCAGGTCGGCCTGGATGAGCATCCGCCAGACCGTCGGCGGCGCGCAGAACGTGCTCACCCGGCAGTCGCCGAGCGCGGCGAGCAGGCCAGCGGCGCTGAACCTTGACTGGTTGAGGATGAGCACCGTGGCCTGGGCGTTCCAGGGGGCGAACAGGTTCGACCAGGCGTGCTTGGCCCAGCCGGGCGAGGAGATGTTCAGGTGCACGTCACCCGGCTGGATGCCGATCCAGTACATGGTGGACAGGTGGCCCACCGGGTAGCTCGCGTGGGTGTGCCCGACCAGCTTGGGCTGTGAGGTCGTCCCGGAGGTGAAATAGAGCAGCAGCGGGTCGGCCGCCTTGGTCACACCGTCCGGCGTGAAGCCGCCCGGCGCGTCCGCCGAGTCCGCGTACGCGTGCCAGCTCTCGGCGGTGCCCGCCACAACCACGCGCGTCCAGTCGCCGGGTACGCTCGCGAACTTCGCCACCTGCTCGGCGTCGGCCACCACGTGCCTGACGCCGCCACGCTCGATCCGGTCCGTCAGGTCGGCGGGCTGCAGCAGCGTGGACGCGGGGATGATGACCGCGCCGAGCTTGATCGCCGCGAGCATGACCTCCCACAGCGGCGCCACGTTGCCGAGCATCAGCAGCACCCGGTCGCCGCGGCGCACTCCGAGGCCGCGCAACCAGTTCGCCACCTGCGCCGAGCGCGCCGCCATCTGGCCGTAGCTCACCGAGTCGTCTGCGCCCTCGTCGCTTACGACGCGCAGGGCGGCACGGTAGGGATGCCTGGCGGCGATGACGTCGAACCAGTCGAGTGCCCAGTTGAACTCGTCGAGGTCCGGCCACCCGAACTCGGCGCGGGCGGTGGCATAGTCTTCGCGGTGACGCAGCAGCAGGTCCCGTGCCGCGCGGAAGGCGGCGGTTGAGGCGACATTGCTCATCCGTCAATAATCGCACCGGTCTTTGGCGGCCGCACTCAGAGCATTCTCAGACCCAACCCGGACAGCTCGTCCAAGTAGATATGCCAGACTGACAAGCATGAGCAGCCCCGAGTTCCGAAACGGATCGCCGCGCGCCCGCGCGCCCCGCGACGGCGCGGCGCGCAACGTGATGCACGCTGTGGCCGAGCGTGAGCTGGGCAGACGCCGCCTGAAGGCGACGACCGTGACGGTGGGCTTCGCGAGCGTAGCCGCGGCGGGCGCGGTCGCCGTCTCCCTGCCGGGCTCGACGCACGCGGCGGTGACCGGCACCAACCGCACGTCGTCCAGCACCGGCGGCGTGTCCCGCACCTCGACGTCGGACGACAGCACGTCCCGTACCACCACGACGCACGACGACAAGGCCAGGACCAGCTCGGGCTCGACCAGCTCGGGCTCGACCAGCTCGGGCTCGACGGGCGCGGGCTCGACGGGCGCGGGCTCGACGGGCTCCGGTTCGGCCGGCTCCTCGAACTCTTCGAACGCTTCGAACTCCTCAAGCAACTCGGGCAACCTGCAGGCTCCCGCTAACCCCCCGGCGCAGTCCGGCGGGGGCCAGGTCACCTCCGGCGGCACGTCGTCGTTCTGAGCGTGAACTGGCGACCATCATGACAGTGCACCCCCGGGGGGTAGACCCTCCGGGATCCCCCCGGCCTGAGCAGCTCGCGCCGTCCCCCATGCCCGCCGCGGAGCCCGCGTTCACCGCGTGGCGCGCGCTCGGCATGCTCGTCCAGCTCGTGGTCACCGACCGAGAACGGCTGGACGCGGCGCGGCAGCTGCTCTCCGAGGACCTCACTGAGCTGGACCTGGCGTGCAGCAGGTTCCGCCCGGACTCAGAGGTAGTCGTCCTCGCGAACGCCGCGCGGGATGCGTCGGGCCCGGTCACGATGACGGTCAGCCCGCTGCTTGCCGAGGCGGTCGCGGTCGCCCTCCGCGCGGCAAGCCTTACCGACGGAGACGTAGACCCGACGGTGGGCGGCGTGCTTTCCTCCCTCGGTTATGACCGTGATTTCGGCCAGGTCGCGGCGAGCGGGCCGGCGCTGCCGGTGCGGGTCCGGGTGATCCCAGGGTGGCGCTCTATCGGGCTCGACCTAGGCGCCAGGCGGCTCACCATCCCGGCCGGCGTCCAGCTTGATCTCGGCGCCACGGTCAAGGGCTGGGCGGCGGACCGTTCCGCCAGCCGGATCGCCGCGCGGCTTGGCTGCGGAGTGCTCGTCAGCCTCGGCGGCGACACGGCGGTGGCGGGCGAGCCGCCCGAGGGCGGCTGGCGGATCCGCGTACAGGACCTGACCGACATGCCCGACGAGCCGCCGCGGGGACCGAGCGCCGTGGTCGCGATCAAGGACGGCGGGCTGGCCACGTCGTCCACGGCTGCGCGCCGCTGGCAGCGCGGCGGCGACGTGCTGCATCACATCCTGGATCCGCGCACCGGCCTGCCCGCGGCGCCCGTCTGGCGCACGGTCTCGGTGGCCGCGGCTACATGCGCCGACGCCAACACCGCGGCGACCGCCGCCGTCATCAGGGGCCGTCAGGCCCCCGCCTGGCTCGCCAGCCTCCGGCTGCCCGCGCGCCTGGTCGAGCCTGACGGCACCGTGACCTACGTAGCCGGCTGGCCTCCCGACCCGTCCTAGGCGTCGAGAAGCCAGTCCAGGGCGACCGCGGTGGTCCAGGACTGGTTCAGGCTGCCGAGCGGAGCGCCGGTCATCGGCTGGTAGTACTCGGCGAACGTGCCGTCGCTCATCTGCTCGAGGGTGGCCGACCGCAGCTGAGTGGCGACGGCGGTCTCGCCGTCTCGGTGCAGCGCCCAGGCGAGCAGCCAGGTGAAGACCGGCCACACCGGACCCCGCCAGTAGCAGTCGGGGTTGAACGCGGGCGAGCACGGGCTGGTGCTCGGCGGCAGCGCCCAGCGCAGCTCCGGGTGCCCTGCCCAGCGCGGGCCAGTCAGGATCGAGATGAGCCGCTGGCGCATATAGCCAGGCATGGCGCCGGCGATCAGCGGGGCGAACCCGGCGATCGTCTCGGTCCGCAGCAGCTCGCCGGTCCGCAGGTCGACGTCGGCGGCCAGGCCTGACGCCTCGTCGACGTGGCAGAAAACCGCCGCCCGGGCCTGGGCGGCGTAGTCACGCAGTTCGGCGACATCGTCTAGTTTTCGCAGCTGGTCGGCGAGCTTGGCGAGCAGGTCGCTCGCCGCCGCGAAGATCGCTGTGAACAGGACGTCGCCGACCTGGAAGCTGCCGGAGTCGCGTAGCAGGCTCGAGTCGTAGCCGGCTCGCTTGGCCTCCTCGACCAGCCAAACGTAGCGGTCGTACTCGCAGTCGGTCGGCCGCTGCGCCGCGTCGGACACGTGGGCCTTGTCGCGACGGACGTACGCGGGAAGGCCCGGGCCCACCTCGACGTTCGCATAGGGGATGTCCCAGCGGGGGGAGTTGTCCGTGCCGCTCTCCCAGCCATGGAACAGCGTTATCAGCCCGGTCGACTTGTCTACCCGGTCGCGGGCGAGGAAACGGTGCCAGGCGAGCAGCTTGGGATAGAGGTGTGTTGCCCAGCCGCGGGTGAGTTCAAGCTCGTGCCCGCCCGTCGCGGCTGCCGCCTGGAGAATGCGGTCCACCGCGATCGCGTGCACTGGCGGGTCGCAGATCCCGCTGGTCGCGGGGAGCATGGAGGCGTCCTCGTTGAAGCGGGCGCACTCCCATTGGGCGGGACCCGGCCAGTAGCCGTCGGCAGCGGGGTCGAAGACGATGTGCGGCACCATCCCGTTGCGCCACTGTCCGGCGAAAAGCGAGTCGAGTTCCAGCCGGGCCCGTGGCAGGTCCACGGTGGCCAGGCCGATCGCGTTGAACGCGGCGTCCCAGCTCCACTGGTGCGGGTACAGGGCGGGGGCAGCCTTGGTGATCAAGCCGTTGCTGTTGTCGCGCAATATGTAGGCCGCTCGGGCGGCCAGAGTGAGGGACCCAGTCATCGTGATGTTACAGCCAAGTTTCCAAACATGTCGCACATGTTAACTACGGGGACAGCGGAGAACTTCCGTGGAAGCACGTGTCACTGACCGTGTTACCAAACTGGAAGTTACCGGCACTTTGGGCATGCTCGCTGTGGAACGGAACGTCCGGAGGGACACCATTGGTGAAGCTGGGGGATAGCAGCGGTTGGGGTGGGTTCAGCGGGATTGCAGACCTTGGACAGCCGGTTCAGAGCCGCTTCATAGGCGGTATGCACGCTTCGCTGGACTTGATGACCGATTCTTGGGAACGTGAGCGGAATCAACTCTTCCACCGTGCTGTGGTACGCGAGCCGTGCCACCGGAGTCGTCGCGCTGCTGCTGATGACGGCGGTCGTGCTGCTCGGCCTGGTTGTTACCAGGCAGGGCAAGGTACCTGGGCTGCCCCGTTTCGCCGTCACTGGCTTGCACAGGAACCTGTCGCTAGTGGCCGTCGTCTTCGTCCTTCTGCACGTGCTGACCGCGGTCGCGGACGGCTACGTTAACCTCCCGCTCACCGCCGCGATCGTGCCGCTCGCGTCGCCGTACGAGCGGCTGTGGATCGGGCTCGGCGCGGTGAGCCTGGATATCACGATCGCCGTGATCGTGACCAGCCTGCTGCGCCGCCACCTGAGCCGCAGGCTGTGGCGCGCGGTGCATCTGCTCGCCTACCTGAGCTGGCCCGTCGCCTGGCTGCACAGCATCTCATCGAGCCGCGACATGCTGCACAGCTGGATGTTCCTGCTGGCGGCGGGCTGCGCGCTTGCGGTCGTCGGCGCCGTTGGCTGGCGACTGGCCGCCGCCTCCCGCGACGTGCCGCGCGCGGAGCGAGTTGGTCTGCTCATGACTGCCGTGCACGACCGCGGCGCGTTCCGGCATAGGCCCGGTGGCGGCCGATGACCACGGCAACCACGGGCATGCCCGCCGAAGGCACGGCCACCGACCTGCCTCGTCTGCTTCCCGCCAACGGACAGCGGCCCGAGGACTGGCACACGCACACCGCCAGCTACGGCCGCATCCCTTATCGCCAGGCACCCGGCCGCCTCGTCGCCGACATCCAGCACGCGGGCCTGACCGGCCGGGGCGGCGCGGCGTTCCCTGTGCACCGCAAGCTAACCGCCGTTCTGGACGCCGCGGCCGCCAAGCGCAGGGTCCCCGTCGTCATCGCGAACGGCGCGGAAAGCGAGCCGGCCAGCGACAAGGACGCCACGCTGCTGTGGCTCGCGCCGCACCTGGTGCTTGACGGCCTGCAGCTTGCCGCCGAGGCCGTGGGCGCCGAGGAGGCGATCCTTTACACGCACGCGGACCGCCGCGCCGACGTAGGCAAGCGGCTCCAGCAGGCGATCGCGGAGCGCCGCGCGGCCGGCAGCGACCTGGTTCCTGTGCAGCTCGCCGAGGCGCCGCCGCGATTCCTTTCTGGCCAGGAAACCGCCCTGATCAATCACCTCGGCGGCGGCCCGGCCATCCCGACGTTCGTCCCGCCCCGGATAACCGAACGCGGCCTGGGGGGCGCCCCGACACTGGTGCAGAACGTGGAGACGCTGGCTCACCTCGGGCTCATCGCCCGGCGTGGCCCGCGCTGGTTCCGCCAGGTCGGCACCCGGACGGAGCCCGGATCGATGCTCTGCACGCTCCGTCGTGCCGACGGAACGCCGCGCATCGCCGAGGTGCCGCTCGGCATGCCGCTGCGCGACCTGCTCGGTCCGGCGGGAAACGACGGCGCCGTGCTGATCGGCGGCTATCACGGCACCTGGGCGCCCGCCGGTGAAGCGGTGCGGCTGACGCTCGACAACTACTCGCTTGGCTCGATAGGCGCCCGGGTTGGCGCCGGCATCTTGATCGCCCTGCCGCCGGATCGATGCGGGCTCACGGAGACGGCCCGCATCGTTCGGTATCTCGCTCTCGAATCGGCGGGTCAGTGCGGCCCGTGCCTGAACGGGCTGCCGCGGATGGCCGCCGCCCTCGCCGAGCTCGCGGGCGCCCGCCCGCGGCGGCAGACGCGCGCCGACGTCGAGCGGTGGGCGGGACTGGTCACCGGGCGCGGCGCCTGCCACCACCCGGACGGCACCGCGCGATTCGTGCGCAGCGCGCTGATCACCTTCGCGGCCGAGCTTGACCGACACGAACGAGGCCAGTGCGGCGCGGCCAACCCGCGGCCTTTCCTGCCCATCCCGCGCGGATCGGCCCGCACAGAACAGGACTGGCTCTAATGAGGCGGACGACATGACGGAGAAACTGCTGGTCAACCCCATCGAGTGTGAGGGCCACGGGGCCTGTGCGGAACTGCTGCCCGAGCTGATCAGGCTCGACGAGTGGGGTTACCCGATCGTCGACGGCCGTCCGATACCGCCCGTTCTCGAGCGGGACGCCCGCGCCGCCGTCAGCGCCTGCCCCACCCTGGCCCTGCGCCTCACCCGTTCCTGAGCGCGGCCCACCGCCGTGCGGTCCAGCCCCACCGCCGCACTCCTAGGGGGCCCTCATGCCTCCGGGCTGGCACGCATTCCGCACCCGCGCGTCCCGTGTACCCCACGTGTCGCTGAGGCTCGCCTGTTGGGCCACGATTACGAAAACATTTTTTATGCCGTAAATAAATCACGCCATAGGCCACCAAAATTTTGGCGGGTCCCGCCTTGTGGCTGACCTGAATAGTCGGCCTGCCGGCCGCGCCCATCGCACAGCGCCGCAGTATACGAGTCGATGTGAAGAACGGCCCCGGTCCGTGGCCATGCTGACGCTGGAGCTAATGGCGGCGCCGGCCGCGTCGTTGGGTGCCCAGGGCCAACACCCTGCAACGGTGACAGCCGCGGCCGACGGGCTTCCTGCGAGACTTACGAGGTGCTTCGCGGGGGCTGTGGCGCTGCCTGCGAGCCCGGCGGGGCGGGTTTGCGTGCCTTTCGCGCCAGGGCCATGAGCGCGCCAGAGCCGGAGACGGTCAGGTATGACGTCAGGACCGCGATGGCCACAGGCGCGAGCTGCAGCGCCCCGATCTGGGTCGTGAGGGCGACCAGGACGATCCCGGAGACCGGGGCCGCAACGAGCGATCCCAGAACGGCGGCGAACATCGTGGCGAACGCGAACCCTTCAGGGAGCCCCGGGATCAGCAAGTGGGCGGAGATTCCGGCCGTGCCGCCGATGAACAGCATCACGAGGACGGGTCCGCCGATGAACCCGGTGGCCTCGCAGAGCGCGAACACGAGGATTTTCGCGAACACGACCGCGATGACCAGCCCCGCGCCGAGCGCGGCCCCGTCGTGGATGACGGTCGTGAGCTGGGAAGTCCCGGTGAACAGCGTCAGCGGCAGGGCCACGCCGACCAGCCCGAACACGATTCCCCCCAGCGCCGGGCGCAGGATCGTCCGCTCGGCGAGCGGAGCGGTCAGCTTCGCGAGCAGTCCGATTGCCACCACGGTGATCAGCGCGAGCGCCCCGGCGGCCAGGCCAAGGGGAATGGCCGCGGCCAATTGCCAATCCTCGTACTTGAAGGACGGCAACGCGTAGATCCCAAGGAATGTGCTCCCTGCGATCGGGAAGTACACCGCGAACGCCACCGTCGAGGACAGCAGAGCCGCGACCAGCGCATGAGCCAAGCCCGCGCGCTTGGGACGTGCAAGCTCGACCACGAAGCTCGTCGCCAAGATCGGAGATGACAGCAAGCCGCCGTACGCTCCGGCCATCCCGCTCAGTGCGTTCGTCGCGCTGGTACTGCTATCGAGCTTTCGCCGCTCCGAGATCCAGGTCCCGAGCCCGCCGCCCATCTTGCCCAGTGCATCCTCGGGCCCGAGGCTTGCCCCACCGACCAGCGATACCAGCGAGACGGCAACCGCCTGCAGCGCCGTAGACGGCTCGACCCGCTCGTCCCGGAGTTCCTTCATCGTCCCAGGCAGCTTGGCCGGGAGCCGGAAAACGTGCCGCAGCACGCCGACGAGTACCCCGGCGGCTGCCGTCACCGCCACCCACCACAAGTGCCCGGAGAACCAGTCCGGGTTCTTCGGCAGCGTGAACCAGAGTCTCGTGCCGCCCTTAAGCAACCCCAGGAACGCCAGCCCCGCGAAGGCGAGAACGATCCCGAACACAACCGCGTAGCCGATGATCGTCCAGAACCCCCGGGACCGGTCCAGCGCCGCGGAACCAAGGCCAGATCCCCGCTCCTCACCGGAGCTGGACTGCGAGGAGGTACCGGGACCGGCGCTGGCCTCGCCCGGGCCTTGCGCCACGTCGCTCATCGGCTGACTAGCCTCCTTACGCCGTCCCGGCCCAGCCGCCACGGCCGGTGGCCGCGCCAGGCGGACCTTCACCGTGCGCCTGTCTCGCCCCGCTCATGCGCCCGACGGATCGCCCATCCCAGCCCGCCGCCGTAGCGGCCCAGATCCCCCAGCCGAAGTTGTCCCAGAAGAACACCATGATGTTCGGCTGCTTGTCGGTCAGGTCATTCCCTCACGTTCCGCTCGGTCCTCGGGTTGAGGCTTCGCCGGTCCCGGACAGGGACCACTGGACCGCGGCACTCACGGTGAGCCCATCACCCGCCGGGCAAGGACGCCTCCCCCAAAGCGGGGTAAATGTTGTACGGATCCGGCCGCGGCCTACATCTTCAACGGCCGCCGCTTGCCCCAGGCTCCCGGTCGCCTTCACGCTCCGCTCACCCCCGCGAGGTTCCCGTCCGCCGCCGCCAAGCTCCGGATCGCTGGCGACAAGCTCCGGCTCGCCGCATGTACCAAGGATGGTTGACACTGCCATGTCAATGTGTCTATCTTTTGATAGTGACTTTCATTTCATAGGAACTATCGGAAGGTAGTGACTGTTATGACTGCCAGTCCAGCGGACAGCGCGGCGGGGGCCGTCGGCGGGGCGCTCTCGCCCCGGCGGTGGTGGGCGCTCATCGCGATCTCGGCCAGCGTGCTTGTCGTGGGACTCGACCTGACCGTGCTCAGCCTGGCACTGCCGACGATCTCGGCCGACATGCACGCCTCCACGGGCGACCTGCAGTGGATCACTGACGCGTACAGCCTGGTGATCGCCTCGGCAATGCTGCCGGCCGGGCTGCTGGGCGACCGGTACGGGCGCAAGAAGGTGCTGATCATCGCCTTGGCGCTGTTCGGCCTCAGCTCGGCGGCTTGTGCGTACGCGGCGTCGACCGGCGAACTGATCGCGGCCCGGGCGCTGCTCGGCCTGGGCGCGGCGGCGATCTTCCCGCTGGCATTGTCGGTCATCCCGGTGCTCTTCGCGCCGGCCGAGCGGCAGAAGGCGATCGCGCTGATGGCCTCGGCCACCTTCATCAGCTTCCCGATCGGGCCTATCGTTGGCGGCTACCTGCTTGACCACTTCTGGTGGGGCTCGGTCTTCCTGATCAACGTGCCGGTCGTCGGGCTGGCGCTGATCGCGGTCACGTTCCTGCTACCGGAGTCGCGGTCGTCGTCACGGCCCGGCCTGGACTACATGGGTGTGCTCGTGTCGTGCGCCGGTCTGGCGGCGCTGACCTACGGCCTCATCAAGGCCGGACAGGACGGCTGGTCGGACGCGGCCGCGCTGGCAGCGATCGGCGTCGGTGTGGTGGTACTCGCTGTGCTCGTGCTGTGGGAGCGCTCCGTCGCGCGGCGCGGCGCGGTCCCCCTTGTAGACCTGCCGCTGTTCGCCTCGCGGGGTTTCCGATGGGGCACGATCCTGGCGACGCTGGTGTCGTTCGCGATGTTCGGCCTGCTGTTCGCGATGCCGCAGTACTTCCAGGAGATCCGCGGCACGAACGCTCTCGGCAGCGGGATACGGCTGCTGCCGCTCGTGGGCGGCATGCTCGTC
>Ga0126371_10001339_pt1 | contig 20737 bp, 23 predicted proteins | sample PanSoiMetaPlot_4_FD_110145 | JGI IMG/M metagenome (GOLD analysis project Ga0126371, IMG submission 110145) | Tropical forest soil microbial communities from Panama - MetaG Plot_4 | ecosystem: Environmental > Terrestrial > Soil > Tropical forest > Bulk soil | place: Panama | collected 2016-02-17 | reverse complement strand
CCCGTTCCCATCCCGAACACGGAAGTTAAGCCCCGCCGGGCCGATTGTACTGCACGCGAAAGTGTGTGGGAGAGTAGGTCGTTGCCGGCATAAATAAAGGCCGTTGAGAGAAATCTCGACGGCCTTTTCCTTTCTGCCGTTATTTGTGGCGCGGGCGCCCCCGCCCGCGGCGTTTGACTTTATCTGAGCTCCGCCTCGACCCAAAGCCACGGGTAATCTTCAGCCCGAGCAACCCGTCCGGCTTCGACGGCATTCTGCCGGATATACTCGCACTTCTCGGCAAAGCTCTCGTCCGAGCGCAGCACATGATCGAACAACTCCTCTTCCCAGACGGGCCCAGCCACTCCACGCAGCCTGTTCACGCGATGCGCAGTAGCACTCTTGCATTGCACGGGAGCACACGGCGACCGAGTGTGCAGAAAATGACGAATAGGGCGGCCCTGGCCTTGTTGGGATAGGTTGTTCATCATCGTCATGGTCATAGGTCGTCTGGTAAAAAGGCAGGGCTGAGCGGATGTGGAATCCTACCTATTCGCGCTCAGAGCAAGCTGTTTCGAAAATCACCAGACGTGGCGCTTACCATCCCAATCGCGCCATGCGATCCAGGATGATCACGCTGTAGCGATTCATCCGCTCGGGTCGTCGCTTCAAGGGAGCGGGCAGGATTGCCGCAAGCCGCGCCGCTTGCTGCCGGCCAATATTCCGGGCTGGGGACTCGTGGTAGTAACGACACGCCGCCTCCGCTCCATAAATCCCAGGGCCCCACTCCACCACATTGAGGTAGATCTCCAGAATGCGCTTCTTGCCGAGCACGAATTCCGCCACCGGCACGAGCGTGACCTCTGCGCCTTTACGGAGGACAGAGCGGCCCGTTCCGAAGAACAGGTTTTTGACGAGTTGCTGCGTAATGGTAGAAGCTCCGCGAGTGCGCTCGCCCTCCAAATCCTCCTGGGCTGCGATCTGCACCTCATGCCAATCGAAGCCATGGTGCTGGTAGAAGCGCGCGTCCTCGGCGGCGATCACAGCGTGCTGCAGATCGGGCGAGATTTGGCTGAGCGGAATGAACTGGTAGCGTTTGCGATACGGCGTGGGGTGGCCCCAGGACTGGAAGTGGCGCTGGATGTGCACCGCGGTTGTGGGTGGATCGATCCAACGGGCCGCCACAAGGATCAGCGCCGCCAGCGACCAGAGAATTACGAGGCCGATGATCAACCATCGAACAAAACGCCGGAAGAATCCCGTTCGAAGCGGGGCCTTGGGTTGTGCGTCGGGCATTTCGGTCACATTCCAGAATAATAGGGATGCGCTGTCCGACGATGTTCGCGTGGACGGTGGGCCACACTTTTCAGCCGGGTGCCCATCCTCACGTCGCGCAATTTGCGACGTTAGGGTGGGATTCCACGAAGACCGGGTGGGCTGGTGCCCCATTCAATCGCGTTCTTTGCGATTGAGTGGGGTCAAGCTGTCTGAAATTTCGCGCCCGCTTCAAATCACTTACAACCGTAACCAACGCCCTTCTGGCCTCGCTGCATAGTAAGTGAACGTAACTCGCCGAGCGTGTTCCTCGAAGACGAGAACAAGAAGAGCTAAGTGCTTTGTCTGGAATATTTTATCTGTAAGTTCTTTGACATCAAAGATTTTACTCACCTCTCGCATGTAAATTTCTGATTCCCCAGGGCCGGGGGGAGGGGGGATACTCAGGGTTCTGCACACGAGAGTTGGTGTTGGGGATTTCTTGCTTCGGCGGCGTCGGTCGAGACGCGTGTGGCGCGGCGCCCTCGCACGCGTTTGCGTGGGTTTACTTACCCGCATTAATCAAGGCCACACTCATAAATGAGCGCGGCCTTTCCGCGTGCTTCTGGAGCGAATTCTAGAACAGCGACTTCACTTGTTGCGGGGCATAGACGGACCCGCCGAGATCCGCGTCGGTGAAATCCGAAAACGAAGAATTGGTTGTCGTTGGGGAGATCGTTTCCGCTGGCATCGGGAACGGTCTCGAGGAAATCATTGTCGTTGGCGACCCAGAGAGTGTGAACCTTCGACTTGCCGACCGACACGTCAGGACCGAAGGAGATTCCTTCAATTTTTGCGGGGATGTTGCCTGCCGTAAATCCGTTGGCTATCAGTGCCTGGACGATGTCGAGGAAGAGAGTTTTGCTGACGGCGTTCGGCAGCGCCGTGGTCGCGTCCATGCTGCTGATGTCGACGGCGTTCCGAAGGTCAATCTTGAACAGTTGCTTGACCACCGCGTCGTCGCCATTGGCCCGGCCGTGGCCGTCGCGTTCGTCGACGAGAAATTCATGATTGTTGAGGGCGAGAATCTCACTGACGCCGGTGCCGGTGGTGAGTAGGTAGCTGTATTGGTGAGTGGCCTCTCCGCTGGCGATGTCAAAGGTGACGATGCAAGAGGGCAAGTAGTAGACGACTGCGGTCAAGTTAGAGCATCGGGCAGAAGTGGCGGAAGCCCACCCCAACGTCGCAAATTACGCGTCGTTACGGTGGGACCGGCGTTCGTAAAATTCTGAGACTGCTTATTTCTTGGGCTGCATATCGGGTTTCTGCGCGGGAGTTGCTGCCTGCTGTTCGCTCGTCGGAGGGACGATGCCTTTGACGCGCATGTAAGTGACGAGGTTTCCGTAGTGCTCCATGTTGTGGCCATTGCTGACGCTAAGAACGGCATATTTCGGCAAATCGTTGCCGAAAAACTTCACCGTTTGAGTGGCCGCTGCGTCCGTCATGGAGTCGTACACCTTGTCACAGTAGGCGAACCCGTCCTTCAGGGCGGCGATCAGGTCGGCTTTCGAAGTTTTGGTCTTCTCGATGTTCAATCCCGGGTTCTTGTCGCCGGAGGCTGTGGAGCAGAACAGATATTGAGCGTCGGCCAGGTGTCCAACGATCTGACCGAAGGTGCGCACGGTGTCTACGGGCTTGAAGTTGTAATTCTCCTCCGGCATTTTTTCTGCAGAACGGAGCAGGATCCCCTTGGTTCTTTCGTAGAGATGCTTGTTGATGGTGCTGAATGGATTGCCGGAAGACTGCTCTTGAGAAAAAACGGGCAGAGCAACAAGACACAGCAAGGTTGTAAGCAGAGGTTTTCGCATGCGTTCTCCTCTTTCGAATGGGATGCAAGACTAGCAGAAAAGTTGAAAGAGTTTGTTACGGACCTTGGCTCTTTCCTCGTGCGGAAGAATCTAATGACGGGAGGACCGAGTAAGAGATGGCTGCACTCAAGTTTGCCCGTCCTGAGGAATTGCCCGAAGGATTTTTATATCGCGACGACTTCTTGACCGGTGCTAAAGAGTCGGAGCTGTTGCGCATCTTCAGCGGGCTGGAGTTCGGCGCGTATGACTATCACGGATATCTCGCGAAGCGCCGGGTCGTTCGCTACGGCGTGGCCTATGACATCAACACCCGGGAGCGCATTGAGACGGCACCGCCAATTCCGGATTTCCTGCTCGGTGTGCGAGAGCGTGCCGCACAGTTCACGGGATTTTCGCCGGATGAGCTTGCGCAGGCCATGGTGTCGGAATACTCGGTGGGTACCCCGATCGGATGGCACCGGGATGCGCCGCAATTCGGAACCATTATCGGGATCTCGCTAGGCAGCGCGTGCCGCATGCGCCTTAAGCCTTATCAAACGGCAGGCAAAAATCTGTCGGGCAAAATTCTGTCGATCCGGTTGGAGCCACGCTCGATTTACGTGATGCGTGGCGAGGCGCGGTCCCAGTGGCAGCACAGTATTCCAGCCGTCGACGAGATGCGTTACTCGATTACATTCCGGACATTGCGAGCGAAAGCAAAACGAGCGGCGTGAAGAAACGCCACCCGCCTATTCATCCGGCCGCGCGATAAAACCCCGCGGCTGGCCGCCGACGGTATCGCGATGGATTCCGACGATTTGACCGCGATTGTTTATGCCCCAGGCCAACGACGAGGCAGCGCCGGGAAAGTCGATAGTGCTATAGCCATCGTGGATCTTGAGAAATCCATGAATCGCTCCGTTCGCGTCGACATAAGTTCCGACGATCCGGCCAGACTCACTGATGTCGTCGCCCTGCGTGACCGTGGCGCCTGGAAAGTCGAAGCTGGTGAACTGCCCTTTGGAATAGAGGAAACCGTGTCCGGTTGGCGAAGTGACTCCCGAATCCCACACGCCGACGTACTCTGCGGAGTCGTTAATCCCCAAAACCGCCGAGTCGCCGGATCCCGGAAAGTTCACCTCCGAAAAAGAACCGTTCTTCCAGAGAAATCCGTGGTACGCGAGAACATTGCCGAGTGCGTCAAGGATGTCCCAGTAACCGACGACTGTGCCAGACGCATTGATGGCGTAGGCGTAGGTGTCGGTCGCGCCGGGAAAGTCAAGCGTGGTTACCACCCCATTGCGCAGCAAGTAGCCGTGGGTAAGGTCGTCATCCCCGATGTATAGGCCGACCACATCACCATGGTCATTGCTCTTGAACGCCTCGCTGTAATAGGTGCCGAGCAGTGTGGACGGAGCCATGGGAAGATACTGGCCGTGGTGAATCAGCAAAGCATGACGCGGAGGCATCGACGGAATACGGTAGGTTCCAACGATGTCGCCGCGGTTGTTGATGCCGCGCGCGGTGGTGATATCTCCACCTGGAAAATCGAGCGACGTGTAGTGGAACTGTGCCCACGCCGCGGTGGCGGCCAGGATCAGGGTGAGTAGTGCGAGTCTCTTCATAGTTGCTCCAGTCCAACAGGGTGAGGACTTACACGGCTATCCGATAAGTCGAGGACGATGCGCCGGCATCGTCCACTTCTAAGGTTGATCGTGTTTCTTAGGGTGTGCCTTCGTTATCGCCAGGCAGCAAGTTCCCACATTGCACGCTGACTGCATTGAGGATGTTGGTTGCACCGGTGATGACGGATTTCGAGTCGCAGAACAGGTCGGTGCCGTTCCCGCTGATTTGGGTCAGCGGACTGGGCGCAGCAGACACGGAGGCTGTGGACAGGTTCGTCACGACCAGTCCCCCGTGGCCGCTTCCAGTAATGCTGGAACCGCCAAGGCTAGCGTGGGAATTCCCGCTTAGATAGACACCTTGGCCCTGGCTTCCGGAGACGATGAGGTTACCGCCCGCGCTCAGAATTCCACCGTCGACGGAGACACCTCCGGTATTGCCGCCCCAAGGCTGGCCGGCACCGGAAATGCGCAGTTTGGTGTCGCCCAGGCTGAGCATCGAGCCGTTTCCTACGTTAACGCCGTAGAAATTGGTCCCGGCGGGGTTCTCGATGACGACGTCAGTTGGTTGGACGATCGGGTAGTAGGAGTTGAAACTCTGGATATCGACGCTGCCGTGGGCGTTAATGTCGATGCCGATCGTCATGTCGCGAATGGTGGTGGTTTGAATGGTGACATGCCCAGAGTCGACTTCCAGTCCAGCGTGCCATTGCGCGCCGGTTGTGTTCTCGAACAGAGAGCTCTCGATGTGTACGTCAGAGAGGTCGGCGACGCCGACCGTCGCATAGCCGGGGTCGCGGGCTGTTACTCGCGCGAGGGACACCTGGCTGCTTTCGTAGACAAAGATCCCGAAGACACTGGGGCCGTCGACGGTGAGGTTATGCAATTCGACGTCGATGCTGTTCTTGCCGATACCGACGTCCGCGAGGGCAGAGGGTCCGGAATGAATGGTGAAGCCATCGACGACGACTCCACGCGACGCCAAGATCTGCAGAACGTGAATGACCAGACCGTTGGTCGGATCCTTGCTCGGCTGCTGCAAGGTAGCTCCCGGCAGAGCTTTCAGGGTTAGGCCCTCGAATCCGTTCACCTGGACGTATTCGGTGCAGGTCCCTTTCACTATCACGGTGGCCGGAGTGTGCTTTTCCAACTTAGAAAGCGTTCGATTGATGGACTGTCCCTGATCGCAGTTCACAACCATCGGATCAGCCATAACGTAAGTGGCAGTCAACATCAGCAGTGCCGTTGCCCAAGCCACCCGCGTAACGAAGCGGTTGTTGCCAAATTTTTTTGACGAAGTCGCCATAACTTCCCCTCTGTAACTGTAAGATAGTCTTAGCTTACGAAGAAACCTGGCCCACACAACCGGGACACGTATGCCCTCGTCTGCACACACCATCGACGCTCAGCCATGCTTTGTGCTCTCTATCCCGAAGGCTGCCGCCCGAGCACTGCCGCGTTATCGGATGCTTCCGGCTTCAAAGCAACCGACAAGGCACGACAGCCTTGCTATGTCGCCCTTTGTCGGGGTGCGACACGGGATCTACGAAGATGTTTTAGGGTGCCTGCCGCATGCTCGTGCATTTGGCTGCGACAACAGTGGCCGGGCGCCTCGACCAAGAGGGAAGAAAGGGAAGACTCGCCCCGAATTGGCATGGAATTATGCGTATGCCGGTGATATAAGCAACTGGCCTAAAAGACTACTCAGTTCCGGGCGTAACGGAGAAGTCTAAGGATGGGGATCCAGTGGCGGCCGATGCGGCCGAAGGATGTGCGTGAGTGTGTCGGGATTGTGGCCGCCCATCCCGTTCTCGGTCCAAGATACGGTTCCACAATCCACGAACTGAACTCGGTGTGGCTCGGTCTGCTCGGCCGGGAAGCCTTTCGCGCGGTCGTGTTCGAAGAGGTCATCGGCGCGAAACAGAAAATCCTTGGGGCTGGCGTCAGCGCCTTTGTGCGCGACGAATTCTTTGACGAGCTCAAAACGTCCCCCCGACGTTGGATGGGTCCCGCGATCACCGAGCGTATGGTGCGCGACCAGTCCCCTCTGCTTTCCGACAAAGAGACACGTGAAGCGAACGCTGATGGCGGGCTCAATCTCCTGGTATGGGAGGGCATCGTTCGTCCGGAAGATTTTTTGCGAGTAGAAGTCAATGTCGCGGCCGTCAGCGCATTTGTCGAACAGCATCGCGGATTTTTACTGAAGGAAGTCCTGTCGCAGTGCGTCAACATCGAGCAACTGCTTTCGAGTGTGCACGGCGGAGCTATGTTTCTCGACGACGACGGGCAGTATGTGAACTCGTTACCATGCCCCGTCGAAGAAGCATTGGCGAAACCGCACTTCATCGGTATGACCCGGCAACTCGCGCTCTCCCGCGCCGGATCGTGGATCGGATCGATCTTTCTCTATCCACCGGCGCGCTTCGGGTTTCGGCCTAGCGAGCAGCGTCTCCTGCTCACCGCGCTGCGCGGTGGTACCGACCCGGAACTCGCCGACGAGCTTGGCGTCTCGCTTTCTGCGGTGAAGAAATCGTGGGCGCTGATCTATGAACGCGTATCTCCTCACTTACAAGGCTTCTCTTCTTGTCACGAACTTATCGAGGGGGCAACCGAGCGCGGCAAAGAAAAGAAACAACGCTTGCTTTGTTATCTGCGAGACCACCCCGAAGAGTTGCGTCCGGCGTCGGTGTAATGGGGCTTGGGCTGGTTTGAGCTACTCTTCGCGGGCGAGGGCGCCCGCGCCACACGGACCTGCTCAACTACGATTTCACTCGTTTGTTCGATTTCGAAACGAATTGAGGTTTCACGCGCACTACGTGAGAGAGACGGAAGTATCCCGTAGCTCCATGGAGGTCATCCCTGACGAAGATCACCTTGATTGGCGCGTTGCTTTTGAGCTTTGCAGTTGCGGTTCCTGCAGGACGACGACTCCGAGTCCCGGCCGAAGGTGTGTGATAGCAATCGTCTTCCGATGAAGCTGAAGACGGGTCCCGCCGGACCAGTTCGTTGCTGTCTAGGACGAGACAACGTGATGGTTCACGTAGGTGCGACAAAGGAGACGATTGCGTTCCGCCTGATCGGTAGTGCTTGCACGAAGTACAACAGTTCCGATGAGTGCTCTGGTATGCAATGCGACTTCGGGCCGTGCGGAGCCGCAATCCAGGGAGTTACTACCGACACTGTGAACCCTCCCACAACCGACGCCCGCGTATTTCATCCGGAGCACGCGGTGATGACATGCATCAGCCGCAAGAAGCCCGGGATCACCATTACCGTGACCGGCATTGTGGATGGGCGACCGGGAGCGTGAACAGCGAGCCGCCTGGACTCTCTGTTGATGGCGCGGGCAGGGCGAGCAAGGCGTTCGCCGAGCCTGTAAAGCTTACCGCAACGCCGAAGAAGTTTGCGCGGGCTGTGTTTTCCGGTGGAGGGTGCGACATTGTGGGCGACTATGGGCAGACAAAGAGTTGTCACGTGCCGCTGGCGCCCGATCCGCAGGTGACGGTCACGTACCAGTGCAAACCGGGTGAGAATTGCGAACATTGAAGTTGCGTGCATCCTTACTGTCCAGCAGCTGCGGAGCTTCGCTCCGCCGGACAGACGAGGGCGTCTTCCACCCCATCACGCCAAAACCGGGCGCGCTGGGGACCCCGGTGTCTGTCCCCACATCGTCTGTGCGGGGATCGGCTATTTCGCGCACAAGAGTGTGAGCGCCGCGCGAGACACGACCTTTCATGTTTTGCGTTTTAACCGCAAAGACCGAAGACCGAACGCCGAAAGCCGAATACCGAAAACCCAACAGCGAAAATCGATCACCGCATCACTTATTCAAGTCCACCACTGCGACTTTGTTCACGCCGCTGCAGGCCAGGTAGAGACGATGATCGGAGGTGGCGACCATGTTGCGTACGACTCCGCCGCCGGAGGGAATCTTTTCCTGGCTGAAGGTTTCGGACTTGGGGTCGAAGCGGATCAGCGTGTTCGGACTCACGCCCGATTCGCTATACCAGACGACGCCATCGGCGGTGGCGGCGATGCCGTAGGGCTCGGAGCCGGAGCCTCCGGGCGATGGCCACTCTTTGAGCAGCCTGCCGGAGGATGGGTCGAAGTGCCCGAGATATCCACGCGCGAAGTCGGTGTAGAAGACGGTGCCGTCGGGAGCGAGCGCGATGCGTCGTGGACGCGCGTTCGTGTTCGGCAGCGCGTACTCGTGGATTGTCATCGTCTTGGGCTCGACCGTGCCCAACTTGTTCGTGCCGAACTCGCAGAATAGCAGTGCGTTGCTGGCCAGGACGACGATCCCGTAAGGCACGGCGTGCGGTGTGGGCGATTTGGCGAGCTTCATCTCGCCGGTCGCGGGATCAAGGCGGCCGACATAATTGGTTTCTTCGTTCGTGAACCAGAGGATGCCGTCGTGATCGAAGACCGGTGTGTGCGGATCGATTTCGGTCTTGTCGGCGGGGCGGTACTCGTGGATGTCGCCGGTCTTGGGGTCGAGCTTGCCGACGTATCCCGCGGAGATCGCGGTGAACCAGATATTGCCTTGCCGGTCGGCGACGAGGCCGTGCGGTCCGGAGTGCGGCGTCTTGAGCGGATATTCCTTGAAGGCGCCGGTGGAAGGATCGAGGCGGCCGAGTTTGTTGGCCGCTTGTCCGGTGTACCAGAGCGAGCCGTCGGGCGCGAGTGCAGGATCGTGCGGGCGCGATTTGGGCGTGGGGACCTCGTACTCCTTGATTTGAACGGTGAGCGTGCCGATCGCAGCGAAGGCGAGGACCGAAGCGAGGAGAGGGAGCAGGCAGGCGTTGCGCAGAGACATGGTTGCCGTCCTCAAAGGAAATTGTAGTCCGGGAGCAGCGGGTAGGGGAATCGGGTGAATAGGAGAGGAAAAGCGCTACCGCAAAGGACGCAAAGAACAGCCGCGGAAAGCGCAAAGGAAAGCCTTTACCGTAGAAGAGCGCAGAGGAAGACGCTGGGAGGTCAGGATCTCGGGAGTCGGCCTTGCATCCAATTGAAGATCGAAAGGAGTGTCATGAGTAAAGTTCGAGTGGCAGCATTTTCCGTTTCGATGGATGGGTTCGGGGCCGGGCCTCGACAGGACCTGCAGAATCCGCTGGGAGTGCGTGGACCGGAGATCTTCTCGTGGTTCTTTCAGACTGACGTATTTAAGAAGATGCAGGGTGAGGGTGTCGGGGCGACGGGCATCGACAATGATTTTGCCGCGAAATCGTTCGAGAATGTCGGCGCATGGATTCTGGGACGCAACATGTTTGGTCCAGTGCGTGGTCCGTGGCCCGACGATTCGTGGAGAGGGTGGTGGGGCGACACGCCTCCGTATCACACGCCAGTGTTCGTGCTGACACACCACGCGCGTGCACCAATCGAGATGAAGGGTGGCACGACATTTTATTTTGTTACGGACGGGATCGAATCGGCGCTGAAGCAAGCGAAGGAAGCAGCGAACGGGAAAGATGTTCGGATTGGCGGTGGCGCAGCGACGATCCGTCAGTTCTTGTTGGCCGGCTTCATCGACGAGATGCATCTGGCGCTGTCACCGGTGCTCCTGGGACAAGGCGAGAATCTATTTCGCGGGATGAATTGGCACGAGTTGGGCTTTGTTGTTGATCGGACTGTGCCGGGAGAGAATGCGACGCATGTGGTGATGAAGAAGAGGTGATGATTGTGCGGCCTCACACTCGCGAAAATACATAGTTTCCTTCGCTGTGCTCGGCTTCGCCTCGCTTCGCTCAGGATGACGAAGGAATTAAGGGGCGACGAGAATCACGAAGACCGAGTGACAGATCGTGCCCGCCACACAATTTCGCGCGCAAGTGTGTGCGCGCCACACTGACAGAAACTGTCCTCGGTTGACGGAGACCGCGCGGCGGCATATCGTCGCGGGTCGAGGAGGACTGTTCATGCCACACTATGTCACGCTTGTGCGTTACACACAGCAAGGTGCTGCAAGAATCAAGGAGAGTCCGTCGCGTCTTGATTCGGCGAGGAAAGCCATCGAGGGCGTTAAGGGAAAGATCCACAGTTGGTATCTAACAATGGGGAAATATGATGCGGTACTGATCTCAGAATTTCCCGATGACGAAACTGCAGCTAAGTTCATGCTTGCCACAGCTGCGGCGGGCAACATTACGACCCAGACTTTGAAGGCATTTACCGAAGCGGAATATCGGAAGATCTGCGGGTCAGTGCCATGATGTGTTCGATGTAAGGGGAGAAATCTAGTGAAGTTGTTGTCATCAAACGAAACCCCATCGGGTCTCGAGCAGAATCCGAAGCCGAATTCCCGATGGGGTCCTTTTTCACCTGAATTTACCGGCACCCGTGTCAGTTCCCGCACCCTGAATTACAAGGAGCGAAATCTGGTTTTCACCTCGCGAACGAATTCCATAAAACGTGGTTGGCTGATGATCTCCGGGTGCCAGCAGAGATCACGTTCAATCAAATCATACGTCTCAACAATGTGCGAGCCGGGTAGGGGTGAGCCCTTGCCATCGTGATCGCGGCCCATGAGCCAAATGTGATCAGCAATGGAGGCGGCGGCTGTAACATCATGTGTGACGACGATGATTGTGTTCAGCTCGTCCATATTCGCGACCTTCTGAATGAGCTCGCAGGTCTTCTCCAGCATCAACAAGTCCAAGCCGCTGAAAGGCTCATCCATCAATAGAAAGTGGTCTGAACATAAAATTTGTTGAATAATCGCGCACCGCTGCCGCTGGCCACCGGATAGTTGGGCAGGATAGTAGTCGGAGGCATTCATCCAGTTGACGGCATCGGCGTCCCGAGTTTTTCTCGTCGGGGTTATTTTTAATTCCGTTGTCGCCCTCCCATTTCTGGGCGATATTCCAATCACCATCGCGCGATACTCCTTCCCCCAAAAGGCCCTTTGCAGCTTGCGGGTTGCTTTTGACCTCGGCAGGAGCCATTAACGAGTCTTCGCCACGGCTGTAGCCTGTAGCTCAGATGACCTTGGCCTGGTAGTCATTGCCAAGTTTCTTAAGTTGAGGATTCACCGCGGCAAGAAAATGCCCGCTTCCGTCGCCCATAATAATTACGAAGTTTGCGCCATTTGAGCATTGCGAAGATCCGCCAGCAATCTCTCGCGCGCAGGCAATCAAATCCTCCTGCATCTTTCCGGTGTCATCCTGCCGGATCAAGGAAAGGTTGACACCGTGTTTTTGCATCAACGATCCCTTGGTGGTGTTGGTGGCCGACGTCGGCGGGTTACTTGGGTAATGATCGAGGCGAGCTGACGATCGACGGTCGCCTCGTGATGGGAGATAGCGCCTTTCGAGTTGTCCGCCGAGTATGCCATCTGATGAACGCTGAGCCGGAGAGCAGAAGAACCCACGTAGATGGCTCGGGTACTGTGTTCACGGGTTTGCTGGTGATGGTGAGACGGATGAGGACATCGTTGTCATCATCGTCGACTAAATAGGACAAGGCGTCGTCGAGATGCAGGACCCAGGTGTTGTTGCTGGTCTGCTGGACGATGCTGCCGCCGAGGCCGAGGCTGTTGTCGATGTCGGAGAAGGCGACGAGCGAGGCCTGGTCGGTGCCATTGGAGAACGCCCAGCCGGACGATCCTGAAAAGGTTGTGAACATCCCGAAGTGAATCGTGGTTCCAGACGCGAAAAAGCCGACGTTAATTGGGCTGAGGGAACTGGGAGTGTTGGGCAGGCCACTGAGCAGCGCGACGAAATTACTCGGCGAGGTGCCGAGCCCGAAGGTGGTGACGCCGCCGGCTTCTCCGCCGATAAATTGAACAGAGAGATAGCCACCGAAGGGCAGCACGAATTCGTCGGCCCGAGCGCGGATCGGCACAGCGAGGCAAGCGGTCAGCAGAGAGAGGAACAACAGGTTGAGCACAGCAGAAAAAAGCGAGGGTTTCATGGAGGCACCTCGTGCGCAGAATCCGCGAAAGGCCGACTACGGGTCGAGAACGTACCAATTACCAGACGACGTGACGATCCGGAGAATGCTGTAGGGGCGGCCTGGCATTAGTGGTAGGCCAAGTGCCACGAACTCCTTGGACCGAGCACAGAAAAGAAGTCCCATCCTAACCATTCAAACGGCAAGGAAGAAAAAGTAATCTCTCCGAAACATCAAGAGAAATCCCACCCGCACTTTTAAATCCCACAAGAACGGGTGGGGCTGAATGTTGACCTTTTTCCGCGCGTCAAGCTTGTAGGCAATGTTGACGCTACGGGTGATAGGTGTTCGTGTACAGAATGAAGGTCAGGAAATCTGAGCTGTATCCGTGAAAAACGACGGCAGCCTCCCCTGCACTGTTGATGGCGACGCCTTCCGGGGTGCCACCACCTTCAAATGAAGTGCCAGCGGTTGCAACCGGATTCCACGCCTGTCCGGTGCCGGGACGCGTAGCCGCACGCCAGAGCGTGTTGCCGTTGCCGTTGAAGGGCGTGATGCTCCAGAAAGCGATCGAGGCACCGCTACTGCTCATCGTGAAATAGAAGTAATTGGGATTTTGGTCGGGCCCGGATATAACCATAGTCTGGCCCCAAGTGTTGGTGGTCAGATTGCCGTCGACCGCCACCAGATTCGATAACTGCGCATTCCCCCAACTCACGATAGTCGCGTGTCCAGCGGAGTCGCTGGCGAAGACACGATTGTCACGGCCCGTCCCGGTGTAGAACTCGAGCGAAGAAAGTGGTGCCACGATCGCGGGCGTCTTGTTCCAGGTTGTGCCGTGGCGGACGATCGAGACGACATTCGTGCCGGAGATCGAGGCCACGCCAATATCTCCGACGTTATCGGCAGCGAGTTGGCCGAAGTGACGGGCGGTATCGGGCCCGAGGAGCGTTCCGGAATCAACCCAGCTCGATGCGCCGGGAGCGTGTGTGGAGACGTGCATGACCCAGTTCGATGTTTTGCAGGTGCGCGATCCGCACACAGAGGTGTAGCTTTCCCAGGCGACGGCCATCGTGCCGTCGGGAGCAAGAACGCTTCCGTCGAGCGCGACGTAAGTACCGGTCGCGATCGTGGTGGGAGCGGTCCATGATCCACCGGAGGGACGTTGCACAACGGAGACGGGAGTTGCAGCACCACGGGGTCCGCCTCCGCCGTAGGCGAGGCCTTCGTCACCGCGGTCGTTGTTTACATAGAATTGGTTAACGCCGCCGGTGCTGCCGGGCGTTCCCCAGCTTCCGCCGGAAGGATGGTCGACGAACGCAGCACCCAGCGTCGGGTCTGTGTAAATGGCTGTGGAGTTACCGGCGGCGCTACTGCGCACCGATGGATTGCCGGACGCGACGCCGATGTTGCCCGAGATGTTGACCGGCGTTGACCAGGCGTGGCCGAACGGCGCGGTACTGGCCCAGATTTCGTTAACGGCGGTGCCGTTGGCCGACGCGTTCTGATACCAGACGCTAACCATGTTTCCATTTGCGTCCAGCGCAACGATGCCATTGTAAGCGTTTGAAGAGAGTACAACTTGCGTTGACCAGGAACCCGAAAAGGCTGGCATGGGCGCGATCATGAGTAAAGACAAGAGCACGCCTGTAAAGGTCTTGTAAGTCATCACACTTCCTCCATGTAAGTTGCGACGGATGTGGCTACCGTGGAAGGGGCCGGCCTAAAGGGGAGTTACGAAGGAACCGAGGCTGCCCGAGCACTGTACGTGTGTAGGGGCGATACAGCAAGGCCAAAAAAGTAAAAGAATTGTCAGGACCTGTGGGTATGTGTCTGAAGGTTGGAAATTATGGGAAAAAGCACAACTTTTATCGATGACTTACAAGTGAGATTCATGCAGTCGCAACATCTCTTCTTTGTTGCATCTGCTCCGCTTGACGGGAATGCACACGTGAACATCTCGCCAAAAGGGCTGGGCACGTTGCGCATAACTGGACCAACACAGGTCGCCTATCTCGACCTAACTGGCAGTGGGGTTGAGACGATTGCGCATCTGCGCGAGAACGGGAGAATTGTGCTCATGTTCTGTGCGTTCCAAGGTCCCCCAAACATCCTGCGGTTGCATGGACACGGGCGGGTGGTGGAGGCGTCGAGCGCGGAGTTCAACCAGCTTTCGGCACTGTTTCCTACTTATATGAGCACGCGTTCGATAATAGTGGTGGAGGTGTCGCGGGTATCGGAATCGTGCGGGTTTGGAGTGCCGCTGATGAACTATGTCGGGGAGCGGCGGCAGTTACAGGAGTGGGCGCAGAAGAAAGGTTCCGAGGGATTGGTTGCGTATCGGAAGGAAAAGAATCGGGTGAGCATTGATGGGCTGGCGGGGGTGGAGTAAGAAGCATGGCGATACTGATGGAAAGGATGGTGTTGGATCAAGGCGCAAAGCCATGCGACAATCGTTCGTCGTGAATTCACTTCCAGGGCCACGCGGCCCCTTCACGCCGCGAGGAGGCCATGCATGAGAAAAAATACGATCTAGTTTCCGATAGCCGCGACTCACGTTACCTCACACTTCGTTCTCTCCAAACCCCGCAAGGCAGATCCCGAACAGGTTGCTATGTTATCGAAGGCATTCGACACTTATCGCGAGCTGTCGAAGCGCGTTCTGCCGTCCAGTCGATCTTTATTGATCCCTCAGTTTTGTCGAATCATTACGGAAGAAAACTCGCTCGGAAACTCCGCAAGCAAGGGGTGCCTGGAGTGCGCCTTTCCTGCGATCTCTATCGCACGCTGACCATGGCCAGCGAACCGCAAGGAGTCGGGGCGGTGATCCGGCAGGAGTGGATTCCTATTAATAGAGTTGCCGTACCCCGGAATTCCTTGTGGCTCGCCATTGAGTCGATTGAATCTCCCGGGAACCTCGGAACGATTCTGAGGACAGCCGAAGCGTCGGGCGTAAGGGGAGTTTTCGTGCTGGCCGACGAGTGCGATCCTCACGATCCGGCGGCGATTCGAGCGAGCATGGGGTCCTTGTTCTCGCAGCAATTGATTCGCTGCTCTGTGCACGAATTTATAGCTTGGGCGAGGGCGAAGGGTGTGACGATCGTCGCGTCGACGCCTATGGGATTGATGAATTACAAAGACTTGCCTTGTCGATGGCCTGTAGTGCTGGCGCTCGGCAGTGAGAAGCGGGGGCTATCTGAGCAGATACTCGATGCCGCACATTTCACTGTACGTATTCCGATGCATGGCCTGTGTGACTCACTGAATGTTGCTGTGGCGGCGGGAGTATTGTTGTTCGAAATGTCGAGCCAGCGGCGGGGAGAGGGTGACGTGAAACAGCGCACGAGGTAGTGGATTCCCCACGCCATCAGATCTTTCGTCGCGAGAAAGCAGGTCCTTCGCTTCGCTCAGGATGACAAGCACATGACGCGGAATTGGCAGGGACCGAGAGAGAGATGTACGCAAGTGCATAGGTCCTTCGCTGTGCTCGGCTGCGCCTCGCTCGCTCAGGATGACAAGGGAGTGGTGAATTAGGTGTTGGCGCGCAGGTCCGGCGGTGTCTAGTTCGTTGACGACTCTTCGGCGGCTCCGTAAGATGAAGCGACTTCAGGGGCGGCGCCACCAATGATCGGTCAAACCATCTCGCATTACCGGATCGTCGAGAAGCTCGGCGGCGGTGGGATGGGTGTCGTCTACAAAGCGGAAGACACGCGTCTGCATCGCTTTGTCGCGCTGAAATTTTTGCCTGACGAGGTTGCGCGCGATCCGCAGGCATTGGCACGCTTCCAGCGCGAGGCGGAGGCAGCCTCTGCGCTGAACCATCCCAATATCTGCACGATTCACGACATCGGTTCTGAAAACGGGATGACGTTCATCGCCATGGAGTATCTCGAAGGAGTGACGGTGAAGCATCGGATTGCTTCGCGCCCGATGGAACTCGAGGTCCTTCTTCCGCTGGCGATCGAGACTGCCGATGCGCTCGACGCCGCGCACGCCAAAGGAATCATCCACCGCGACATCAAGCCCGCCAACATTTTTGTGACGACACGCGGGCACGCGAAGATCCTCGACTTTGGGCTGGCCAAGGTAGCCCCATCGTCATCATCGAGCCAGATGGCGGCTGTCAACACCCAGACCCGGTCGGTGGTTGAGGAAGAATTCCTGACTAGTCCCGGCACGATGATGGGCACCGTTGCCTACATGTCGCCCGAGCAGGTGCGTGGTAAGGAACTCGACAACCGTACGGATCTTTTTTCGTTTGGTGCGGTGCTCTACGAGATGGCGACGGGAGCGTTGCCTTTCCGCGGCGAGACCTCGGCGATGATCTGCGAAGCGATCGTGAACCGCGCGCCAGTCGCGCCCGTACGCCTGAATCCCGATCTGCCGCCGGAACTGGAACGCATCATTAATAAAGCGCTCGAGAAGGACCGCGATCTGCGGTACCGATCCGCGGCCGATCTCGAGACTGACCTTAAGCGGTTGAAGCGTGACACAGAGTCCGGGCGGTCGGCGGCGAACGTGATTCCGGAAATCCCGTCCGCAAAATCGACACGCTCGTCTCGCACACTCGTGTGGGCCGGGATTTCCGCTGCTGTGATTGCCGCACTCGGGCTGGCATTCTTGTTGCGCGCTCCGCTACCGCCGCCACGGGTCCTGGGTTCAAAACAAATCACCAGCGACGGGTTTCCGAAGAGTACGCTTGTCACGGACGGTTCCCGCATTTACTTTTCGGAGACTTCGCCGACGCGCTCGACTGTATCTCAGGTTTCAGTGAATGGAGGCGCGGCGGTACCACTGGACATCCCGTTTCAGAATCCGTTTGTCGTTGATGTCTCTGCCGAGCGTTCCGAACTCATGCTGATTGAAGGGATATCTTTCGGCGGCAACCAATTCTGGACGGTGCCACTCCCGGCAGGTTAGCCCCGCCGCCTAAGCCAGGTTGTCGGTCACGACGGAGTCTGGACGCCCACGGGCGATGTCATCTTCGCAAAGGGCAGCGACCTCTATCTGGCCGATCACGAAGGCGGCAATGCGCGAAAGCTAGCGACTGCTCCGGGCTATCCAAGTATTCCCAACTTCTCGCCGGACGGCAAACGCCTCCGATTTACAGTTCTTGATGTCAACAACAACACCGCTGCCCTTTGGGAATCCAAGCCGGACGGCACCGGAATGCATCCGCTATTACCGGGCTTTACCAATCCGCCCGCCGAGTGCTGTGGTGTTTGGACGCCGGATGGCCGCTACTTCATCTTTCAGGCGTTCAAAGACACGATCAGTAATATCTGGATTGTTCCCGACCAAATGCCCTGGTGGAAGAAAGTCTCGCGCGATCCCGTGCAACTCATGACTGGACCGCTGCAATTTGTAGGACCGCTCCTCAGCAAAGATGGAAAAAAGTTGTTTGTGATCGGGGTACAGCCGCACTCTGAACTCGTTCGCTACGACGCCAAATCCGGCGATTTCATCCCGTATCTCGAGGGCATCTCCGCCGGGGACCTCGATTTCAGCCGCGATGGCCAGTGGCTCACTTATGTAAGTTATCCGGAGAACACTCTTTGGCGCAGCAAGACCGACGGAAGTCCCCGCCTGCAGCTTACCTATCCGCCGATGCAGACGGGGCTGGCGCACTGGTCACCGGACGGGAAGCAGATTGCGTTTGCTGGAGCTATGCCGGGCAAGGCATGGAAGATCTACTTAATACCGAAAGATGGTGGAACGCCGCAACCGGTCACTACCGACGAGACGCAGGAGACCGATCCGGCTTGGTCTCCAGACGGAAACACGCTCGCATTCGGACGCGTCGATCAGCTTCATCCGGATCAGAGCAGTATTCGAGAGTTCAATGTTCAGACGCGCGAGGTCACCCAGCTTCCGGGATCGAGCGGGATTTTTGCGCCGCGCTGGTCTCCTGATGGCCGCCACATCATCGGAATTACAAGTGGAGATAACGCCAACCTGATGCTGTACGATGTGACCGCCAAGAAATGGACCAAGCTTGATCTCAAGCTCAATAGCTTTGGTTATCTCACTTGGTCGCATGACAGTAACTTCGTCTACTTCGACACCGGGCTCGGCTCGAACGGCGCGTTCTATCGCGTCCGCATCAGTGATTCGAAGGTTGAGAAAATCGTCGACCTCAACAAGATAAAGGTGTTTCACAGTCAATATGGACCGGGGTCTTGGACTGGGCTCGCGCCGGGCGACATTCCTCTGCTCCCGCGCGACATCAGCACACAGGAAATCTACTCATTTGATCTGGAATTGCCGTAGGGGAAGTTGGTTTGTGAACCTGTGAACGACAGAAGTGTGAGCACACCGGGGTTGCTGTCCGACAAAGAAATACTCGCAAAGAGCCCAAAATCCACGGCTACTTCTAAAAGCAGGTCCTTCGCTGTGCTCAGGATGACAGGTAAATGGTGGAGTGGAGTGCGGGTGGCGTGGTGCGGAAATGATAGGTCCTTCGCTGTGCTCGGCATCGCCTCGCTTCGCTCACGATAACCAGCACGCCGTATGGCGCGAATGCGGACTGTCTCCACGTGGTCTGTGGCCGTCACCTCGGCAATGTCGCGCACATGCGTGTGCGCGCCCCACACGTGCGTTACAATGAGCCGCTTTTTCCGGAGATCCCATGAGCTTCGTCCGAGTGAATGCGACTCTTATCTTCATCTATCTGTCTCTTCAGAGTTCTCTTCTTCTGCATAGTTCCTTTGTGCATGCTCAAGCCCAAGCGCCATCTTTGTCGAAGGAGGTACTCAAGTATGTCCGCGTGCAGTCGCCCAAGACCGTCCTGACCCACGTGCGCGTGATCGACGGGACGGGGCACGACGCAGTCGAAGACCAGAACGTGGTGATTGAGGGTGGAAAAATTACGGCGATCCAGCCGGGCACGGATGTTCCTGTGATGAAGGGCACGAATGTGCTCGATCTCCGTGGATACAGCGTCATGCCGGGAATCGTTGGGATGCACAATCACCTCTTCTATATTGCGCGTCCGAATCTCGATAGCCACTGGCATGGCGATCAACCGCTGCTCGCGCCGCAGATGACCTTCTCCGCGCCCCGGCTTTACCTGGCGGGCGGTGTCACGACGATGCGCACGACAGGCAGCATGGAAACTTATGCAGATCTGAATTTGCGGGATGAAATCGAGGCTGGCCGTTTACCCGGGCCGCACCTTGATGTAACTGGTCCGTATCTCGAAGGCGCGAACAGTTTCTTCGTCCAACTGCATCGCCTGAAAGACGCTGAAGAGGCGCGCCAGTTCGTCGATTACTGGATGGATCGCGGTGTGACGTCGTTCAAAGCGTACATGTACATCACGCGCGCCGAGCTTAAGGCGGCGATTGATGAAGCGCACAAACGGAATGTCAAAGTCACGGGACACTTGTGCTCGGTGACGTACAAGGAAGCGGCGGAAATGGGGATCGACGACCTGGAGCACGGCTTCTTCGTCAACACGCAACTCGATCCAGATAAGAAACTCGACGAGTGCAGCAAGAGTGCGGGCGAATACACGCTCGGACACATGGACCCGGGTAGTTCCGAGGCGAAGGATCTTATGGACACGCTGGTGAAGCATCATGTCGCGATCACGTCGACGTTGCCGGTATTCGAGAGCGGGGGGATTCCGGGGCGGCCACCGCTACGACAAGCGCTGCTGGATGCGATGTCACCGCAGGCGCGTGAAGCCTACCTGTACCGCCGCGAGCCTCCGCCACGGGAGAAGCCGGCATCCGCAAACCACGATGAGCCTGACGAGGCTGCGCTTTTCAAGCGTGACATGCAGCTGGAGCACGATTTCGTGAAAGCAGGCGGATTACTACTGGCGGGTCCCGATCCCACCGGCAACGGAGGGGTGCTGCCGGGATTCGGCGATCAACGGGAAATCGAGTTACTGGTCGAAGCGGGGTTCACGCCCGTCGAGGCAATTCAGATCGCGACCATGAATGGCGCGACGTACATAGGCAAGCAAGCGCAGATCGGTAGCATTGCGGTAGGCAAGAATGCCGACCTTGTTGTGATGAAGGGAGATCCTTCGAAGCGCATAGCCGATGTCGAGAACGTGGAGATCGTGTTCAAGGATGGCGTTGGTTACGACAGCCAAAAGTTGCTCGACTCGGTAAAAGGGCGGTACGGGGAGTACTAAAT
>Ga0126371_10001338_pt1 | contig 20737 bp, 19 predicted proteins | sample PanSoiMetaPlot_4_FD_110145 | JGI IMG/M metagenome (GOLD analysis project Ga0126371, IMG submission 110145) | Tropical forest soil microbial communities from Panama - MetaG Plot_4 | ecosystem: Environmental > Terrestrial > Soil > Tropical forest > Bulk soil | place: Panama | collected 2016-02-17 | reverse complement strand
GCGCGACACCTGCAGGAAGAACTTGAGGATGATGACTCCCTGACGAGTGAGGTAGTCCTCAAAATGCGCGATATCGGCAAGCCGCTCGTCCCATATGCGCTTCCCGACAAGCGGCCGGGGCATCTTCTGCTGCTTCAGGATCTCCTCGTGCACGCGCACAATCAGGACCTCCTCGTAATAGGAGCGGTTGAATATCCCGATCCTCCCGCGCTCGGGCAAACACCTGGAATACCGCCACATGAAGTCGTGGTTGAGGTCCTCTTGTGAGGGCTGCTTGAACGAGAAAACCTGGCAGCCCTGCGGATTCACGCCTGACATGACGTGCTTGATGGTGCTGTCCTTGCCCGCTGCATCCATGGCCTGGAAGACCAGCAGCAGCGACCAGCGATCCTGGGCGTAAAGCATGTCCTGCTCTTGTGTGAGCCACTCGGTGCCTTGTTGAAGGAGTTCGGACGCCTCGCCCTTGTCCAGCTTCAGCCCGCAGGTGTCGCCCGGATCATAGTTCTTCAGCTGAAAGCCCTGGCCTTTGGTGATCCGGAACGGCTGGATGTACTTCTGGGTGCGGTCGAGGATCTCTTTCCGCGGCATAGAGTGACCTCCCAACTGGGTAAAGACGGAAAAGCATCCGCCATTGCGCTTGGCTCGCTCAGCCGTGAAGGCCCTAGAGGCCGACGTCAAATTGACAGAGGCCGAAACCGGGACCTTAAGCGCAAGACTAACACAGGGAAAACAACGCCCCCGGTAGAGTGCTGCGGGTTGCGTCATGCAACCGGCGATGAACCGCGGTGGTTCAAGGATGAAAACCGAAAGAAGGAGGTGAATCTGACCGGTCCCGTCTTTTCGATTCGCTGGACGTGCGGATTATTCGGTATCCGCGCATCTGTCTTGCTAAGGAGAATTTGGCGACTCGGTGACCGCGTTTCGGCGCATGATGCGGCAAGGGTCGCGCCGGCAGAACCGGGTGAGGCGCCCACACGGTGATGCACTCGGCTTCTCGCAGCCCAACCAACCCTGTCAATTCTGACAGTTGCCCGTCCTATTGCTAGCGTTGTTAATTCTCGCGAAAGTTAGAAGTTCGGCAAACTCTGACCATCCTTTGGCGCATACCGGTTCGCGAGATGGTTTTGATGGCCGAAAACGTCCGATACTGTCCGGCTCGGTATTGGTAGTGCGCCCTATCGCACGTTCATTAAAAGAGATCAGTATGGCTACTGATGCCTCCGCCTTCGTTCTTTCGCAAGCCCTGTCGGCAGTCACGACTAGACGTGTAGCGGACACACAAGCATTCTGCATTTTCAATGGAGAACGGACATGAGGAACATCGCTGCAGGTTGGCTGTCGTTTTTGGTTATTTTCGCTTTTCCTCCCGCCACCGGACCGCAAAGCAACGCGCAGGCCGCGAAATCCGAGAAACAAGCCACAGCGGCGTCCTCAAGCGACACCGAGACCAAGAATATCCAGGAGTATATTGAGCTGCTTCGCTCCAATGTGCGCCAGGAAAAAGCGCAAATCATGGGAGCTGTCATGCAGTTGAGCGCGGACGACGCTGCCAAATTTTGGCCGATCTACGCGGAGTACAATGCGGAGCTGACAAAAATCAACGACCAGCGAGTTGCCAACATTGCGGAATACGCGCGCAGCTACAGTCAGTTGACGGATCAGAAGGCGGATGAACTGGTACAAAACGCAATGGCGAATCAGAAAATGCGCTCCGAGCTGCTCGCAAAGTATTACGACTGCGTCAAACAATCGCTCGGTGGCATCACTGCTGCCAGGTTTGTTCAGGTGGAAAACCAGTTGCTCCTGATCATTGATCTTCAGATTGTCTCCTCCTTGCCGCTGGTCGGAGGGAGTTCCTAATTTTCTGATTGAGGAGAAAAGAATGACAAAGGCAAAGCTATTCGCCACAACAGTTCTCCTAGGGTTGGCGGCGGCCTCTGCGGCGCCACAGAATAGAGTGACGGTCCCCGCGGGAACGCGTGTTCTCATTCGCATGGTTGATTCGATTGATACCACCAAACAGAAGGTCGGGTACCGGTTTACCGCCAGCCTGGAGACTAATCTCCAAGTGGATAACAGGGTTGTCGCGCCGCGAGGGACGACCGTGTTCGGCCAATTGGTATCGGCATCTTCCGCCGCTCGAATGTCAGGGAGCTCAGAACTCACTTTGCAGCTCACCGATATCGTAATCAACGGCACGTCGTATCCGCTTCTCACGAGCGACTACTCGATACGAGGGAGCGGTGAGGGCTCGAACACGGCGAGTAAGATCTTTGGCGGTGCGGGGCTCGGTGCGCTAATCGGCGGAATCGCCGGCGGTGGAAAGGGCGCGGGAATCGGCGCGCTGGTTGGAGGTGGCGCTGGGACCGCGATTGCGGCCTCAAAGAAGGGCGAGCAACTTTCCATTCCATCGGAGACGTTGCTCGAATTTCGGCTCCAGCAACCGGCCGCTCTCCCAGTCGCAAGGTAACCAGGGGAGAGTTCCGATCCGTTAGCGTTAATCCACCGAGCCTTCCAAGTCCTTCGCCTTTTGAGTAATTTGACCCCTCAAATGGAGCGGTGTCGCAATCGGTAACCAGAGGCAGAAGAACAAACAAGATTGGCAACATGTTGGCACCGGCTTGGTATATCCTGGGCCAGCTTGTTAAACGTGCGCCGAACCAGCACCGAGTCGCCAAACTCGTGCGTGTGGTATTCACGCATGTTGAGTTCGGTCGTGAGTCTTTCCAGTTCCGCATCTGTTAAGAACGCGCGTAGCAATTGGTAGTGGCTGGTTCCGGGTTCATGCGTGCCTGACAACAGTGCATCCACAACCTGCAGTTGCGTTCTCACGCCAATGCGCTCGGTCGCCAGATTTTCCCCCGCCGCGATCGTGCCTTCATGTACCGCGTGCTCAAGCGCTCTCACGACGGTAGTGCCAACGGCGATAATTCGTTTACCGCTAGATTTTGCCTGATTGATGGCCTCCGCGGTCGCTTGGGGAACGCGGTAGGGTTCATCAAAGGGCAAGCGCTTGTCGAGTTCGGGATCGCCGGTTGAAGACAATCCGGCAGCATGCGTGATGGTCTTAAATTGCGCGCCTCGGACGCGCATCTCGGTGACGAGTTGCCAGCTCAGCGCGAAACCGGCGGACGGCGGCTCGAAGGCAACGGGCGGCCCCGCGATGGGTGTCCAAACATCCCACAGGGCAAGCGGAACTGGAACATGTGAGTACTGGATAGGTCGGCCGTGATGAGCCAAGCCAGCCCAAAGCTCGTCTCGAGAGTGATCGAACTCGAGCAAAACGAGGCGCGGATGATCGAGCAAGTGCAGGATCTTTGCCGAGAGCGGTCCCATCTGAAGTCGATCACCCGCAGCAAGCGAAGGGGGCTGAGGCCGATCTTCAGTGCGAGAGTGAAAATCTCCTTCACCGAAGACGACGGCTGAAAACTCGCGATTGTCTGGGTCCAGTGAGGGAACACCGGCCAGCCGAACCTCAATAGGCAGGTGGCTCGGCAAATGTACGCCGCTAAGGCTCGCTGGGATGGTTGCAGCATCATTGGCGACCACTAGCTCCCCAGGTTGGATTAGGTCAATCAATGCGGTGCGTGGCAGGTCTCGAATTTGGCCGCTTGGGTCGACGACCATAACCTTCGCGCGCGGTGAGCGCTGGAGCGGAACAGTGGCGGCGATCATACTCTCTGTTCCTCCCGGTTTTGCTTCGAGCTATGCGGCCCTGTCAGCGCAGTCTCGATCGCGGTGATCAACTCGAGTGCGGCGGCTTCAGCCGTTTTGAGTGTCGTGCGGTCCGCATCCGGAACGGCGAGCGTGTGCATCGGGGTATCCATGTCACCTGGATCAAAAGAGAGAAACCGTACGCCCTCGACCGATAACTCCTGATTCCAAATTTCGGTAAGGTGGCGGAGAGCGGCCTTGCTGGCGCCGTAGGCTCCCCATTTCGGATAAGGCGTTACTGCCGCATCGCTCGAGATATTGACCACCAGGGCTGCCCGGCCCTCGCGAGCCGACGCTGCCAACGCCCCCAGCAGCGCCTTGGTCAGGCGGAACGGCCCCAGAACATTCGTGGCCATGGCCTTTTCCAGGTCCTCACAATTGGTATCGGCAAGGAGCGCGAGGGGTACAGCGCCGAGATCAGAGGCATTGTTGATCAGGATCTCGAGGCCGCCCAGTTCGCCTACGATCTGGAGGGCTGCCGGATAGATTGCGTCTTTATCGGAGACATCTGCGACGATGCCGTGCGTGTTTTTGTTTTCGCGCTCGACTTTGGCCACCGGTTCGGCATGGCGAGCGAGAAACGCCACGCGCGCTCCGCGAGCGCTGAATTCCCGAACTAAGGCCAGCCCGAGGCCTGAAGTGCCACCGGTGATGGCAACCCGCAACGGGCCGATCAAACGATCGTGTGACGAAACCTCCGAGCCCGTCCTGATCCCCCATGTTTCCGTTTTCATTTTTCGGCCCCCGATTTTGTAAAGAGAAGTCTTTACTTACTCTGTCCCTTAGATGCCTTGACTTTCGAAAGGATACAGTTTAGAAACTAAGATCATGGCACGCGAGGTGCAAAGCGCCGAAGCCGGGAACAACACCCGGCACGCGATCCTGAAGTTTTTGAAGACCGAGGGACCGGCCGATGCGGCTAGGCTTGCGGGTCATTTGCGTTTGACGGCGATGGCCGTGCGTCAACACCTGTATGAACTCGCAGACCAGAAGTTTGTGGTAGCCGAGGAACGACCCGTTCCCCTGGGAAGACCCGCCAAATATTGGAAACTGACCCCCAAGGCCGATCGGTTATTTCCTCAGGCATATGCAGAACTCAGTCTCTCGCTCATTGATGCGGTCGGTCGAGCCTTTGGCGAGAGCGGAGTCGAGAAGGTCATCGCTGCCCGCTACAAGAACCAGGTGGCGACCTACCTCCAACAGATTGCACCCAACCTTCCTCTGAAGGAGAAGCTCAGACGCCTGGTGCGAATACGTATCGCCGAGGGTTACATGGCGGAACTGGTGCCCGAGAAGGGAGATACCTTTCTTTTGGTCGAAAACCATTGCCCGATCTGCGCGGCTGCCAAAGTGTGCACAGGATTCTGCTCGACCGAGCAAGACCTATTTCGGGCTGTTTTGGGTGAAAACGTCATCGTTGAGCGGGTGGAGCACATTGTCGCCGGTGACCGACGCTGTGTCTATCGCATTCGGGAACAGCGGAAGTGAATCTGTGGGCCTCTCGTCTTCTGCCTCAGCTCTCACAAGTCGAATAGCATTCCGAGCAGTAGGCTTCCTGTGCCGCCCACCACGCGAAGGAAGATCAGCAAGGTCGTTTTATCGGCGCACCAGCCTACCCACGTCAGCAGTGCCAGGATTGCCAGCATCCAAACAATAGTCGAACGGTTGTGTAAGCGCCGCGGCGATCGCCGCCCAAAGTCGGTGTTCATGCGATATCCTCTTTCGCCGGCCCCGCGAGAGGCCAAAAACCCGTTCCGGCAGGAGTTTCAGCGAATTGCCCTGCCCGATTTATTGTCGAAAAGCCCAGTGCCAATTCGACAAGAAGGTGAGAATTGCTGAATATCGGGCGATACAACAGGAGCGCTGAGCGACAGTGAGAAGCGAAGACCCAACCCAGCAGATCTACGAGCGGGTCGAGGCCATCTACAGGGCGGAGTCTCGCCGAGTTTTCGCCACGTTAATCCGCTTGTTGGGCGATTTCGACTTGGCGGAGGAAGCGGTGCAAACCGCGTTTGCCGCAGCGGTGGAGCAGTGGCCACGGGAAGGAGTGCCCGCGAATCCGAGAGCTTGGCTGGTGTCCACGGGGCGATTCAAAGCCATTGACGCGCTGCGCAGCCGCGCCCGGCTTGATGCGACTGTGGCCGAGGCCACCAAGAACATTGAAACCATCACCGGTCCCTCGGCTTCGGAACAGCCGGAAGTGGAAGATGACCGGCTGCGGCTGATCTTCACGTGTTGTCACCCGGCGCTCCCGGCCGATGCGCGGGTGGCTCTGACACTGCGGGAGGTGTGTGGCCTTACCACGGAAGAGATTGCGCGTGCGTTCCTGACTTCAGCTTCGACCATTGCGCAGCGCATCGTGCGCGCCAAGGCAAAAATCCGCGACGCTCGGATTCCGTACGAAGTCCCCTCGCGGGCAGAGCTGCCGAATCGCCTGGATGCGGTGCTGCGGGTGATTTATCTGGTGTTCAACGAAGGATACGCCGCGTCTTCCGGGAATTCATTGACGCGAAACGACCTTTCTAGCGAGGCCATCCGGCTGACGCGACTGTTCCTCGAACTGCTGCCGGATCCGGAAGCCGAGGGATTGCTCGCGCTAATGCTGTTGCACGAATCGAGGCGCGCGGCGCGCACCACGCCCGACGGGGAAGTGATCCTGCTCGACGACCAGGACCGCTCTCTCTGGGATCGCCAGTTGATCGCGGAAGGCGCGGCGCTCGTCCGGAAAGCTCTCTCTTCGCGCAGATTTGGTCCGTACACGCTGCAAGCCGCGATTGCGGCGGTGCACACGGAGGCGCCCAGCAGCGAAGCCACGGACTGGGACGAGATCGTGGGCATCTACGATCTGCTGATGCGGGTGGATCCTTCGCCGGTGGTGGAGCTAAATCGCGCCGTGGCGGTGGCCATGCGCGATGGACCGGAGGCTGGCTTGAAACAGATGGAAGCGCTGCTCGCCAAGGGCGAGCTGGACAACTACCCACTGGCACATTCCACGAAGGCCGAACTATGCCTCCGGCTGGGGCAAACCGAGCAAGCCCGGGCCTCCTTTGGGCAGGCATTGGCCCTGACCAGCCAAGAGCAGCAGCGGCGGTTCCTGAAAAAACGGCTGGCGGAGCTGGAGTGAGAGTTTCTGAAAAGGGATGTCGAAATGGACGAGGGCCGCGCGACTAACTTGTGAGGATGGCCCAGGCCGTCCGGAATGCGTAAAGGGGAGGAAAACCCGTGAAATACATGTGCCTGGCTTACTTGAACGAAACGAAGTCCGAAGCGATGACAGAAGCGGAACGCAATGCGTTCATGGACGTCTGTTTCGCCTATGACGAGGTCCTGCGCGCGAAGGGTCACTTTCTGAGCGGGGAAGGGCTGGAGAGCGCCCGGACCGCGACCACTGTGCGCGTGAAGAACGGCAAGCCCTTCGTGACCGACGGGCCTCTCATGGAGACGAAGGAGCAGCTTGGCGGGGTGTTCATCTTGGAAGCGAAGGACCTGGACGAGGCCATTCAGCTCATCTCCAATCATCCAGGGATTGCGGCCGCGGGATTTGAAATTCGTCCGATTGCAGATATGACCGGCGCATTGCAGGCGAGCGAAAAGCGCCGGAAGGCCGCAGCCAAAGCGTGAGGGAAGGCCGCGAGGGGCGGAACGGTGTCGAAAATGCGCTCCGCGCAACGGTGAAAAAGGGCAAGTCATCACAAATCTGAAATGGTGAGGAAGTCATGAAATACATTTGCCTGGCTTATGTAGGAGAAGAAGGCTGGAACGCCATGAGCGAAAGCCAGAGAAACGCGGCGCTCGACGAAGTGTTTGCCTACACGGGCGAGCTGCGCGCGAACGGGCACCTGCTGGCCGCGGAAGGGCTGCAAAGCGCCCGGAACGCCGCTACGTTACGTGTGGTGAACGGCAAAGTGTCGGTGACTGATGGCCCCTACGTCGAGACGAAAGAAAAAATCGGCGGACTCTACGTGCTCGAAGCACGCGATTTGAACCACGCCATCCAGTTGATGTCGAAACATCCCGTGGTGCGAGCCGGAGGCGTGGAGATTCGCGGGGTGGTGGACATGACCCCGATGGTTGAGGCCAGCCGTGAGCGGCGGACCGGGGCAAAAGCGTAAGCCGTCACGATCTGGAGCTATTTCGCGTGGTCGCGCAGCAAGACGGTGTCTATCGAAAATCCCGTCGAGCGCTTGGGGGCTGCCATACCTTCAGACGGATCGAAGCTCGAATGCACGAGGCGAGCTGTGGTTCGGGACGCGCCGGATCCAAGCAGAAGGCTCCGAATAGACGGAGGCACCGGTACGATTCCCAAACTGAGACCGTACATTCCAGGCAGGGGTAAGGTGATCTTCACAGATATTCCAAGGGGCCGGCAATTTTGAGGGTCATGACGGTGTCCTGCAAACGGTGATAAAGCGCGAGAAAGTAGAATCAGCCCAAGGAAAAGAGAAGACGAATCTGGGTTACCTGGATTGCTAGAACTTGTTGATCCCCTCGCTTGTGCTCGGCTCCGGAAGTTGTGATTTATTTGCTTTCCAGGTTCTTAACCGAAGGGTTGCAAGTGCGAATCTCGCTTGGGGAGCTATTTTCCTCACTCATTCGTAGTGAAGCGCCACGATGGGGTCGACTCTGGTAGCGCGCCGTGCGGGCAGGTAACATGCGCCCGCGGCGACTCCGGTCAGCAGCAACGCGACGGCGGCAAGAGTCACCGGATCGCTCGGCGTGACGCCATACAAGAATCCGCTCATCAAACGCGTGAGGGCCAGAGCGCCCGCTAGGCCGATGGCGACACCGATTGCGGCCATGCGCATCCCTTCGCCCAGAATGAGGCGCAGAACATCATGCGCTTGGGCGCCCAGGGCCAAGCGAATGCCAATCTCATGTGTCTGCCGGCTGACCAGGTAGGAAAGCACGCCGTAACTCCCGACACTGGCGAGCAGCAGGGCCAAAATCGCAAAAGACAGCAGCAGAATCATAAACAGCCGTCGATCGGTCAGCGTTGCAGAAATGGTTTCCTCCATCGTCGCAAACTTGAAGATGACGTGTTCGCTGTTCACCTCCGCAATGGCTGAGCGAATCGAACCAAAAACGGTTCCTGGTGCGTTGTGCGACCGTACGATCACGGCAACGCCTTTGGCGATCATCGGCATGGCCTTATCGCGAATTTGCGCGAAGGGAAAATACATTTGGGCATGGAGAGCGTTCTTGTCGTCCAGGCCCCAATGCTTTGCGTGCCCGACCACGCCCACGACTTCGGTCAGCCCCTTGTAGTCGTCGACGATGACTTTGCCCAGCGGGTCTTCGTTTGGGAAGTACTGTGTCGCGAAAGTTTCATCGATGACGGCGACAGGCCGGGAGTGAAGGCTGTCCTCGCGCGCGAAAAAGCGCCCGCGCAAGAGCGGAATGCCCATGGCATTCAAGTAGTTGGGGTCGACTTCATACCAAAGGGCCCAGGGTTTATCGTTGTCGCTCAGCGCCTTGGGCTGGCCCTGGATCCAGAACGGATCTTCTGAGTCGCCCTGCATAGGCAGCGAGCCTTCAAGGAGCGCCACGCTTTCTACGCCTGGGACAGACGCGATTCTGTCCCTGGCTCGCTCAATGTTCGCTCGAATTTCGTCTGGAGTGGACTTGCTTACGGACGGAGCCAAGGCCAGGTAAAAAGTCGCGGTATTCTTCGTATTGAAGGCAGGATTAACGCCCCACAATCGCGCCAAGCTGCGAACCATCAGGCCGGCGCCCGCGAGCAAGATCAGCGCCATCGCCAATTCGGAAACCACCAAAACATTTTGCGCCATGGAGCGCGATGCCGAACTCCCGCGTCCGGCCTTGCTCAGCGTTTCACGCAAATCTGGACTGCCAGTTTTCAAGGCAGGAGCAAGTCCGAATAACAACCCCACCGCCAGCGAAACTGCCAGGCAGAAGAGCAAAACGTGCGCATCAATGCCGATCTGTTCGGCGCGAGGAAGTCCGTCAGGAAGGATATTGAGCGCGAGTTTTACGCCCAGTCTCACGCCCCAAACCGACAAGGCCAGTCCCAGTGCGCCTCCGATGAATGCCAGCAGCACGCTCTCCGTCAGTACTTGGCGAACAATACGCGTGCGACCGGCGCCCAGCGCCGACCTTATGGCGAATTCGCGGGCGCGTCCGGCAGAGCGAGCAAGAAAAAGACTGGCGACATTCACGCAGGCGATCAGCAATACAAATCCAACCGCACCGAGCAGCAAGAACAGCAAAGACGCCACCTCTTTGACGATTCTTGCCTTTAGCGGAATGAGGCTCGCGCCAATTCCCCTGTCCGCTTCGGGATACTCCGCGGCAAGTCGGCTGGTGACTCCATCCATGTCGGTGCGCGCCTGCGCCAAGGTCACGCCCGGTTTCAAACGACCGATGGCGTTCATTCCGAATACGGTGTTGCGCGTGCGGAATAAATCGAAGTTCCATTGGCCGATGGGCACATAGACTTCCGGGGGGCGGAAATTCCAAAAATGCATACTGAAGCTGCTTGGAATGATTCCAACGACCAGGTAGCTTGTCCCGTCGAGGCTAATCGTCCGCCCCAGGATTGCGGGAGCAGATCCGAACTTTTCCCGCCAGAATGGCTCGCTGATCAGTGCAACGGGCGAGACCCCCAGCCGGTCGTCCTCGGCGGTGAAATCTCGCCCTGCCATAGGTTTCACGCCTAAAGTCGAGAAAAATTCGGCGGAAATTCTTTCGGCGCTGACCTGTTCGGCCTCCGCCACGCCTGTCAGGCTGAAAGATGTCGGAGCGAAGGCCGCCAGTGATGCGAAGGTGCGATTGTCTCGTTGCCAGTCAAGAAAGTTCGGGTAGGAAATGGCGCCGTCTTCAAAATGAACCGTGCTTTCGTAGAGCGTGACGAGCTGCTCGGGATGCGGGAAAGGCAGCGGATTGAGAATGACTCCGTTCACCACTGAGAATAGCGAGGTGTTCGCCCCAATGCCGAGCGCCAGGGTAAGTACGGCGATGGCAGCGAAACCCGGATTTTTTCTGAGCATTCGCGCGCCATAGCGCAAGTCCTGCAGCAGTTCTTCGAGCCAGAGCCAACCCCACTGATCACGAGTGGTTCGATGGACAAGCTCGAGGTTGCCGAATTCGCGCCGCGTCGCTTGCTCTGCTTCGGTCGAAGATTCGCCGCGGTCGATGCGCTCCTGCGCCGCCATCTGCAGGTGACTCTCGAGTTCCGTGCGCAACTCCTCTTGCCGCTGCTTCGGACGCCGAAAGGGGAGTCTCATGAGCCGCTTTCCCGTCTCGCAGGTTTGAGGACTCCGGCCATGGCATCGGAGATCTGCCCCCAGCGCGAGCGCTCCGAAAGCAATTGCCTCTTGCCTCGTTTGGTCAGCCGGTAGTCTCGGGCGCGTTGCTTGTTTTCAGACATTTTCCAGTCCGCGGCGATCCTTTTTTGCCGCTCGAGGCGAGGCAGGGCCGGATAGAGGGAGCCAAGGTCGACTTGCAGAATATCGCCCGAGTTCGGTCGCATGGCTTGGCTGATGGCGTACCCGTGCTGAGGCCTGGATTGCCGCGTTTGCAAGGTGAGCAGATCGCGTGTCCCTTGCAACGGTTCGATGCGGTTTTGGTAGCGGTTGGCCACTGGCCCTTCGGGGAGTAGAGCCTCTACACCCTAGGATGTAGGACGTCTACAGCGTCAAAGGGTCTGCAGGAAATTTGCCAGTTGGCGCAGAGATCGCAAGTTATTGGCTCGACAGCATTTGATTTATGGCCCGGCAGCTTGAAAGAGAGCGGAAATCGACCGATTTTGGGACGATGCGTCGCGCAAGCGGACAGCAATGGCTGACGAAACGGAATGAACGCGAGTGATTCGTTCGGCATAGCCGTTATCGAGCAGCCCTCGGGGCAAAAGCCTTGCATCCACACGGAAAACCTGGCGTCCGAGGCTCTGCTTGACCGTGATTTCCGACAGACTGGCGGCATCGAAAACGAGCTCGTTTTGTGGATTCTCGATGAGCGCGGCAGGCCTCAGGCTCGAGGTGTTGGCCTCTAAGCTTCCTTAAGGCGGACGCGACGAGGGCCGAAAGCGATCAAGCGAGATGGGATGTCGCGCAAGAACGGGGTTTTGACAAGGAGTTTGAACTGCCACGGCACAGTGGCGGGGCCCTTGGATTCGAGAACGCGAACCATCAGCCGGTCTTGCATGATGGATTGCATGCGCTGGATGACCCGAGTGGGCCACTCGCGCTGGCGCTGGACTTCGGCCAGATGGGCTTCCGAGATGGTCCCAGATTTCAACGGACCTGCCACGACGTTTGCGGCCACCACAGCATCTTGGACAGCGTAATTAATTCCCACGCCTCCGACGGGGGACATCACGTGCGCGGCATCCCCAATGATGAGCACGCCCGGCTTGTGCCACAGGGGGCAGCGGCTGGATTCGACGGACAGCAGGGTAAACTGCTGCCAATCGGTCAGTGATTCGGCATGCTTCGCAAAACGAGGTTCGGTTTCGACCATGCTTTTGCGGATGGCTTCGACGCCCTGCGCACGCAACGCGTGATACTGACCCTTAGGAAAGACCAAGCCAGCCTGCCAATGATCATTGCGTTCGAGCACGATAAAAATGCGGCCGCCGCCGATGCCGCCAAACGCTCCACCAGTGACCTCAGGTTCGCCCGGCAGTTTTGGCAGCCGGAACCAGAGGACGTCCATGGGCGGGGCGGTCTTGATGGGTTCGAAGCCAGCGAGGCGGCGAACGACGGAAAAGCGACCGTCAGTGCCAACGGTCAATTTGGCACGAAGTTCGTGTTCCGCGCCGTCGGCGGCGAGGTAGCGCACGCCCGCGATTGTTCCATGTTCCTCGATGAGGTGCTGCACTTGGGCGTGCATCACTAATCTGAATTCTGGATACTTCGCGGCCTCGCGAGTGATGAGTTCCAGAAAGCGAACCTGAGGAATCATCGCAATGTAGGGAAACCGCGTTTTGAGGCGGTTGAGATCGAAGGGACGAAAGGGACCGTTTGCAAATTGAAGCGTGGGGCCGGTGATTTTGCTGTGGGGAATCTCGAGCAGTTTGCTTGCGAGTCCGATCTGGTCGAGGACCTCCAGGATTGAAGGGTGAACCGTGTCACCGCGAAAGTCGCGGTCGAAATCTTTGTGCATTTCGAGGAGCGCCACGGGAACGCCGCGGCGGGCCAGGAGAAGAGCAAGCATGGCGCCGGCGGGTCCAGCACCTACAATACAACAGGAAGTTGTCTCGACTGCTGTCTGCCTGTTTGTGGAATCCATTGTGCACCTCCCATTCAGGCTGCGGAGACAGCGACCCGGATGCTGACTAAGCTTGCGGATTTCTCCGCGCGCCGTTCGCGAATGAGAGCACGCAGGAAAACATGTCGAAAATCAGGTACGGGCTGTCCGTAGCCCCGCACCTCTTTGCGGCTCCGCAAGGACAACTTGTGCGATTCGGTTGAACCTAGAAACGTCTGGCTGTCCGCAGAGACCAGTCGGCTCTCATCTTATGAGACTCTGCTACAAGCTGGGCATCGCCGCGGTCGTGCTTCTTCTTCCTCGTATCTCGGCATACCCTGCTAGCACACGAAACAGAACTGACTTCGATCCGGTCATCAGTTTGATGCGCGCTGAGGCCCCGAGATGTGCGGTGGTCTGCGGCATGAGTTGCATCAGGCCCTGGGCGCCCCCCAACGACACTGGCTTTCCGATGCCTTACGAGGGAGGATACTTCGGGTGTCTGCGATCGGGGCCTGCCACCCTGCGGCCGCCCGCCGCATCTAGCAAGCCCCTGTTACAGGCTGTGCAGGGTCGAGCGTTGGGTCAGCCGCGCTCCTTCAACGCTCTGGTCGAAACCACGTTGCCCCATGCGAGGCTGAATGATCCTAAACCCCCGGGCGTGCGCTGCAGGTGAATCACTCGGCGAGAGTCGTTGATGCTCGTCGGCTCGCTCTTCGAAGCGTCCCTCCGGTACCGGTCAATGATCGCATTCTCCATCGCCTTAACGCTATGCCACGATTCATTTGGGTTCATGATCTAGCGGACAGCCATCAGATAGCCGCCGAAGCAAGAAGGCGTTCTTGTACCGCTGCCCGGTTTCGGTCCCTTAGCGGCCCGGCAAGGACAACGTGTCCGACGCGGTTGAACCTGGGAGCCTCTGGCTCGATGGGCAGAGACCAACCGTCTGGCATTTATGCAACTGCGCTGCAAGCTGGGCAGGGCCGCATTCGAAGCAAGCCCCTGGTACTTCTGACAGCTTTTTCGCCCCGAGCAAAGCCATACCTCTGAGATAGGGCCGGCGCAGCAGGACCTGATTCTGGGCCGATTTGGGAACTCAGCCGGACCCCCCTGAGATGAACGCTGGCCGCCGCGCCATCGCGGCCGGTTTACCCGCTCAAGCTTGCTTATAGCGTCATCGACGGACTCCGAAGGAGACATTCGATGGTCAAGCGCATGGTAGCAATTATGACTTTATCCTCATGTTTCTCAGCACCGCTTCTGGCCCAATCCCCGCCCGCGAGCCCTCCAACATCGGCGCCTCCCGCGAAACAACAATCGCAAGCTGCGTCCTCCCGGGCCGGGAGCCTTGGCAGGTTTGCTTATCCGGAGAAGCGCCGGATCGCCGTCGTGCTTCTTCTTCGTATCTCGGCGTACCCTGCTAGCACACGAAACAGCATTGACTTCGATCCGGTCATCAGTCTGATGCGTGCTGAGGCCCCGAGATGTGCAGTGGTCTGCGGCATGAGTTGCATCAAGCCGTGGGCGCCCTTCAACGACACTGCCTTTCCGATACCTTACGAGGGAGGACTTTTCGAGTGTCTGCGATCGCGGGCTTTTACTCCGCACCCATCCGGCGCATCCAGCAAGCCCCTGCTACAAGCCGTACAGGGTCGAGCGTTGGGCCAGTAATGCCCTTGGGTTCCATCAAGTGGTTCACGCCTTGGTTCGGGCGGTCGAGCTCACCCACGGCATGGAACCGACGCAAGAACAAACTGTAGGTTGCCGATTCCCACGACGCCGCCCTGTGCAACGTTCAAGCCTGCCTGGGTGAAGAGGGCAGCGAGGTCCTGAAAATTGACATAACCGTGGTGATGGAAATGATCTAGAAGGCCTCTCCTCCCCTCGGTGGGCTCGGCGAAATCAACCGCCAACACCCGTCCACCGGGCTTCAGAATTCTTCGCACTTCTTCGGCACATTGTTGGCGAGCGGGCCGGCCCAAATGGTGAAGCATGACCGTGGACAGCACCGCGTCGAATTGACAATCGGGAAACGGCAGTGCTTCGACGATGCCACGCTCGAAAGTGATCTCGGCGCCAGCCTTGTTGGCCTTCTTACGGGCCCTCGCGAGCATCTCGGGCGAGGCGTCAACGCCCCAGACTCGGCCTCCAGGCCCGACGCGTCGCTTGGCGGCGATGGCAAGAGTGCCGGTTCCGCAACCTATGTCCAGGACGAACTCGCCTGGTCTTAGGTTCACCAAATCGAGCGTCTTTTCACGGTAGTTGCGTTCTCTGCCGAGTGATACCAGCCAGAGGAATGTGTCGTACAACCGCGCCCTGTGGAGGATGATTCCCGTCGTCCGTAGGTTTGCGCTTGGCCCTAGTGGTTCCGCCATGTTGGGTTTCTCTCCAGGATGCTCGTCCATAAATGGACATATGTTCATTTGTGAGGATACAATGCGGCCTTTGCTCGTGGAAGAACGACGCAACCCAAACTGTTCATTTCTGAACAAAAGGCCTGGATTTGTTCGATAAGGGCGATGCGCGAGATCCCAAGGGAGGAAGAATAGCGGATCGGCGTGTGCAGCGAACGCAAACACTGCTGCACAAGGCGTTGATGTCACTCATTCTGGAGAAGAAATACGAGTCCATTACCGTGCAGGAGATACTGGACCGCGCGGATGTGGGCCGATCGACGTTTTACGTGCATTTCCGTGACAAGGACGAACTGCTCTTCAGCGGATTTCAATACTTGGAGCGCTTTCTCGAATCGCAGCAGGGCTCGCGCTCGTCACCTGCAAATTCGTACGAAAGAATTCTCGGATTCAGTCTACCGATGTTCGAGCACGCGCTGGAGTACCGGCGCGTCAACCGCGCATTGCTCGGATCACGTGCCGAGGCCGTTGTGCGTCGCCGCATTCATTCCGTCTTGTCCGGAATTGTTTCGCGTGAACTCACCGCGGAATTGCGAAGCCGGAAGCACACCCGCATTGCGGTGCCACCCGAGCTCTTGTCCCATTTCGTGGTGTCTACGTATGTTGCGGTGCTGACCTGGTGGTTAAACTCCACCAATCCGGTCCCGCCAAAGGATATCGATGCAGCGTACCGGCGTCTCGTGTTGCCGTGCTTGGCCTCACTATTCGAATAACCCGTCCAATGTGTTTGCCGATCCCCTGGTCATCCATTCATATGCAGGCGCTCCAGGAGAGTTCAGCGGAGCGCGACGGCTTTGTTTGCGTCCCAAGCAAACGGCACTTGAACTTTTGACCTCAACACCTCCTTTCCAGGCCTTCGCTGATTGACGTTCGTTCTTTGTGGCGGGGCACTTGAAATCTTCTACGATGTTGTTCTGTACCGGCAATTCGCAGCGGTTCGGCCCACCGAAGAGCGTGATTAATGACACGTTTAGGTATTTGAGGGTAAGAAGTCAGTGACCTGTTCGGAGCGACTTTGTCGATGACCACGGTGCGAAGATTTGTCATTATGACCACTTTGCCAGCCCAAACCCCGAAGCAGACCGCGACAATCGATCGTACGGCTGCCAGGCGCCAGCGGTTCGACTACTTGCCCGGAAGGGCATCCGCAGGTGGCAGGGTTCTCGAGATGAAGATTGTCGCCTACCTATTCTTGTTGTTGCTGAGCAGCGCTCCCGCGTTCGCGCAGAGAGGAACGCTCAAGGGCGTGGTCACCGACGAGTCCGGAGGAGTCGTTGCGGAAGCAAGGGTGAGATTAACGAGTTCCTCGGGACAGCTCAAAGAGGCCGTCTCCAACAGGGACGGCGCGTACTCCTTTTCAAATGTGGCGTTCGGCGACTATTGGCTCGAAGCCTTTGCTTCACAGCTCACCCTTCCGGAGCCAATCAAAGTCACACTGAGTTCCGAAGTCCAGATTCTTAATTTGCAACTCAAAGTCGCTGCGATCCACGAGCAAGTGGATGTCGGGGATCAGGCAGGCGCCTCGGTCACCACGGAAGCGGTGGGAAATGCGAGCGCAGTCGTGCTGAGGGGCAAGGACCTCGAGGCTTTGGGAGACGACCCCGAAGACCTCGCAGCGGATCTGCAAGCCATGGCCGGACCTTCGGCTGGGCCGAATGGAGGAGCATTTTATATAGATGGCTTCAGCGGAGGGCAGATTCCCTCCAAGGATTCGATCCTTGAGGTGCGGATCAATCAGAATCCGTTCTCGCCGGAATACGACACGCTTGGTTACGGACGAATTGAGATACTAACTAAACCGGGTGCGGATAAGCGTCACGGTAGCCTTTACAACAATTTCGGCGACAGCTTCTGGAACTCGCGGAATCCCTATGCGGCCGAGAAAGCGCCATTCCTGCTTGACGAATACGGGGGCAGTTTGGAAGGGCCGTTCAGCAGCAAAGCATCCTTCTTCGTCGCGGCAGACGCTGCGGCCATCAACAACGGCGCGATCGTCAATGGAACGACCCTCGATCCCAATACGCTTGCCATCATCGATCCGTATACCCAGGTCTTTGTGATTCCGCAGCGACGCGTCACCGTCAGCCCGCGCGTCGATTATCAACTGAGGCCGAGCGATACACTCTCGGTGCGGTACGTCTTTCAGACGGTGGACATCCAGCATTCGGGCGTCGGTTCGTTCAACCTGGCCTCGACCGGCTTCCACAACCAAGGAGAAGGTAACACTCTGCAGGTCGCCAATACTAAGGTCTTAAGCCCAAACATTATCAATCAGACCCGCTTCCAATTCGATCGGCAAACCATCACCAGCGTCTCGGACAATGCAGGTCCGCAGATCGATGTCTTGAATGCCTTCGTCGGCGGCGGAGCGCAACTGGGCACCTCATCGAACACCCTCGACAGCTTCGAATTCCAAAACTTCACAACCATTTCTCACCGGGCACACACCTGGAATTTCGGGGTGCGCGTCCGCGCGGCAGTATTAAATAACACGTCCCCTATCAACTTTGGCGGAACGTTCGTATTCAGTGGCGGTCTGGCGCCGGAACTCGACGCGAACAACCATCCCGTGCTCGACTCGTCAGGCAACCCCGTCCTCGTGAATATCGATTCCATCGAGAGTTACCGTCGCGCGCTGGTATTCCAGCAAATGGGGCTTTCCGCCTCGCGACTTCGGACGCTTGGCGCCGGCGCGTCCCAATTCTCGATCAATGGAGGAAATCCGTCGGTCTCCGTCAACCAGGAGGATGTGGGCGCCTTCGTTGGGGACGAGTGGCGACTCAAGAGGAACCTGACCATCAATCTAGGCTTGAGGTACGAAGGGCAGACGAACATTCCTGACTGGAGCGATGTTGCGCCACGGCTGGGCGTGGCGTGGGCGCCTGGAGGCGCGAGGTTGGGCTCGAAAGCCAAAACGGTTATTCGCTCCGGCTTTGGACTGTTTTATCAACGCTTTGACATCGCTAGCGACCTAACCTCGGAGAGATACAACGGGGTAAGCCAGCAACAATATGTCGTCACCAATCCAGACTTTTTTCCTACCATCCCGCCGGTTTCTTCACTGACCTCAGCTGGCTCGCGACGAGCGATCGAGACGCTCGGCCCCAATCTTCGGGCGCCCTACTTAATGCAATCAGCCCTTTCGGTCGAGCGGCAACTCCCAGCTCGCACGACGGTCGCCCTTACGTACGTGAACTCGCATAGCCAAAATCAGTTCTTAACCAACGACATCAACGCACCCCTGCCGGGCACCTATAGTCCGCAAGTCCCTGGAAGTGGAACCTACCCGCTCGGCACTCCCGAGGCCATCTTCCAAGTGGGGTCTTCGGGACTGTACAACCAAAACGAATTGATCGTTAACGTAAACTCGAGAATCAGCGCTTCTGTGTCGCTGTTTGGTTCGTATGTCTACAACCGAGCGCTCAGCAATACCGATTACTCGCCTCCTCCGCGCAACACCGATTTCAATCCGGCCATAAGCTTTGGCGCAATCGGCGTGGGAAGCTCTCCAGCGAACCCCTACAGCCTGGCCGGAGAATACGGCCCGGCATCCACGGACATTCGCAATCAGGGAACATTCGGCGGTTCCATCGCGACAAAATGGGGATTCTCCTTCAATCCCTTGGTGATTCTGGAATCGGGAGCTCCGTTCAATATCACAGCGGGTCAGGACTTGTATGGCGACACCTTGTTTAATGGGCGCCCCGGAATCGCCGCGGATATGAGCCGAGTGGGCTTAATACCAACCAAATACGGGCTGTTGGACCCGAATCCCATTCCAGGCGAAGCAATTCTGCCGCGGAATTTCGGACGAGGGCCGGGGCTCGTTTTAGCAAATTTGCGGGTTACCAAGACGTTTGCATTCGGGCCTGCGGGCGAAACGGCCGCCCCTGCAACCGGAGGGCGGCGGCCACCAACCGGACCGTTCAGCACCGGAGGGGCGGCTGGGGGGTCCTCATCAACCGGTCATCGGTATGTACTGAGCGTCTCGATGGCGATTCGCAATATCGTGAATCGCGACAACCCCGGTCCCATCGTGGGGAACGTTACATCGCCTCTGTTTGGCCGAGCGAACCAGCCGTACGGCGCCGGGTCGCTCGGGGGAACTGGGTTTTCCGAATCCGCCGATAATCGGAGGTTCGAGCTGCAGGTGCGGTTTAGATTCTGAAGTGCCAATCGGCGGAAAACGCCTAAGCGACCCACGAAGCTTGCCGGGAAGCAGGTCTCCCTATCGAGATTACCGGTTTTACCCGGCTATGAGCCAGAGCCCCGGAGTCGGTCAACATCGGGCCTCTCCGCGCGGGTAAACAGGCCGGGTTGCGGCAGGTTGGAAAGTCATTTCGAGTTCGCGCGCCACTCTAAACACCGTTGAGGCTTTGGTGGGCATGTTATAGACTTCGCCTTCACAATTTTTCGCACCGATTGAGCATGGTTGCTCCGCTACGATCCAAAAGGAGGAGTAGATGCTCTGTGCTTTACTGGTCGGGAGTACTCACCGCGCACTGGCGACTCCGGACATCATCATCATTGGATTTTATTTCGCGGTGGTGTTCGGTATTGGCATGTATTTTGCTCGACGCGAGCGAACCTCCGAAGAGTATTTTCTTGCAGGTCGCAATGTAGGCTGGTTCTTCATCGGCGCGTCCTTGTTCGTTTCAAACATTTCCACCGAGCATTTCATCGGACTGTCCGGCACGGGCGCATCTTCCGGACTTGCGGTCGGCCATTTTGAGTGGCTGGCCTGCCTTATTCTGCTAATTCTCGGCTGGGTGTTCGTGCCGTTCTACCTGCGCAGCAACGTCTTCACCATGCCGGAGTTTTTGGAGCGCCGCTTCAACCGCCAGTCCGCCGTTTATCTCGCGGGAATCTCCATTATCGCGTACATCTTTACCAAAATTTCCGTACAGCTCTATGCTGCCAGCGTCGTCCTGGAACGCGTCGCAGGTTGGAAATTGTGGGAGACGGCAGTCGTTCTCGTCATTGCTACGGGCATCTATACCATCGCGGGCGGACTGGCCGCGGTCATTTACACCGATACGGTCCAGACTTTGATTCTCATCACCGGTGCGGTCGCATTGACGGTCATCGGGTTAATACGCGTTGGCGGCTTGGCGCATCTGCGCACTATGGTGCCGCCTGATTACTTCCATATGATCAAGCCCGCGTCGGATCCCAACTTCCCCTGGACAGGCATTTTCTTTGGCGCTCCGATCCTTGGCATTTGGTATTGGTGCACCGACCAGGTCATCGTCCAGCGCGTGCTATCGGCGCGCGATGAAGGCCACGCGAAAGCGGGAACGATTTTCGCCGGCTTCCTCAAAATCCTGCCGGTCTTCATGCTGGTCCTTCCCGGGATCATGGCCTACGCGCTGTTTCGCGACCAGCTGAAAACGCCTGATTTC
>Ga0126371_10001337_pt1 | contig 20747 bp, 13 predicted proteins | sample PanSoiMetaPlot_4_FD_110145 | JGI IMG/M metagenome (GOLD analysis project Ga0126371, IMG submission 110145) | Tropical forest soil microbial communities from Panama - MetaG Plot_4 | ecosystem: Environmental > Terrestrial > Soil > Tropical forest > Bulk soil | place: Panama | collected 2016-02-17 | reverse complement strand
GAGTGCATCGAGCTGTGGAGCGCTACTGGCGCAAGATGCTGAGCAGCCGGAGTTGGAAAGGCGAGATCTGGTGGACGAACTTCCATCGGAGCAAGGAGCGGTTTCCGCTGTTGCGGCCAAAGCCGTCACTCCCCTACCCGGAGTTACAAGCTATCGCTATGCTGTGAGACTTCTGACGAGCGTAGTGCGGGAAAACCGCACGCTACCTTCTGTGGGAGCCGGGAGCGGGCGACTGCTCCCGGCCACCCGGTGGAGGCGGGGTGACCCGCCCCCCTATGCCGATTCTAGATAGAAATGGTAGGGAAGTTGATTCGGCGTTCCCGACGGAAGCTGGGCCGATGCTTTATACTGTTGGTCCCGCACTCACCTAGTGCGGATAACTCGCGCAGCATCGATCACGGTAACGGAAGTTCTGAACGCACTTCATGGTTCGCATTTCACTCGACAATCCACAGTATTTCCTCAACCGCGACACCTCATGGATGGGGTTCAACCGGCGTGTGCTTGAGGAAGCCTCCGATGAAGGCAATCCGCTTCTGGAGCGATTGAAGTTTCTTTCGATTTCCGCCAGCAATCTCGATGAGTTCTTCGAAGTGCGTGTGGCTGCGATGATGCAGCAGATCGAGGACGGTTACAACGAGTCCGGCCCCGACGGACTCACCTTGACAGCCAAGCGGGATGTGTTGAACAAGCTGACGCACGAGTTTGTTGATGACCAGTACGACTGCTGGAATAACCGGTTGCGCCCGGCTCTCGGCGAGAATGGAATCCGCGTGCTCGGCCTGAATGAACTGGATGAGGAGGCTCTTCGGTTTGTCGACGCTTATTGCCAGCAAGAACTTGATCCACTGCTGACACCCGTCACCGTGGACCCGGCCCATCCATTTCCGCGTGTCATCAACAAAGCGCTGTGTATGGCTTTTCTGCTGCGCCGGCGTCGTCGGTCGGCTCTGACCTACACAGGAGTCATTTCCGTTCCTCGGGTTTTGCCACGGTTGATTCGGCTGCCATCAAAAGAGACGGCGGACTTTATTTTCCTTGCAGATCTGGTTGCGCATCACGCGGTGCGCATGTATCACGGATACGACATTGTTTCGTCAGCGGCGTTTCGCGTAACGCGCAACAGCAATTTGTACCTGGCGGAAGAAGAAGCGCGCAGTTTGCTCGAGTCGGTCCGCACGGAACTCCATAACCGGCGCAAAGGTGACGCCGTCCGTCTGGAGATCGAAGCAGATGCTGACCCCGAGATTATCGAGCGGTTGCGTACGGTGTTCGAGTTGGATCCGTGGCAAGTATTTCCAGTGAATGGTCCGGTGAATCTGCTGCGTCTTTTCAACGTGTATGAGCAGGTGAACCGCCCTGAATTAAAGTACCGCGCATTTGCCCCGCGGGAATTGCGTCTGACCGCGAAGTCAAAAGATTTGTTCGAAGAGTTACGCTCACACGACATCCTTCTCCACCATCCGTTTGATTCGTACGATGCGGTGGTCTCGTTCATCGAATCAGCAGCGGAAGATGACAAAGTCCTTTCGATCAAACAAACTCTCTACCGCACCAGTGAACATTCGTTGATCGTTCCGGCGCTGATTGACGCGGCTTCACACAAAGAAGTGACAGCGGTGGTCGAGTTGAAAGCGCGTTTTGACGAAGCCTCGAACATTCGTTGGGCGCGCGAGCTCGAAGATGCGGGTGTCCAGGTTTTTCACGGGCTGGTTGGATTAAAAACCCATTGCAAACTGTCTCTACTGGTACGGCGCGACCCCGACGGAGTGACGCGCAGCTATTGCCATATAGGCACGGGCAATTACAACGCCACCACAGCGCGGATTTACACAGATTTGAGCCTGTTTACGGCGAATCCGGAAATTACACGGGCCGTTCACGATGTCTTCAGCTTCCTGACTGCTTACGCTGAGAATCCTAGCTATGAGCCGCTGCTGGTGGCACCTTTGGACCTGGCGGAAAAAACCACATCTCTCATCGACCGCGAAGCCGAGCACGCACGGGAGGGAAGGCCGGCGCGTATCGTTGCAAAGATGAATGCGCTGCTCGATAAAAGCGTCATACAGGCACTCTATCGCGCGTCGCAAGCTGGGGTCGAGATTGATCTGATTGTCCGGGGTATCTGCGCTCTGCGTCCCGGCGTGCGAGGAGTCAGCGACAACATCCGTGTGCGCAGCATCGTCGGACGCTATCTCGAGCACAGCCGCATCTACTATTTCGCCAACGGCAGTCAGGAAGAGATTTACATCGGCAGCGCTGACTGGATGCTGCGTAATTTGTACGAACGTGTTGAGGTCCTGGTGCCACTGCTTGACGAGATGCTTCGCAGCCGGGTGCGGCACGAGATACTCGATGCTTATTTAGCGGACAACCGGAAGGCGCGAATACTGGTCAAAGATGCAACTTACATTCGCGCTTGGCAGCCGGTGCATGGCAAACGAAATCGTCGTCCGCCCAAGAGAGACGCGCTTTTCAGCGCTCAGGATTTTCTGATGTCCGTCGCGGAGGGCAAGGCTCCGCCGCTTTTGTTGCCACCAGAGCCGCCACGAAAACGCCGAGCGATAGCGGGAAGAGTACGATAGGAAAATATGATCGTTTATTTTCTGCGCCACGCCAGTGCGGGCGAGCACCTGGTCGATCCAAAAAAAGATGAGAAGCGTGCTCTGGACAAAGAGGGTATCGAGCAGTGCGGTTACATCGGACGCGCGCTCACGGCACTCGACGTCCAGGTAGACGTGATCGTCTCCAGCCCGCTCAAACGTTCTACGCAAACTGCGTCGCTGGTCGGAAACGAGCTGGGATACGAAGGCAAGTTGCAACTGGATCCCGGCCTGCGTCCAGAGGCGAACCTTGCCGACTTCCGCAAGATCCTCGAAAAATATGGCCGCCAGGAAGCCATCATGGTCGTTGGCCACAATCCCAATCTGAGTCAATTCCTAGGATCGGTGATTAGTGATTCAGGATGCGAGGCGTCGGTGGAGTTGAAGAAGGGCGCTGTCGCGAAGGTCGAGATGCGGCGAAGCTCGGGAACTTTGCAGTGGTGCCTGACACCCAAGGTCTTGCGGACCCTCTACGACGCCGCCGTCGAAAGCTCCCGACCGAAGACTTCGCGAAAGTAAGCAGAATCTTTTTCAATCGCCCACTGCTCCAGATCCACTCCCATTCGGCGGCGGGGCACGAGCGTTAATTTCACCTCGGCTGAGCGGACCTGAATGCGCACTTTCTCAACCGCCCGGCTGCGCCCCAAATTGAGAGCGCGCGCCAGGCGAAGAAGAACAATCGCCTTCTGCACCTCGGCCCGTTCCGAACTATCGACCGCTTTCATTGGGCCATCTTCCACGGCGGGCCGCGACTTTCCCAGATAGCGCGCGATGGCGGCAATGATGCGTCGCTGTTGCGGCGTATAACCAAGGATTTCAGAATTCGAAATGATGTAGTGCGTATGTCGGTGATGCCCATTTCGATTCACGTAATCGCCGACTTCATAAAGCATCGCGGCAGCGGATAACCACTCGCGGTATTCGGGTGGAAGACGATGAAGCGAGCGCAGGGCAGAGAACAGCAACATCGCCGATTCGCGGACGTCCATCGCATGCTTTTTATCGATGTGATAGCGCTCGACAGCCTTGAGGATCGATTCCCATCGTTCCGACTCGATTTGCCGTCCCGAACGGGTGGTGCGGTCATAGTCAGCCGCCATTTGCGACAGAATTCCGTCGCGCAGACCGAGTGGCGAATAGCGAAAGCCTTTGAGCCGGAGACGTTCCAGCAATTCGTGATAGACCGCGGCGCCGGCCACAATGATCTCGGCGCGACGTGGGCCGATGCCTTCAATCTTGCGTCGCTCAGCGATGGGTAATCGAGCCAGACGCTTGGCGATGCGGCTCATCTCTGGTCGAGACACGATGTTCCGCTGGCGGCTTCCGCGTCGGTGCAAATGTCCTGCAACCGCTGCCAAAGCCGCCGCGGTACCGGACGTTGCAATCACGCATCGCACCTTGGCTCTGCCAATCCGGTCCACGACACGATTCACTTCGCGCGTGGCAAAACCGCGAAGTCGCTTCAACTCTCCCTTACGCGGAGGATCATGGCGCAGGAATTCATTAGTAAGCCGCACGGCCCCGAGAGGAAGACTGACAGCATCGCGGATGTGTCCGCCTTGCGACACGGTTAATTCGCAGCTTCCGCCACCGAGATCGAGCATCAGGGTGGGAGTGCGATCGATGCGAGGATCCGATACCAAACCGAGATGAATGAGGCGCGCCTCTTCTATGCCGGAAACGATTTCCACGCGCCAGCCCGTAGCCGATCGAACCCACTCTAAAAACGCCTGCGAGTTGCGCGCGTCGCGCAGAGCACTGGTCGCCACGACTCGCACGGAGTCGGCAACGATTTGCTGCGTTGTGCGATGAAAGCGGCGCAGAACGCGCACAGTGTCAGCCATCGATTCAGGAGTAAGGAATCCCGTGCCGAAAACACCTTCACCCAGGCGGGTGACTTCACGATCTTCGTGCAACGCCCGCAGGCGCCCTGACTGCAAGCGGGCAATTTTCAATCGTACGGAATTCGAACCGATGTCGACCGCAGCGAAGGTGGGCATGGGGAAGCCCCACAGTTTACATGCAGACCCTGCCAAGCGTCATCGGGGTTCGGAAAGGATGCGGCGCGAGTGGATTTCCGACAGGCTTAGTTGCGGTGGCGCACCTCACCGTGCAAGAAAAGCTACTGTCTTTTAACACAGTTGTAACAACGCTTTGCTACGGTTAAGCGATGGCCAATTCTGCTTTCTCCCGGCCTGATATGTCCGGTCCGCAACCCGTTGCAACGACGAACGTTACGACCGCTACAGTGCAACGGCCGCCGCTGCTTCAAACTTCCAGCGGCGAAATTCCTGATCGCATTTTTAAGTCGGCGATCACCGCGTGCGGATTTGCCGTGCTTGCAGTACTCATCCTCATCGTTTACGAGCTTGTCCGGCGCTCCGATCTCTCGTGGCATGCCTTCGGACTGAAATTCTTTGCAGGCAGCGATTGGGACCCCGTCAATGAAAAGTTCGGCGCTCTGCCATTCATTTATGGAACGCTGGTCTCCTCCCTTGTCGCATTGGTGATTGCCGTTCCTCTGGCGGTTGGAGTCGCCGTCTTCACCACTGAGATGTGTCCGAAGGCTCTCCGTGGGCCGCTCTCCTTCTTCGTGGAACTGTTAGCAGCGATCCCAAGTGTGATTTACGGTCTCTGGGCGATCTTTGTGCTGGTTCCGCTGTTGAGCGGCTACGTTCAGCCATTTCTCGCTAAGACGTTCGGATGGACGGGATTGTTTGAAGGGCCGCCCTACGGTATCGGCATGTTGGCCGCGGGAATAATCCTCGCGATCATGATTGTGCCGATCATCTCGTCAATTACGCGCGAAGTGCTGATGGTCGTGCCGCAGCATCAACGCGAAGGCGTCTTGGCATTAGGCGCGACACGCTGGGAGATGATCCGCGTTGGGGTCCTGCGCAACGCGCGAGCTGGCATCGTTGGCGGAATCATTCTTGGGCTAGGGCGTGCGCTGGGCGAAACGATGGCAGTCACCATGGTGATCGGCAATCGTCCCGAGATCGCGAAGTCGTTATTTGCTCCTGGTTACACCATGGCCAGCGTTCTCGCAAACGAGTTTAGCGAGGCCACTGGCGATGTTTATCTTTCAGCTCTTGTCGAAATCGGATTGGCCCTCTTCATCGTAACCATCATCGTAAACGCTCTGGCACGCTTGCTGGTGTGGACGGTAACCCGTGGCCAGCCTGCGAGGGCACATGCCTGAGAGCAGCGTGAGCAATGGCAAGGCCTCGGTTCCCCCAATCAGTCTGCGGCGCCGAGCCACCGATCACATCATGACCGGAGCAGCTACGCTTACGGTCGTGCTCGTGCTCGCCCCGCTTATCGCGATCTTTGGATACCTGGTGTATCGCGGCATCGGCTCTATCAACTGGGCATTCCTGACGCAGTTGCCCAAGCCTGTCGGCGAAACCGGCGGAGGTATGGCGAATGCGATTGTCGGATCCATATTTATTCTGGCAATCGCGAGCATCATCGGCGTGCCTTTTGGAATAGGTGCGGGAATCTACCTGGCCGAATTCGGACGTAATCGTTTCGGCGGCTTCATCCGCTTCACAGCGGACGTTTTGAATGGAGTGCCGTCGATCGTCATCGGCATCGTTGCCTATTCGATCGTTGTGCTTTATCAGAAGCACTTTTCCGCGCTCGCCGGCGGCGTGGCTCTCGCGATTATGATGGTCCCGACGATCTGCCGCACGACCGAAGAAATGCTGCTGCTGGTGCCGCAGGCTCTGCGCGAAGCCGCATACGGATTAGGCGTGCCGCGCTGGCGAACGACGCTCTCGATCGTTTTGCGGACGGCAACCTCCGGAGTCATCACTGGAATCATGCTGGCCTTTGCCCGCGTCGCGGGAGAAACAGCGCCGCTCTTGTTTACTGCTTTCGGAAATCAGTTCTGGAATTTGCGCTACGACCAGCCGACTGCAGCTCTGCCGCTTCAGATTTTCGTCTATGCGATTTCGCCGTACGACGAATGGCATCGCCTGGCATGGGCCGGCGCGCTCGTTTTAATTATTCTGATTGTTACCTCCGTCGCGGCAGTGCGATATGTGGTTCGCCGTGGCTCGTTCGGAGCGGCATAATCATGGGTGTTGGAATTCAAGTCGAGAAATTGAACGCCTGGTATGGCAAAGGCCAGGCTCTGCACGACATCAATATCAGTGTGGCTGCCAATCACGCTACAGCGTTGATCGGACCCTCCGGTTGCGGCAAATCGACATTTATCCGATGCCTGAATCGAATGCATGAAACGATTCCGGAGGCACGGGTCGAGGGACGTGTCCGCATTGGAGAAATCGACGCCTATAATGGAACTTCGCCGACACAACTCCGACGTCGAGTGGGCATGGTTTTTCAAAAGCCGAATCCGTTTCCCACCATGTCGATCTACGACAACGTTGCGTCGGGTCTTAAGCTGAACGGCTTTCGTGATCGCCGCAAGATGGATGAAGTTGTACAGCGTTCCCTTGAAGCTTCCGCGCTGTGGGAGGAAGCCAAGGACCACCTGCACAAGAAGTCAGGAGCAAGCCTTTCCGGCGGCCAACAGCAGCGTCTTTGCATCGCGCGGGCGCTGGCGGTGGAACCGGAAGTTCTTTTGATGGACGAGCCGTGCTCGGCACTTGATCCGATCTCGACGGGGAAGATCGAAGAGTTGATCTTCCAGCTCAAAGAGCGGTATACCATCGTAATCGTGACGCACAACATGCAGCAGGCCGCACGGGTCGCGGAGTTTACAGGCTTTTTCTTGTTGGGGAAGTTGATCGAATTCGACAGGACCGAAAAGATTTTCACCAAGCCGTCAGACAAAAAAACAGAAGACTACATCACAGGCAGATTCGGATAGAAAGGCTCGCATCATGCGCACGCGTTTTCAGCAAGGGCTCGACGATCTTCGGCAACGGTTGCTTCGCATGGGAGGACTGGCGGAGCAGGCCGTGGACCGCGCGCGTCAAGCTTATGTGGAGCGCGACCTGACCCGCTGCCAGATGGTGCTCGAAGGCGAAAGCCTGATCAACACCGCCGAGCGCGAGATCGACGAAGCTGCCTTTGACCTGCTCGCCATGCAGCAGCCGATGGCTGTGGATCTGCGCTTCATTCTCGCGGTTACAAAGATCAACGCCGATCTCGAACGTGTCGGCGATCAGGCAGTGAACATCGCCGAGCGCGTGATGGACATGGTCGACCTGCCGGTCGCCGATCTGCCCGTCGATATCGCGCGCATGGGAACTGCGGTCAGCGCCATGGTGCGCCGCGCGCTGGAATCGTTTATCGAGGGCAAGGTCGAGCTTGCCCAGGCCGTCCTCGAGATGGATAACGTGATCGACCGCATGCGGGACGATGCGTTCATCCAGTTGGTGAAGACGATGAATGAGCGTCCCGAGGTCGTCCGCCAGGCGCTCGACGCGCTGCTCGTCGCGCGCAATCTCGAGCGCGTCGCCGATCACGCCACCAATATTGCGGAAGATGTCATCTTCTGGGTACAGGGCTCCGACGTGCGGCACAACGTGCATCCGGAAGAAAGCCGCCCGGATTCGCTTCAGCCACGCGCCTCGGGCCTTTAACAGCCTGGGGCTCGCATGAGGCCCGGTGTCTGACCTGCGGTGCTTTTCTTATTTGGTCTCTCCAATTATCCTGAACATCACTCCGGAGGGCCTGTGATCCGTAACATTTCCCGCGTCCTTATCCTGTCCAGCTTGTCGAGTGCGCTGCTGGTGTATGGGCAATCGTCCGCCGACAATCGCTCGGTAATGCTGCCGACAACCAAAGTACTGACTGTTCCTCCGCCCGGACGCCTCGGCAGTACAAATAGTTTCCCGGTAACCATGATTGTGAGCCCCGACGGGCACTACGCCGCGGTGCTGAACGATGGCTACGGAACTCAGGAAACGCTCGTGCGCCAGTCCATCGGTGTACTGAATCTCGACAACAACAAGATTACGGATTTCCCCGATGCCCGGCTCGGAGACGACGCCCATCAAAGCTATTACGTGGGTCTTGCCTTCAGTTCAGATGGCAAGCATCTTTATGCCTCGGTCGGCTCTCTCTCCGATCCAGTCGGAAGCGGGCGAGGGAACACCGGGAATGGCATCGCGGTCTACCGTTTTGCCGGTGGGAGAGTTTCGCCAGAGCGCTTTGTCCCGATTCCCCTGCAGACACTCTCTACCGGAAAAAATCTTGCGGTTGGGCTCGCCGCTCCCGCTGGCAAGTCGATTTCTTATCCGGCGGGCCTCACGGTCATCAGTGACCATGGGCACGACAAGCTGCTGATCGCCAACAATCTTTCTGACAACCTTGTTCTGCTTGATCCGGCGAGTGGAAAGATTCTGCAGACATTCGACCTGAGTACGGGCGATCTTATTCCGTCGGCCTATCCGTACACGGTCGTGGCCACGCGCGATGGACGCCGCGCCTGGTGCAGTCTTTGGAACGCATCGCAGTTGGCCGAGCTTGATCTAACCAGCGGCAAGGTTGTGCGTTGGATCAAACTCAAGCAACCGAATGATCCGCTCGCTCCGGGCTCGCATCCCACGGCGATGCTCTTGAGTCCCAGCGAAAAGACGTTGTACGTGGCGCTTTCGAATATTGATCAGATTGCCGAGATCAACACAGAGACAGGTACACCATTTGGCTACAGAACCATCTCTTTGCCCGAACAAAAGGCGCCGGGGACCTCTCCGGTTGCACTGACACAGTCGATGGATGGAACCCGGGTTTTCGTGGCCAACGCCGGTCTTGATGCGGTCGCAGTCTTCGACACGTCTAGCACAATGAACGGAACCTACGAGGGCCTCGAAAAGAATAATCTGATGGGATTTATACCCACAGATTGGTACCCCAGCGCGGTAGCGGTTCATGGCGACGATCTTCTGATCGCGACTGCGAAAGGGGAAGGTGCCGGTCCGAACAAAGAAATCGGTAAGACCGTCTACGCGACCAAGCATAAAGAGCACGCCTACATTCCCACTCTACTGCGCGGTTCCATCGCGCGTCTGAACATCACGACGACGTTGAAGAGTCTGCCCGAATTTAGTGACATCGTGGAGCGTGACAACCTCTTCAAGAGCGACCCCGGGACGATCACATTTTCCAGCGGCCAGAATCCGATCAAGCATGTGATCTACGTGATCAAGGAAAACCGCACCTACGACCAGATCCTAGGCGATCTGAACGTGGGAGACGGTGATCCCTCGCTTACCATGTACGGAGAGGACATCACTCCGAACGAGCACAAACTGGCGCTGCAGTTCGGTGTGCTCGACAATTTCTATGACAGCGGCGAAGTCTCCGGCGACGGACACCTGTGGTCGACGGCGGCGATTACCCCGGACTACAACGAGAAGAACTGGCAGATCGCCTATCGTGGCAAAGAGCGCACCTATGATTTTCAGGGGCAGGTCTCCGAGGAATTCCCACTGGATCACAACATGCCTGACGTTGACGATCCTTCGACGGGATACCTTTGGGATAATCTGGCGCGCAACCACCTGAGCTTCCGTGACTATGGCGAGTTCGTCAACGCGCTGTGGTGCAACGAACCGATCAAAGCAGTAAGCCCGAAAGAGGGAACCCCGTCGGGGCAAGAAGCCACCTGCCCTCGCACAGATGTTAAGCAGGGCGGAACCTTACCACCGAATGTCGGCACTCCGCATGGCAGCCGCAGTCCATGGCCGTGGGCCGTGCCGCTCTTCAGCGGTGTGAAGCCGACTAAGGCTGTTCTGCGTGATCATTTCGACCCGCTATACCCCGATTTCAATACTGATTATCCCGATCAACTGCGCGCCGATGAGTTCCTGAACGAGTTTGCCGCCTTCGTGAAGGCCCGCCAGTCTCACGAAGGGCCAGAGTATGAGATGCCCTCGTTCGTTCTGTTGTATCTGCCCGACGACCACACTGGGGGAACGCGTCCCGATCGAGCACGGCCGGCCGCCAATGTGGCCGACAACGATCTCGCGTTGGGGCGTGTGGTCGATGCCATCTCGCACAGTCCGTATTGGGATGACACCGCGATCTTCGTTCTGGAAGACGATGCACAGGACGGCGCCGATCACGTCGATGCGCATCGATCGATCGCCTTTGTTGTCAGCAAGTATTCTCCGGGATCGGTTGCGAAACCCAATGTCGAGCACCGCTTCTACACCACCGTGAACATCGTTCATACGATGGAGGCGCTGCTCGGACTTCCTCCCATGAATCACAACGATGCGTATGCGCCGGTCATGTCAGGGCTGTTCACCGGTGCAGGCGATCAGCCACCTTACAACGCGGATTACAGAAACTCGAAAAACGGTCTGATTTACGAGACCAACAAGCGCGAAGCTCCGGGATCGAAGATTTCTTCCCGCATGGATTTCTCGCGACCCGATGCTGCGGGCGCGGTGCGGCTCAATCGCGTGTTGTGGCGAGATCAAAAAGGAAACATCCCGATGCCTGCGCCGAAGCACACAGTCTTCCCGGCGAGTGGCGACTGATTTCATGAATCCTCTAGAGATCTCGACCGCCGAGTTCCGCCGCCTGGCGGACCGCATCACCCAACTCTCAGCGGGGTACCTCGAAGAACTCGATTCCAAACCCATCTCGCCACCAATTACGGGGCAGGAGTCTATCCGTCACTTCGACCAACCCTTGTCCCAGCAAGGGCTCGGCGAACATGCGCTTGATGACATCGCTGCGGTAATCAATGCTTCGCGTGCGCAGAATGGCCGCTTCTTCGGCTACGTACTCGGCTCGGGAGAGCCTGTTGCAGCAGTCGCAGACCTTCTCGCAAGCGTGGTCAATCAGAACGTGACTGCCTGGCGTTCAGGCCCGGCGGCCGTAATGATCGAAAAGACGGTCGTTGGTTGGCTCGCGCAGGCAATCGGCTGCGGCGATTTTTGCGGATATCTGACGGGCGGTGGTTCGTCTGCAAACTTAATGGGATTGACGATGGCGCGGGAAGCCATTGCTCCAGCGAATGAACGTGGAGTGACAGGACGGGCAGTAATTTACGCTTCGAAAGAAATTCACATGTCCATTCCCAAGAGCGTGGCGTTGCTCGGCATCGGGCGTGACAATTTCCGCGTGATTCCAACCGACGCCTCGCTACGCATGGATTTGAAAGACCTGGAAGCACAGATCAGGCGTGACAAGGCAGAAGGCAAGACCCCGTTGGCGATTGTGGCCTCTGCCGGTACCGTCAAGACGGGAGCGATTGATCCGCTGCAACAGATTGCTGCGATGGCTCGCGAGTATGCAGCATGGTTCCACATCGATGGCGCTTATGGCGCGCTGGCTGCGATTGCCGAACCTGAGAAATTCGTCGGCATGAATCTCGCTGACTCGATTTCTCTCGACCCGCACAAGTGGCTTTACCAGCCGCTGGATTGCGCCTGCCTGCTTTATCGCAGCACTGAGGCCGCGCAAAAGGCCTTCTCTCACAGCGGGGACTATGCGCGCGCTCTCACTGCTGACCCTATTGAAGGTTTTGCCTTCTTCGAAGAATCTCCGGAACTCTCGCGCAGGTTCCGTGCGCTGAAGCTGTGGATTTCGCTGCGCTATCACGGCCTCGCCGCATTTCGCGACTCGATCAGAAAGGATCTGGCGCAGGCGCTGCGCCTTGCAGAAGCCATTCGGAGAGAACCGAAACTCGAGTTGATTGCCCCCGGCGAGTTAAGCGCCGTGTGCTTTCGCTACCACGGAACTGGAGACAAGTCAGAAGAGGAGCTGAATCAGTTCAATGTTCAACTTCTGGCCGGGGTTGTGAAGCGGGGACGAGTGTATCTCTCGAACGCGACGCTAACCGGGAAATTCTGTTTGCGGGCCTGCATTGTGAACCATCGCACAACGGACGCCGACGTCGACGCAGTTGTTAACGAAGTCCTGGCAACCGCGAAGGAGATGGATGCCCAGCCGCGAAGGAATGCAGCCACGCCGTAAGGCGTGGGTAGACTGGGACACAGCCTAGCCTCGAAGGGGCGAAAGAAAGCGAGACTCCGGAGGGACGGCACCGAGTCCCCCATCTTGTCCAAAGCATCCCTTCACGGCGCCCGATCGATCCAGATCAATTCAGGCTCACCGACTCCTTCAACGGCAGCTCTTGCGACGAGCCCCCGACCATGAGCCCATACTCGCCCGGGATCAGTTGCCATCCGTGCTGATCGGTACTGTAGATCGAGAGATATTTCGGATCGACATCCACCGTGACTTCTTTGCTCTCGCCCGGTTTTAGGTGGACCTTGCTCCATCCGACGAGGCGTTTTGGCGGTTCAGACGCAGACGCCGGAAGCGAAGCATACACCTCCGCAACCTCAGCGCCGGTGCGGTTCCCGGTATTGGTCACCGTGAACGCCACACGCGGAGTCTTTCCTGCGGTCACTCGCAGATTTGAATAGGAAAAGGTCGTGTAGGAAAGTCCGAATCCGAAGGGGAAGAGCACAGGCTTGTTTTCCGCGTCGTACCACTTGTAGCCGACTTTGACTCCTTCGTCGTAGTGCAACTGGAACGGCTTGAGGCCGGCAGCAATCTGCTTCCATGGCTCAGAGCTGGAAGGATCTGGCTTCGAGTCTGCCGGAGGTTTCACTATCTGCGGATGCGGCAGATCAGCGTCGCTGCGCGGGAAGGTCAACGGCAGCTTCCCGCTCGGATTCACATTGCCGAAGAGAACGTTAGCCACAGCATCAGATCCAGCGCTTCCCGCGTACCAGGCCTCGAGAATCGAGCTGACCTGACCGGCCCACGGCATCGTCACCGGTCCTCCGGTTTCGAGCACGACAACCGTGTGTGGATTCGCAGCCGCGACTTTCGCGATCAAATCATCTTGATGTTCCGGTAAAGAAAGAGTGGGTAAATCCATATCTTCGCTTTCCCACTGATAAGCAAATACGATTGCCACGTCAGAATTCTTCGCCAGTGCCGCAGCCGATGAAGGATCTGCGCCTGAATCAAACTGAACAGTTGCGCCGGCTGCTTTGGCCCGAACGGATTTCAGAGGCGATGTGGGAAACCATACCGGCTCCAGCCATCGCGTCTGTCCCTTGCCCGGAGGCAGAATTGCGTTTCCGCCAGGTGGATCGACCTGTGCCGATCCACCACCCGAAATCATGCCCACATCGGCGTGTGGGCCGATCACGGCGATGCTGTGCACTTTCGAATTGTCGAACGGCAATTGCGTGCCTTCATTCTTGAGCAGAACGATGCCGCTCTCTTCGAGCTTACGCGCCACTTCAAGGCCGCCGGCAGCATCGACCACTGTCTTCTGCGGAGGATCGTCGACAACTCCGGTGGCGAACATGGCACGCAAAATCCGGTGCACATGATCGTCAAGCTCGGCCTGCGGCAGTTTGCCGGACTCAACCGATTTCTTCAATTCCTCTCCGTAAAAAATCCATCCGGGCTGTTCCTGATCAAGGCCCGCAGCCGAAGCTTTCTCCGTGCTGTGCGCCCCTCCCCAATCGGTCACAACAAATCCGTGAAAATTCCAACCTTTCTTTAGGACCTCGGTGAGCAGGTACTTGTTCTCGCAGGCATAGGTACCGTTGAAGCGATTGTAGGAACACATCACCGCCGCTGGATCCGATTCCTGAATTCCAATCTCAAAGGCCAGCAGGTCGCTCTCGCGCGCCGCCCGTTCATCAATATTCACGTTGACGGCATTTCGGCCGCTCTCCTGGTCGTTGAGCGCATAGTGCTTGATGTCGCCCAGCACGTGTTGTGCCTGTTCGCCACGAATGACCGATGCCACCATCTTTCCGGCAAGGACCGGATCTTCGCCCATATATTCAAAGGTTCGGCCATTGCGAGGTTCCCGGGTCAGGTTCACGCCTCCGCCAAGAGACATGTTGTAACCCTGCGCGCGCAGTTCACGCCCGATAAGGGCTCCGTAGTCGAAACCGCCCTGCAGATCCCAAGTCGCTGCTCCCGCCACGCAAGATGGCAGCGCCGTCGAATAACGTCCGTTCTCGCCGCTCATGCGAACGCCATACGCAGCGTCAGACATCTGGATCGCAGGGATGCCGAGACGCGGGATACCCACCGTATAGCCGGCCCCGCCATTCGAGTGAATGGCCAGCGGACTCATGGGGCTCAGCCCCACCATGCCGGTTCCATGCAGGAGAGAAATCTTCTCGTCCAGCGTCATCTCCTTGACGACCATGTTGGCTCGCTCATCAGGAGACAGACTGGTGTTCATCCATGGATGCTTGTTCGATTGAGCGCTAGCGAATGAAAGAAGAGCGGGAAGAGAGAGCAAAGCTAGAACGGTTGTTTTGACAAGTGGCCTAAGCAGGGGCATCGTGGCACCTCGACCTTTCCTCAGCAAAATCGTTATTGTAGCAGGGAAATGGTAATGTCAACAGTGATCCGGCACCTTGGTTCGAAACGGCGAGAAACCGTCTGGCTGTGCATCAGACAGCGGCGCGCTTTACACTGAGTCTGTGAAGATTGCACTAGGACAGATCAACCCTACGGTCGGGGACTTCTCCGGCAACGCGGCCAAGATCGCCGATTACGCGCAGCGGGCTCGTGCCGCCGGTGCGGGCCTGGTCCTTTTCCCCGAGCTTTCGATCTGCGGATATCCACCCCGCGACCTCGTCGAACGGCCTTCGTTCGTGAGGCACAACCGCGAGTCCGCCGAGCGGATCGCGGCTGCGACCGCAGGGATAGCTGTCATCGCCGGTCTGGTCACCCCCGCTGACTCCGATACCGGCAAGACGGTCATGAACTCCGCCGCGCTTATGCAGGACGGCAAAATCGCTTTCGTGCAGTCAAAAATGCTCCTACCGACCTATGACGTTTTCGACGAAATGCGCAACTTCGCGCCGGCACAAAGGCAGGAACTATTTCCGTTCTGCGGAAATCGCATGGCCCTCACCATCTGCGAAGACGCATGGAACGACAAGTTGTTCTGGCCGAAGCGTCTTTATACGTTCGATCCCGTAGAGTCTCTGATTGAGTCGGGCGGCAACTTCGTTCTCAACATCTCAGCTTCTCCTTTCTGGATCGGCAAGCGCGAGTTCCGCCGCGACATGCTGGCCAGCATCGCACGGCAGCACAAAGTTCCTGTGGCCCTGGTGAATCAAATCGGCGGGAATGACAGTCTCGTCTTCGACGGCTCAAGCCTCGTACTCAACCGGGAGGGTGAAGTCATCGCCCAAGGCAAATCATTCGAGGAAGATCTGGTCTATTTCGATTCGAAAGACATGACCGGAGACATGCACGACCAAATCCCGGGCGACGAGGCGAGCGCTTATTCAGCTCTGGTGCTCGGCACCCGCGACTACGTGCACAAATGCGGGTTCCAAAAGGCTCTCATTGCCCTGAGCGGTGGAATCGATTCTGCGTTGACGGCAGCCATCGCCGCCGATGCAGTTGGTCCAGAGAATGTCATCGGAGTCGGCATGCCCGGCCCGTATTCCTCGCAAGGATCCATCGACGACGCCCGCGCTCTAGCCAAGAACCTCGGCATCCGCTTCGAGTTGCTCTCGATCAATCTCGCCTACGAGGCTTACCGCAAAACGTTAGAGCCGGTGTTCGCCGGGGCAAAAGAAGATGTCACGGAAGAGAACCTCCAATCGCGAGCGCGAGGCATGATGCTGATGGCGCTGTCGAACAAGTTTGGCGCGATCGTGCTTTCAACCGGAAACAAGAGCGAACTCGGCGTCGGGTACTGCACCCTCTATGGCGACATGGTTGGAGGTCTCGCCGTGATCTCCGATGTTCCCAAGACCCTGGTCTATCGCTTGAGCGAATACGTGAACTCGCGGCGGCCTGTGATCCCACGAGCGACAATTGAAAAGCCGCCTTCGGCCGAACTGCGTCCGGATCAGAAAGACAGCGATTCACTGCCGCCTTATGACGTCCTCGATTCTGTGCTGGAAGACTACGTTGAAGACATGCATCCAGCCGAGCAGATTGCGAAAGATCGTGGATTCAATATTGAAACCGTCCGTCGAGTAATGCGGATGGTCGACCGCGCAGAATATAAGCGTCAGCAGGCCGCCCCCGGCCTTAAGATCTCTCCCAAGGCCTTTGGTTACGGACGACGTTTTCCCATCGCCGCCAAGAGCGAGTCATGAACCACGCTGAATTGACGTATTCTAGAGCGAGTAGCCGATCCAGCTTTCCTGAAACAAACTAACTGTTGCACGCGAAAGGAACCCATGCGCACTTTGCTTAGCTCGATTCTTGCTCTTCTGATTACCTCCGTCTTGTCTTTCGGACAGGCTACGTCAACGAAGAGCACCACATCGGCTCCCAAATCCGGTACGCACGCCACAGCGGACCTCCCGTCCGATGCCCTGGTCGATTCCTTCCTCCAGCAACAGTTCGGTTATCAGTCCGATATCACTTGGAAGATTTTGAGCATCAAGCCGTCGCCCATCGAGGGGCTCTCCGAGGTGAATGTGGTATTGGCGAACGGCCAGGGCCAGCAGTTGTCGAAATTCTATGTTGGACCTGACGCCAAACACGCCGTCGTGGGGGAAATTATTCCCTTCGGCGCCAGGCCTTTTGATCCCGCTAAGAAAGCCCTCGATAAGGGAGTGACCGGACCCTCGAAGGGACCGAAAGACGCTCCGGTAACGATCGTTGAGTTCGGCGACCTGCAGTGTCCCGCTTGCAAAGCCGCGCAGCCGACGATTGAAAAGCTCGTCGCCGATGAACCGAACGCGCGCTTCGTGTTCCAGAATTTCCCGCTGGAGATGCACAACTGGGCGGCAAAGGGCGCAGCGTATGCCGACTGCGTAGGGCGTGCCTCAAACGATGCGTTCTGGAAATTCGTTTCCAAGACGTACGAGACTCAGCAGGATATTACGGCCGAGAATGCCGACGAGAAGCTCACAGCTCTAGCCGATGCAGCAGGAGTTAAGGGTTCCGAAATTGCGGCCTGCGCCGCCAAGCCCGAGACAAAAGCGCGCGTCGATGCTTCCATCGCTCTTGGCAAGTCCGTCGACGTAACGGGTACGCCGACGCTTTTCATCAACGGGCGCAAGGTAGGCAGCTTTGATACTCGCATGTCGGATGTCTACAAGAGTCTGGTTGATTTCGCCACGAAGGAAAGCGCGAAAGCGGCTAAGTAAGGCTCGCGCGGTTTAGGAAGCCGTGTGACCAATCTTCTGTCAGACCTGGAGCAATGTCATGCTGAGCGCACCCGGAGTGCAGCGAAGCCAAACTCCGGCGGAGTCGAAGCATCACTACCGTGGAACAACTGCGGCAGGTAGGATCCTCGCTAGGTATTACCGTTGACCGAAGGCATGAGCGTTGGACTATTCCATTCTCTAACCCATCTATCGCTCACTAATCCAGATCGTAGGCGCGGAGCGTTCGAAGTTGGAAAGCACGTGCGGCGTGATGGCGATCATCAACTCGTCCTGGTCTTCCTGTTTGGTGTTGGTGACCATCGCCATATTCAACAAAGGAACAAAACCCAGGCCAGGGATTCCGCTCATTGACTTGGTATCGGTCTGCGATATCTCGCCTGCAAGAAAAGCGGGCTCTCCATCATTTAGCCTGACACTTCCTTTATATTCACGGTTCGAGATGACGGGAACCCCATTGTTCGACTGACCCGTGAGCGATCGTATTTGCAACTCGAGTTGCAAACTGACCGACCCATCACCGTGTACGGTCGGTTTCGCCTTGATTTGTAGTCCCAGATCTTCGTAGCTAACCGAGGGAAAGGGCGGGATATAACTCTGATTGCCCAAGACCTGAGAGATCTGTGGCGAGTTGTAGATGGGCGCGTAACTGGCGTTCTCGATCGGAAAGCGCTCTCCGAGGTGAAACGTGGCATCGGTCCCTTGGCCAGCGCGCATCGTTAGCTCATCCAGCGTGCGGACCCAGGACTCATTCACGGAAAGCTGGGCGGAAAGCTGATCCATGCTCAGGCCCATCAGCGTAAGTCCACCACCGAACGTTGCCAGCGGCTGGCTGAAGATGGAACTCTGTTGTCCGGTTAATTGCGACAGCAAGCCGGCGAGAGAAGTGCTGCCCGCCTGATTGATGCCTCCAGAGGCAATGAGCTGATTGATCAGCTGCTGAATGTTCTGCCCGCCCAATCCCGCCAAGGCCACCGCAGGGATATTGAACAAGTTAAACGTATTGGGAATGTGAATACCAACGTTTCGCGTTAACTGATGGCTGATCTGATAGACGCGCACGTCGAGCATGACCTGCGGCCGCTGATTATCGAGTTGCTGCATCAGCTGGGCGCAGGCTTCTACCGCGCGCTGTGGACCGCGTACTTCGATGATATCGGCAGTCTGTCCGGAGCTCACAAAGCGCAGCTCCAGGGTGTTGCGGATCACATTCACCAGCTCCGCGGTTTCTTGCGGCGTGGAATGCGGAGGCACGCGGATCGTTGCCAACGACATCCGATCGTATTGTTTGTGATTCTCGGGGTTGTCGGCAAGGAGCAGAAACTGGTGACTATCGAGCGCCGCCCACATGGTCTTGCTTACCCGGGAAGCCAGTCGAAGCGCGGTGAAGAAATCCAGGTTGTCGACGTTGAATGTCACCCGACGATTCGACACGGAATCATCAAACTGGACGGTCATTTTGTAGGCCGTCGCAATTTGCGTGAAGAGCGAGCGAGTGTCCCCGGTGAAGTGGAAGGTGGCCCGGTCATCGGAGGGCTGAAGACGAATCTCTTCTGACTGCGATACACGTGCTCGCAGCGGATCAGGCGGTGCGGTCAGCTCTGGGCGAGTGGCCTCCTCCAAGCGCTCCTGAGCAAACTGATTGTCCGGATCGAGCTTGAGGGCAGCATGGAATTCCGCGGCTGCCTGCTCCCGCGCCCCTTGCAGCAGGAGCGAATTTCCGCGCTCGACGTGGTCAAAGACCAGCTTGGCCTTGACCATCTCACGGGCAGTGAGAAACTGCATGTCGTGCGGCACCAGCTGCGACGCCTTCTGAAATTGCTCGAGCGCGTCTTCCAGGCGCTGATGCTCGTGCAGCTTTACTCCGCGCGTGTAAGCCTCATGCGCCTCTTTCAAATCCTTTTTCGTGACTTGGCAATTTACCCCGCCGATCAGCCCATTCCCGCAGGAACTCGGCAGCCCGGCGGGTGAGTCCTCGGCATGCGCCAGGCCGGACACGGGAACCAGCACGGCCAGAGCCGTCGTGAAGAGAATGGACTTGTGGCGCATCGCTCCGATTTTATCGTGCCTTTCCTGCTAAATGGGTGAACCAGTAGGGCCTAGTACCTTCGAGCACACTGACTCCCAAGGTCAGAAATGAGAGAACGTGCCAGATCGGACGTCTTGCGAAGAGAGTTGGGGCGGTTTGGTGCTGACTGGTGCAAGTTGATGCAAAACACGGTATTTACCGCTGATTTTGTCACTCTTGCCCTGAGTTGCACCAAGCTGTCTCAAGGCTCACTCACTACATTTTTCACTACAGTTTTCACTACAGCTTCTTGGCCTTCTTCTTCGCCTCCGGTATTCGCACCTTCAGGCGATTGCATTCTTGCGGTTTGGGACTAGAGTAGTCAGTGGAACACCAAAACCTGGAAGAGACGGGCCAGTAACCCACCAATGCATCCGCAACTCGGGCCGTCTCTTTACTTACGTATCCTTAAAGCGGGTTCATCCTCTCTTCCGCTTCTTCCGTTCAGCCGCCTTCTTGCTTCTCAACTTCGCCGCGTTGGATGCCTTCGTGGCGATTTCCTTGCGCGGCTGGACAGACTCTTGCAGAGTACTTTATGCCTCAATGTATTAACAGAAGCTGACTAAGAGCATCTAACAAAACCTCGCACCAAAGGGAAAGGCAAATCTCAATCTCATCCGAGTAACTTTCTTCGCATCTCGCCCATTGGGAAATCTTTTCGACCGGACGCTCGCGTACCTGAGAATAGAGTCGACCGAATAACGGTGAAGCCCGCCATTTCCGGCGGGCTTGGACCGGGTGCAATAACTGTTCCCAACAGACCCTGCAGTACCGAAGGGGACAGGTGTAGGTAGAACGTAAATTACTAAGACAAATTTAAGAATGGCCCGATAGTGGCGGTGGCACAAGTGTGCGACGTGAGAAAATCTCCGGATGCCGTCCGGCAAAAAGATCAACCTTGAAGCGATTCGCGCAACCCTGAACCTCATTTGTCCGAAATGCACGGCCGAGATCGAGCCGTCACAAATCCTGCGCATCAATTTTGAAGAGATCAAATGCCCACACTGCGAT
>Ga0126371_10001335_pt1 | contig 20762 bp, 14 predicted proteins | sample PanSoiMetaPlot_4_FD_110145 | JGI IMG/M metagenome (GOLD analysis project Ga0126371, IMG submission 110145) | Tropical forest soil microbial communities from Panama - MetaG Plot_4 | ecosystem: Environmental > Terrestrial > Soil > Tropical forest > Bulk soil | place: Panama | collected 2016-02-17 | reverse complement strand
TTGCCCGATGGCCCTTCGCTCTCCTCGGCGCTTCAAGAGCAACTCGGCCTGAAACTCGTACCGCACAACGAGACCGTTTCCGTCCTGGTAATCGACCACGCTGAACTCCCATCCGGAGACTAGCTTAGCTAACAAAGAAGTGAGTTGACACGGTAAAGGGGCTATATTGAAAAGGGTGCCCCATTCCTCGCGCGTTCTGTGTGCGAGAAGTGGGGCTTTGACTTTAGCTGACAATCGAGCTAGAGCAGTAGAGCCCTCGCCGAGTTCCAGGCGTCATCCCGAGCGGAGCCGTTCCTCAGGCGAAGCGAGGGACCATGGGTGCAGCTCGGCCAAATCCGCATTTCCCGCGTCCTTTCGAGGTGTAAACTAATCAAAGTCTTATACCGTTCTTATCAAATCCTGAAAGGATTTCTCCCATGGCAACTTTAGAAGCACCCGTCCGGCCGGCGCGCACGAGCCTGCATTCCGGACCATTTGTTACCGAGCCATTTTTCGATTTCCGCAATGAAGAGAACGCGCGCCGCATGCGCGCCGCCATCGCCAAAGTCCGCGGGCAACTCGGACGCGAGTACGACCTCATCATTGGGGGGAAGCGCGTCAAGACCGCGGACAAGATCAAGTCGCTGAACCCGGCCAAGCCTTCCGAGATCGTCGGTATTCATCAGAAGGCCGGCAAAGAACACGTCGAACCCGCGATGAACGCGGCGCTCAAAGCCTTCGAATCCTGGAGCCGGACCAGCATCGAAGAGCGCGCAGGTCTCCTGTTCCGCGTCGCCGACACGATGCGCCAGCGCAAGATGGAATACATGGCGTGGCTCGTCTTCGAAGTCAGCAAGAACTGGGCCGAGGCCGACGCCGACATCTCGGAGACCATCGACTTCTGCGAGTTTTATGCGCGCGAAGTGCTGCGTCTGTCGAAGGCGCAGACCCCGATTCAGCTCCCGGGTGAGCACGACACGCTGCATTACGTTCCGCTCGGTGTTGGAGCCGTGATTCCACCGTGGAATTTTCCCTGCGCCATCATGGCCGGAATGACGCTGGCTTCAATCGTCAGCGGCAACACGGTGATCCTGAAGCCGTCGAGCGACTCGCCGACCATCGCCGCAAAATTTGTTGAGCTGCTCGAAGAGTGTGGCATGCCCGAAGGTGTCGTGAACTTCTGCCCAGGCGCAGGAGCCAGCTTCGGCGATGCGATCGTCGCACATCCCAAAACGCGTTACATCGCTTTCACCGGATCGCGCGAGGTCGGACTGCACATCAACAAAGCAGCGGCCACGCAAGCTTCCGGTCAAGTCTGGATCAAGCGCACCATTCTCGAAATGGGCGGCAAGGACGCCATCATCGTGGATGCCGATGCCGACATTGATTCCGCCGTTGAAGGAGTCGCCCAGGCGGCATTCGGATTCCAAGGACAGAAGTGTTCTGCCTGCTCACGCGCCATCGTTGATGAGCGCGTCTACGACAAGTTCCTGCAGATGCTGAAGGCGCGCGTTGAGAAGATTCACGTCGGCGATCCCGCCGAGAACGCCAACATGGGTGCGGTGATCAACGAAGGCTCGATGAAGACGATTCTCGGCTACATCGAGCAAGGCAAGAAAGACGGACGCCTCATCACTGGCGGCGAGCGCGCCAAGCAAGCGGGAGAGGGATACTTCATTCAGCCCACGGTCATCGCAGATATTGCCCCGAAATCGAAGCTCGAGCAAGAAGAAATCTTCGGGCCAGTGCTCGCGGTGATCAAAGCGCGGGGTTTCGATCATGCGCTCGAAATCGCCAACGACACCGAATTTGGCTTGACTGGCGCGGTCTACACGAGTTCGCGCGACAAGATCGATCGTGCGATTCGTGAATTCCATGTCGGCAACCTATACATCAACCGCAAGTGCACCGGTGCAATGGTCGGCGCGCATCCCTTTGGCGGATTCAACATGTCAGGCACCGACTCGAAATCCGGCGGCCCGGATTATCTCTACTTGTTCACGCAAGCGAAGTCGGTTGGAGAGAAGATCTGATCGATGTCAGGGTACGAACACCGGGGTGGAGCACCGCGGATCAGGATTTCTCGTAAAATCTCGATCACGAGCAGCGCCTCCGCTACGATCGGTGGTGGAGGCGATACATTTTTTGCAAGCGAACGTGTGCAATTTTGGTTATCGCTTTCCTTGCGCTGAATGTTGCCGCTCTCGCTTGGGGCCAATGGAACATTTCTTTAGGAAATTGTCAGAGACATCAGAAAGAAAGGATTCTTTTTCTTCATCGGCCTGTGGGTTTGGGGATCGATGTTTGATTGTCCACGTTGCGGCGAGAGCTTCCGCGGATGGTTCAGCAACAGATATCTGAGCGGAGAATGCCAGAACTGTGGCTTAAGCGAAGTCCTGCTTTCGTCGATCGCCAAGCCGCAAGAACTAGGTAGTCGACAATGATGTCACCACTCACCCGCTGCCGCCGCCCACGGGTTGCGCTCCACAAACTGGCGCTGATGCCAGTAGGGATAAATCGGTGTGACGTCACTTGCTGCGTCGAGCCTCGCGATTTGAGCCGCCGTCAGATTCCATCCGGCGGAAGCAAGATTCTGACGCAGTTGCTCTTCGTTGCGCGCGCCCATGATCACCGTGGCGATTGTTGGCCGCTGCAGGAGCCAGTTCAGCGCGATTTGAGGAACTGTTTTCCCGGTTTCTTTCGCAACTTCGACGAGCGCGTCGATCACGCGATAAAGATACTCATTTGCGATCTGCGGGCCCATGTCCGCAGTCTGATGTAGCCTGCTCTCTTTCGGCAGAGGTTGCCCGCGACGCACCTTGCCCGTAAGGCGTCCCCAGCCAAGCGGACTCCAAACCAGCGCGCCCACTCCCTGATCGATCCCCAGCGGCATCAACTCCCATTCGTATTCCCGCCCGATTAATGAATAGTAGACCTGATGTCCGCAATATTTCGCCCAGCCATAGCGGTCCGCGACCTCAAGGGATTTCATCAGGTGCCAACCGGAAAAATTCGAACACGCAATGTAGCGCACCTTCCCACTCACGATCAGATTGTTCAGCGTGCTGAGCACTTCCTCGATCGGAGTCAGGGCGTCAAATCCGTGCAGGTGATAGATGTCGATGTAGTCCGCGTCCAAGCGGCGCAGGCTCGCTTCGCACGCCTGAATCAAATGATGCCGTGACGATCCCACATCATTTGGGCCATCTCCCATGCGGAAGGTAGCCTTGGTCGAAATCAGAACCTGGTCGCGTCGTCCAGCAACCGCTTTGCCCAAGATTGTTTCGGACAGACCGTTCGAATAGATGTCAGCCGTGTCAAACAAATTGACGCCGGCCTCGAGACAGATGTCGACCAAGCGCGTGGCCTCGGCAACATCGCTCGCGCCCCAGGCTTTAAAAAACTCTGTTCCGCCGCCAAACGTGCCGGTGCCGTAACTCAGCACCGGTACTTTCAATCCAGATTTGCCAAGCTGTCGAAATTCCATAGGCTACAGATGTTACACAACAGCCTGACGATTCCGAAGGCTGGATAGTCAAGATCTGCGCGCTAACAGCGCGGGTTCGGACACCTATTGCTGAGCTCAACAGAAAAGATAGACCACTTTAGAGTTTCTTCGGCTCCATGTACCGCTACTGAGTCGCTCGCTAAGGATGAACCAGCAATCCAGCCTGTCCATTTTCGGACGCTCTGGACCATCATAGGACACTCGTCGTATTCCACGATTTTTCGAAGTGCAAGGCAGTCAAAGGATTGGCCTCGCCTACGAGTGGAAGCTAATCTGCTTCGCTTTCGACATCTTGAAGGGAGAAGTATGTTCACTGCACTCCTGCAGGACCTTCGTTTCGCGTTGCGTCAACTACGCAAGACACCCGGATTCACAACCACTGCGGTTTTGACCCTCGCGCTGGGAATCGGTGCCAATGCGGCCGTATTTACCTTGGTAAACGCTGTCCTGCTGAAGAATCTCCCGGTGGCCAAGCCTGAAAATCTCGTGAAGCTCGGCGATCGAAACATGTGCTGCGTCGGATTCGGTCATCGTGACGACGGCAACTACTCGCTGTTTTCCACGGCGGTCTATGAGCACCTGAAGAAGAACACGCCGGAATTCGAGGAACTCGCCGCAATGCAGGCGGGTTTTACTTATCGGCCAGTAATCATTCGCCGCAGCGGAACACAGGAGGACGCGCGATCGATGATGGGAGAATTCGTTTCCGGCAACTACTTCCGGACGTTCGGGCTAAAGCCGGAAACGGGCCGTTTGCTGTCCGACGCAGATGATATGCCGGGTGCTCCGTTTACAGCGGTAATGAGCTATGAGACATGGAGGAATGACTACGCGAGTGATCCGTCGGTCGTCGGCAGCACGTTTTATGTGAATACGATTGCCGTTATGGTCGCGGGTGTTGCGCCCGAGCACTTCTACGGCGACCGGCTCATCAGCACGCCTCCAGACTTTTACTTGCCGATCGAGTCGATGCCAACTCTGGCAAATGTTCAGTACGTGCATGATCCCGATGGCAATTGGCTCTACATGATTGGGCGCTTGAGGCCCGGAGTGTCGCGGTCGCAACTTCAGGCAAAGCTAAGCGGGCTGCTGCGGCAGGTGCTTGCCACCACGCGAACCTATTCGAAGAAAAAGGACCAGGCAGAGCTGGGACGCGCGCATCTCGCGCTGACACCCGGAGGCGCCGGAATTCAGGCGTTGCAAGAGCAGTATTCGTCCCACTTGCAGTTGCTGATGTGGACCTCAGGGCTGGTGTTGCTGATTGCATGCGCGAACATCGCCAATCTCCTCCTGGCGCGGGGGATGGCGCGAAAGGGGGAGATGTCGATCCGAACTGCCCTCGGCGCTGGCCGCGTCCGAATCATCCGGCAATTGCTGACCGAGAGCCTGCTGCTGGCAGGGTTGGGCGGGCTGGCAGGAATCGCGCTGGCTTATGCCGGAACACACATGTTACTGGCGTTGGCGTTTGCTGACGCGAGCACTCTCCCGATTCATGCAAGCCCGTCTCCGGTGGTTCTTGGCTTTGCATGTGGACTCTCGCTGGTGACGGGCGTTCTGTTCGGCGTCGCTCCTGCGTGGATTGCGGCGCGAGTAGAGCCCGTCAATGCTTTGCGCAGCGGCGCTCGCGCAACCGGCGGTGCCAGCTTGCTGCAGCGAGGTCTGGTGGTGGCGCAGGCGGCATTGTCCCTGATCCTCCTTGTCGGCGCAGGACTCTTCTCGCAGAGTCTCAGCAAGCTCCAGCACAGCGATTTGAAACTTGAATCCACCAACCGCTACATCGTGCATGTCAATCCGCAAGCCGCGGGGTACTCTCAGCGACAACTCGGCGATCTCTATCGCACCATCGAAGATCGTTTCCACGCGATCCCAAGTGTGGAAAAAGTTGGAATTACCTCCTACACGCCGATGGAGGACAACAATAATGGCCGGGACGTTCGAGTGGAGGGACGCCCCGAATTAAGCCTTCAGACATCCTTCATCCGCGTGGGGCCGGAGTACTTCGATTCGGTCGGGACCCACGTGCTCATGGGACGCGGAATTGGTATTCCGGACACTGCGAGCTCTCCAACTGTGGCTGTTGTGAACGAGACCTTTGCAAAGAAGTTCTTCCGGCCGGGTGAAAATCCCATCGGTCAGCACTTCGGGGGCGGAGACAATACACACGATTACGAAATCGTGGGTGTCGTGGCAGACACCGTTTACCAGGACGTGCGCTGGAAAGACCATCTCATGTTCTTCGTGCCGCTTTTGCAGAGACCGGCCAGTGACAAGGATCCGATCGAGCATGACGAGGGCATGTACATTGGCGCATTCGTTCTGCAGACGACCCATCCTATACCGCAGATGGAGAGCATAGCGCGACGAACGCTCACCCAGATCAATCCAAACCTTGCAGTCGTAAAGTTCCAAACATTTGATCAGCAAATTGCCGATCAGTTTACCGACGATCGCATGCTGGCGCGGCTGACGATGCTGTTTGGATCGTTGGCGCTGCTGCTGGCAATGATCGGATTGTACGGAGTAAGTGCGTATACCGTTGCACGGCGAACTTCGGAGATCGGAATTCGCATGGCTCTTGGAGCCGAGCGAGGCAAAGTTACAGCGATGATCCTGCGCGGCGCCCTGAGTCAGGCGGTCCTGGGACTGGCGATCGGTGTTCCGATCGCATGGCTGTGCGTACGATTCGTGGAATCGCAGCTTTATGAAATCAAAGGAATCAATGCAGCGGTCCTTCTAACAGCAGTGCTCACGCTTGTCCTGGCTTCATCCCTAGCGGGATTGATTCCGGCAAGGCGCGCAGCATCCGTAGATCCGGCGAGAGCGTTGCGGACGGAGTAACAACACCGAAGTGAGGTAAGATCACTTCAGCAAATTGCCGGTACTGTTACAGTTTGAAAACCGTAACAGCACCAATCGCCGCATAGATACGCACGTGATATAAAAGTGCTCCGAAGTGAGGGCTGCAAATGCCAGCAACTTACGGGGTGGTTATTCACGAACCTCGCCGTCCTATAAGCCCCTTGCTGATTTGCGCTTTGCTTCCACTAGCTGCCTGCGGCGGTGGCTCTGGCGTCGCCAAAAATAGGTCTCAAAACGGCACAAATGTCACCGTCACCGTTTGCCAATAATGTTTTCCCAATCGCGATTGCCGAGAAGTTTGGCAATGGGTTGTGGAGTGCCTACGTCTGCCCACAATTCACCTTGCCACCGCCGCAGGGTTCTATGCGGAACGAAGAATCCGCTATCCAAGCAAATATATCCGATGGATCTGCATATACAGTCTCCTGTCTGGACAATCCTCCCACTGGCGCGGTGACGGGTATCGTCTCCGCTTCCTCGTTAGCGGGATCGGCGTTCGTCGAGATTATCGGCGCGCAAGGCAGTTTCATAGTGTCTGAAATTCGGGCCCGTAACCGGTACCCTGGCGACCTCCACAAAGGACATAGCGATGGTCGCGTTTGGAAAGCCGATTCAGACCCCCCCCCGTTGGGGTGCAGATTCTCCACTCCCAGCGGGTCCCAGGTGCGATTAACGGTGGCTCTCCCGTAACGTTAACATCGGCCAACGCCACTACTCGCAACCTTTGGTGGCGTCCGGAGTTCCGGCGGGCTTCATCTGTCCGTTTTATGAAACCGCCTACTTCACGGCGAATGGAACTTCCATTCCTCTTGGCGTGGGGCCAAATGCTGAGTACGCGGCTGTCGCTTCTAATACGTCAGCGTCGGGTGACTTCTATAGGTTCAACCTCAATTGCACCTTGGGTACGAAAGGATCACTGCAAGAGGTCTCCGCGAGTCAGAGTGGGGCATCGGCTGGACCGATCACATTGCATCTTCCCGCTGAACTGACTGCGCAAGCGCCAGTTGCTGCGGCGTTTCCTTCGTTCAGCGTGAACTACTCGGGCTTTTTCGGAAATTCATCGGTCGCCGACTCAGTTCAAATATCCTGGCAAACCGCGGGCATGTCCTACCACATTGGTGTGTTTGCGACAGACGCCTTCCAGAGTCGATCAATCTGGCAATACCGGACTTGACTTCAATCCAGGGTTTCCTCGCGCCGGCAACGTCTGGCACCACTGTCGATTGGTTGGTTGAGGGTTGTGGTTCTTACCTCCCGTTCATTAGCCTCCCCAGTTCTGGTTCACCGAGCGTGACCTCCGATTCAGGGAACTATACAGAGCCGTAAGCCGAGAGATCGCGGATACCGAGAAGAGACGCTTTGAGCGGGAGCGAAAGATGAAGGCCACCCAAGCGGGTGGCCTTAATTGTCCAGCGCAAAAGTGCTACGGTGCCACGCCCGCCGGCGGCTGTGGTGCCGCTCCCGCCGTCGTTGCCGCCGCAGCTTCGTTCAGGATCCGGTGATGGATGGTGAACAGCGCCAGCTCTAGCCGGTCCGACACGCCGATCTTGTCGTAGACGTTGCGCAGATAGTTCTTAATGACCTGTTCGGTCGTGCCCAGCTGCGAGGCGATCTCTTTGTTCTTGTAGCCCTGAACGATGAGAGCCACGATGCGCAGCTCCTTCGCGGTCAGCCGATCGCGCACGCGCAATCCGACCATATCGTTTTCGGTGAGCTCGCTGGGCACGGCGACGTCTTGCACCCAGGTCTCTCCGCGCGCCACTTTGCGCACGCAGTCCACTAGGGCTGCGCTGGTCACATTGCGGTATACGACGCCATGCGCACCATTGGACATATGTTTCTGCGCACTTTCGCCGGTATCAGCGAGCACGATGACGCGAGTCTTCGCCTTATTGGCGGCCTGCACGATGGCGGCGAAATCATTGTGAAAGCCCGCAGCCACAACCAACACAGCGGCGCGGAACTTGTCGAGCGCCATGAACATCTGTTCAGGCGTCTGGGCCTGGGCCACGATGCGCATTTCGTCCTCGACTGCGAGTACTTTGGCAATGCCGGCCCGGAAAATCGCCTGATTATCGGCCAGAATCAGTTTGAGCATGTTGTCAACGCTCCAAGAAAGTCCGATGCAAAAGGTTATGAGTTCCTGACGAACTCGTAAGAGTCGATCACGCACGCCACGCCGCGGCCTTCGCCGCCTTCGCCAGATTCATCAGAGCGGACTACGCGCCCCTTGCACTGGATGGTGACGTTTTCCTGGCCACCCGTCATCTCGGGTGGCAGAGTGATTTCAAATTCCACGGGCGAACCAATCTCCATAGCGGCGTCGGCGCGAATGTAGACACCCGCCGCGCTGAGATTTCCGGTTACACCTTTCGCGTCCGCACCAGTCTCGCCTTTGTGAATCTTGATCGGCAATTCGAGCGGAAATCTTTTTCCGGTCCGTGCTTCTTCCCCCACGGTACCTCCTCTATGTTGACCTGTCGTTTTGTCGTCAGTGAGTGAGGCCAACGTCGTCAAACGAAGCTCCCGGCGGGCGCAGACCCGCTTTTGTGCTCACGGGCGGTTATATCACGGAAAGTTACCTATGTAAAAGCCTGATAACCCGTTAGTTAACGGTAGGGACGGTTCCCCTGCCACAATTTCTGCTCCGGAGCCCCTACGACTGGTGGCGGAGCTTTACCGACAACCGCGACACCACGTGATAGTGTCTTAGCCAACGCGGTGTTCGATAGAAAGGCCATTCTTCCTATGAAGCCTTCGTTCGGAATCCCTTGGGGAGCGCGGATCTGGTGCGCAGTCCTCACGGTGTTATTGGCGGCTCATCAAGCCGCTTTGGCCCAAGCGACCAACCAAAAGACCCCGCAACCCAGCGCAAAGAGTTCAGGACAAGGTTCTGCGGAATCCAAGGCGGGCGAGGCGCCCGGGGTGCTAGTCCAGCTAAATCAAGCTCTAGAAGGGCTTGCCGCCAAGGTCTCGCCAGCGGTCGTGCAAGTTCTGGTCACCGGTTTCGGGCCTGTCCGCCAGGAAGACAGATCGCAGACGGCGCTCATCGTTCGTCAGCATGCGGTGGGTTCCGGCGTGATTGTCGATCCGAATGGCTACATTATGACCAACGCCCACGTCGTGGAAGGAGCGCAACAGATACGCGTGGCCCTGCCCTTATCGGGCGGGGATTCTACCGGACTTGTGCCACTTGGGAAGCGACGGATCATAGAGGCTCGCCTGGTCGGTCTCCACAAGGAGACCGATCTTGCGCTGCTGAAGATTGATGAAACCGGGTTGCCCACACTACCTCTGATCAGTCAGGAGCGGCCGCACGTAGGACAGCTGGTTTTTGCCATCGGCAGTCCCGAGGGCCTTCAGAATTCTGTCACCATGGGCGTAGTCAGTGCGCTTGCACGTCAGCCGGATCCCAACAGAGCGACGACGTATATCCAGACGGACGCCCCGATCAACCCCGGCAATAGCGGTGGACCGCTGGTGGATATGAACGGCGTGGTGGTTGGAATCAACACGTTTATTTTGTCGGAAGGCGGTGGCAGCGAAGGTTTGGGCTTCGCCATTCCGGCACGCGTTGTGGAATTCGTTTATCAGAGTCTGCGGAAACATGGCCACGTACACCGCGTGGAGATCGGCGCCGGCATGCAGGAAATCACGCCGACTCTAGCTGCAGGACTCCAACTCTCGCAGCGTTGGGGAGTCATCGTGGTCGATGTGAAGCCGGATGGTCCGGCCGCCGCGGCCGGTCTGAAGATTCAGGACATTATTCTTACGGCCGACGATCGGCGCATCGAGACACTGCCGGCATTGACCGCAGCACTCTATCTTCACCGCATTGACCAAGTGGTGAAGTTGGACGTCCTTCAGGGCAAGGAGAAAAAAACTCTGTACATTCCTGCGATCGAGCACCGCGACCAGATGGATCAGTTGCTCGATGCGGTGAATCCTGAGAACAGTCTCATACCGAAGCTTGGCGTCCTCGCAATCGACCTCACCGGGGAGTTGGGTTCCAAGCTGAGTTCGGCCTTACGTATTCCGTCAGGAGTTGTGGTGGTCGGTCGCGCGGCGGACTTGATTACACCCGATACGGGTCTACAAGCCGGAGATGTCATTCATCAGCTGAACACCACCCCGATCGATTCCGTAGCCACGCTGCGGAGCACAATTACCTCGCTAAAGACCGGTGACCCGGTGGTCCTGCAGGTCGAGCGTGATGACGGCCTCTCGTATGTGAGCTTTGAGATGGAGTAGGGTAAAGCCTCGGGAAGACACTACTTCGCCGACGCAGATAATGCCTTCGCCGGCGACGCAGTGTGAATCGAGTTGCCGAGAGTAGAGCCCACCGCCTCAAGAATGCGCAGCTCATCCGTGGTGAACGCATCTTGACCTGCGCGATAGAGAGCCAGTACAGCAACTACGCGCGCGCCTGATTCGATAGGCACAGCCAGGGCGGATCGCAGGGTGCTGTACTTCGTAGCGTCCTTCAGGTATCCCGGTTCGACCGAAGGATTGCCGTTCAAAATCGCCTTATGGTTCTGAGCCACCCAGCCTGCTAGCCCCTCTCCGAGCGGAATTCTCAGCGAGGAGAACAGGTGGAAATTTTCGCCGCTCACAAATTGCGGAGTGAGTGCCTGTTCATGCCGGCCATACAGCGCCAGGGAATCGAACGGAACCAGTTTCTTCAGGCGGATGGCAAGCAGCGCGAAGACATCCTCGGGGCAGAGCGAGCCTCCGAGGGTGCGGGCGATATCAGCTATTTCTCGCGTGACCTGCCGCGCTTTTGCAAGCCGTGAGTCAGCCTCAGGGCTTTTAGTGACGTTGGGCGTTTCGGCAGATTCCGCGAATCCAGCGTCCGGCGCAGAGCCCCGAACGACTTTTATGTCGGTCGAAAGCTTGGGCGGAGCCTGCATCGGTTGCTCGGTTGCCAGTTTCTCGAGTTCGATATATCTCCGTTGGAGGATCGCGACAATTTTCGGATCGAAACTGGTTCCAGCTTCTGATGCGACTTTCGCCATCGCATCGTCGAGCGGCAAGGCCTTGCGGTATTGCCGGTCAGAGGCGAGAGCGTCGAGACAGTCAACCGCTGAAAGAATTCGTGCGCCGATCGGAATTTGTTCTCCCGCGAGTCCAAGCGGATATCCGCTACCGTCCCACTTCTCGTGGTGAGCGCGAACGATCGGAACAACCGGGTAAGGGAAGTCCACCTGCTCAAGAATCTCCCCGCCCACGATTGGATGAATCTTCATCTTCTCGAATTCCTCCGGCGTCAACTTTCCTGGTTTCGAGATGATGTGCTCCGGCACCGCCAGCTTGCCGATATCGTGCAGCACTGACGCCGCTTGCAGTGCTTCTTTCTCGTCCGCGCTTAAGCCGAGTTCTTTCGCCAGTTCCATGGCGTAGACCCGCACACGCTGCAGATGCTCGCCTGTAGTTTCGTCTTTGGCTTCGATCGCCAGCGCTAGCGCTTCGATGGTCCGCAGGTGCAACTTGGAAACCTGCTCTGCGTGCTGCTTTTCAGTTTGAAGCTTCCCAAGATACAGGCGATATGAACGGTACATCAGATAGATGGGCGGGAGCACGAGAAGCGAAGATTGCCATCCGATCTGTCCATTCAGGAAATGAACAAGTCCCGCGACCGCTGCGCCGCCCATGTAATACGGAATTATCCATAGGTTGTCGGCCCAGACCTTTGCGGTCGGCTTGTCTTCGGTGAGGCCGATGATTATCGAGATCGCGGCAGAATTGCAGCCGAAGTGCACGATCGCAGCTACGAGAAGCGCAAGAGGTCCGGCAGCATGCAGGACGTGAACGATCGCGAACTTGTAGCTCGCGTACGCCGCCGCACTCGATAACGTCACTTGCGAGAGATTGAACACAAGCTGGACGTGCTTCAACTGCCGCGCAGGCTTCCAATAAAACTGTGCAAGTGTGCTCGCGAGCCCGATTGCCAACGTCTCCGGCAGACTAAGCTCCAGAATTCCTAGCAGAGTGAACAGGAAGTTGACCGATAGCGTCCCTTCAATGCCGGGCATGCCGACCTTCAGTGAAGAAGCCAGCAGCGTCGCAACGAGGTAGCAAACAAACTTCACCGGATCGCTCGTTTGCCAATGAAGAAAGGCGAGCGCACATACGAACGCTCCAGAGAGCGCCATGGCGGCGATGAACGCCCGGGCAGCGATGGAACGAACCCCAGACATGCGAAGTGTTTAAATTTTCAATGATTTACATGCCGATGTCGTTGAGAAACGCGCTTCCCTGATTACGAACGTTTATCACTGCGAAATCAATAACTTAGCGGATCCGAAGCGATTCTAATTCAGGCCCATTGGGTACGGTTCAGTGGACAATTTGTCCCGGATGGGGCGGGCACGGGACAAATCGCCCGATGCATTTCGCAACGCCTGCTGGTAAGTCATTGAAAAAGCATGAATGCCCCAGTCACGCTTTGGATTGTTACCTGCACATACGACAGGGTACTTGGGTTGCGCGCTATCGCGCACTGGGGCCAAAAAGAGGGGGATTCCGTGAGGAGATTTGTCATTCTAATTCTGCTCGGCGCGTTGACTGCGACCGCGGCCGCCGACACCTCGAAGCTATCGCCTGATTTACAAAAGTCGACGGCTTCGAGCGCCCGCGTGGTTGTGCAGTACAACAACCCGCCAAGCCTTCTCGATCTGCAGCTCCTCTCATTGCTGGGCTCGATCCTCAATTCACTCCCCCTGGTAAATGGAATCGTGGCCGAGCTGCCGCTTTCGAACATTCTTTCGCTCTCGAACCAGTCGAATGTTAAGTACATCAGCCTTGACCGTACAGTGAGCCCCACCTTGAGCAACGCCGCGCCCGCTGTGAACGCCTTTGCTGCGTGGCAGTCCGGCTACACCGGTGCGGGAATCGGTGTCGCCGTGATCGACAGCGGGGTCAGCAGCCATCCGGACTTGAACGGTGGCCTTCTGGGATTGTCGCGCATCGTGTGGAATCAAAGCTTCGTTCCCGGCAACGCAAGCGCGAGCGACCAATTTGGTCACGGAACGCATGTCGCCGGCCTCATCGCGGGCAATGGCTCCAGCTCCACGGGATCGCAGTATTCGCACACGTTTGAAGGAATCGCTCCGCAGGCGAATCTCGTCAACTTACGCGTACTGGATCAGAACGGCGAAGGCAGCGATAGCGCGGTCATAGCCGCGATCGGCGCTGCGATCAATCTGAAGCCGCTCTTCGACATTCGTGTCATCAACTTGTCGCTCGGCCGTGCCGTCTATGAGAGCTATAAGCTTGATCCTCTCTGCCAGGCAGTGGAGGCGGCCTGGAAGAATGGCATTGTCGTTGTGGTGGCGGCAGGCAATAACGGCCGTTATCAGCCGACCAGCGGATATGCGACGATCACGGCCCCCGGCAACGATCCATACGTGATCACGGTTGGCGCGATGAAGCCGATGGGAACGCCGACGCGCGTCGATGATCTGATTGCCAGCTACAGCTCGAAAGGGCCGACAGCAATTGACGCGATCGCCAAGCCTGACATCCTTGCGCCAGGCAACTTGCTGGTCTCACTTGAGGCGCCGGGTTCGACACTCTACAACAGCTATCCCGCGAACCGCGTTCCCAACAGCTTTTATGTGAACGGTGGAACCAGCACGCCTTCCTCGAGATACTTCACGCTGAGTGGAACCAGCATGGCGACCGGCGTGGTGAGCGGCGTTGTCGCCGACTTGTTGCAAAAGAGCCCAAGCCTCACTCCCGATCAGGTGAAGGCTCGCTTGATGAAAACAGCATGGAAGGCTCTGCCGGCCTACAGCAGCACAACCGATCCGACCAGCGGTATCACGTACACCGCTCAGTACGACGTGTTCACGGTCGGCGCGGGATACGTCGACGTCGAAGCCGCGCTAAACAACAACGACCTGGCGAAGGGCACCGCGATGTCGCCGGTCGCTTCGTACAACTCGTCGAACGGATACGTCTACCTTAACGACAATCCCACGGCGGTATGGAATACCTCGAGCACATGGTCGAACACCGCGGTGTGGGGATCGCAGCAATTCCTCGTCGGTGCTCCTGCTTCGGCAATGTCCGGCAACCCCCTTTGGGGAGCCAGCAGCGAACCTTGGGGATCGAACATCCTGTGGGGGTCGAACATTCTTTGGGGCAGCAATGCGCTCTACGGCAGCAACATCCTTTGGGGAAGCAATATCCTCTGGGGCAGCAACGTCACCGGCGGAGAACAATAAACGCAATCACTCGTATCGCACCGGGCCGCGCTTCGTCGCGGCCTTTTTCCCAACCAGGTTCAGTCGAAAACAGCGGCGCAAACCACATTTGTCATTCCAAGTCAGCCCACCGACGCTGGTCATTGCACAGCGTCGAAGCCGCGAGGGATCTGCTGTTCGCATGAAGCGGATCAGACGTCGGCGGAATGCAGATTCCTCCCTTCGGTCGGAATGACAACCAAGCCGTGGACCGATTCACAACAAAGTTATTCACAACAAAATTCATGAGGCTCTCCCGTCCAGGTTGAATCCAACTGGCGAGGAGGTTTCATGCAACGCATTGATTTCGGGAAAGTGGCACCGGGTGCTTATCGCGCGATGCTCGGACTAGAAAACTATATTCATGAATCTGGTCTCGAGGAATCCTTGCTCCATCTGATCAAACTCCGCGCCTCCCCGATGAACGGCTGCGCCTACTGCCTCGACATGCACTGGAAAGATCTGAAATCCATCGGCGAACCCGATCATCGGCTCTATGAACCGAACGCATGGGAAGAGAGTCCTTTCTACAGCGATCGGGAGCGTGCTGCGCTCGCTTGGACCGAAGCCGTAACGCACGTCGCGGAGAGTCGCGTTCCCGATGAGTTATGCGAAGATGTTCGACAGCATTTCAGTGAAAAGGAACTCGCCGATCTGACGCCTGCGATTGCGGCGATCAACGCATGGAACCGCCTCGCGATCTCGGCAAGAACCGTTCCCGGAACCTACGAGGTTTCAAAATGAAGGTGAAACAACCCGGCGTAAGAGGCGGCTTCCGGCCCGCGTCCTCGAGCTTAGGGTGGTGTTCGGCCGGGTATCGATAGAGGCATGCGAAGAGTAGGCACTCTAAGGTCGGAAAATAGCGGAAGCCAAAAGGTGAGCGCCGGAAGCCGGCTTTACTGCTGTGGTGCGAAGTATCCCTTGCGCGCGCGGACTTGCAGATCTTTCTTAAGCGCCGAGATTTCAATCGAGCGGTAGCGGCCGTCGGAATCAAAGTTCGCCGGCTTATAAGAGACAACATACTGGCTGCGCAATTCGTCTTCGATCGCGGCGAATGAGCGCGTAATGTCTTTCATCTTGAACGGGAAGAATGCTCGCCCGCCGGTTGCATCGGCGAGCTGTTCAAGAACTCGATCACCCCGCATCACCAGGCCGCTATCATCGGTCGAAATCGCGTAGATGATGACTTCCGCGCGTTGCGCCATCTCGATCGCCTGAGCCTTCGAAACTTCGCTCTGATTGTCTTCACCGTCGCTGACAATGATGATGGCTTTTCTGACTGGGCGATCCGTGCGGTCTTTCAGCAGCTTGTCTTTGCAAGCGCGATAGACCGCATCGTAGAGGGCTGTTCCGCCACCGTCGCGCAAGCGGTGGATACCGGTCGAAAGCAGGGACACGTTGTCGGTAAAATCTTGTGCCAACTGGCTGTGGCTGTTGAAGCCGAGTACAAAAGCCTTGTCAAAGCCCGCACGCAACGAGTGCTGCAGAAAGCTGGTGGCCGCGGCTTGCTCGAACTCAAAGCGGCTACCAACCGATCCGCTTACATCGACCAGCAAACCGAGGTGCAACGGCAGGTCCGTCTCTCTGCGGAAATTCAAGATCGCTTGCGGCGGCTTGTGATCATCGAGAATGGTGAAGTCATTCTGATTGAGATCCCGGACAAACTTGCCATGTTTGTCGGTCGCAATGAAGAGAACATTCACTTCATTCACGCGCGCGCGAAGAGTGATCAACCCTTGCGGCTGGTCTGCATTGTCGGCTGCAGATGCCGCGTTGGAAGCGCTGTAGGTGGGCGATCCGGAAACGTAGCCAGACTGGGCTTTTAGCTCACTGGCTCCCAAAAAGGTTGCCAGAAAGAGTATTAAAACCGCGAATGTCGACTTCGTGTACTTCATGCCCGGGCAATCCAATTTTTTCACTATAAACCGTACTTCATTGCGCTCCCCAGTCATTTGATGCACGCAACGGGCCGAAAGAGGAAGATGCTGGCAATACGCTCAGGTCGACTCTAGGTGGTTGCCAATGTGGTGCCAAGTTACAAAAGGAGCACACGTTTGGTCATGGCACAAAACGTGCATTCTAAACCACTTGCCTCGGTTCCAATGCGTGGCGTCGCGCAGGAGCCGCAATTGCTACTCGAATTCTACGGCTAAGATAGTTAACATCGACGCATACAGTTTTCCTGACAGTTTTTTCGGGAGGAGTGCATGAAGAAGCTTATCGTGTGTTTAGCAGTGGTCCTCATATGGAGCATGACGGCGTTCGCTGCCAACGATATTCACGAGGCTGAACGAGTCAAGGATGCCGGTGACGTGCTGAAGGAAATTTTGAATATCCCCGATGACATTCCCCAGGATCTGCTCGATAAGGCCGAGTGCATCGTGGTTCTGCCGTCAGTGAAGAAGGGCGCCTTCGGCATCGGCGGCAGCTACGGCCGCGGTGTAATGGTGTGCCGCGGTGGGCAGCACTATACGGGTAAGTGGGGCGCTCCCGCGTTATACGCGCTCGAAGGCGTGAGCATCGGATTCCAGTTGGGCGGGCAGGCGACGGACTTCGTGTTGCTGGTGATGAATCCGAAAGGTGCCACGTCGCTGCTCAGCAGCAAAGTGAAGCTCGGTGCGGATGCTTCTGCTGCGGCGGGACCTAAAGGCAGAACCGCGGAAGGCGCAACTGACATTGTGATGAATGCCGAGATTCTTTCGTACTCGCGCAACAAGGGTCTGTTCGCTGGAGTGTCCCTTGAAGGTTCGACCCTGCGCTCAGATGGCAGCGCCAACGAGAAGCTCTATGGCCGCAAATTAAGTGCGAAAGAGATTATTCGTGAGGGCAAGGTCGGCATTCCCGCCTCTGCACACGAACTAGTCTCGCTGCTCGACCAAAAATCCCCAGTGAACAAGTCCGAGCCGAAGTCGCTGCAATAGTTCGCGACTTGCGAAAGTCTGTGCCCTCTGTGGTTGAAGCTTTTCGCGGCAGAGGGCACAATCCCTTTGTATGTCCAGCAAGCAAGAAAAGAAACGTTGCGCGTGGGCCAGTAACGAGTTGTCAATTCGCTACCACGATCAGGAGTGGGGTGTGCCTGTGCATGACGACCGCACTCTCTTTGAATTCCTGATTCTCGAGGGCGCGCAGGCAGGATTGAGCTGGAACACCATTCTCAACAAGCGTGACAATTATCGCCGCGCGTTCGATGGATTCGATCCGAAACTTGTTGCGAGTTATGACCAGCGCAAGGTGAAACAGCTTCTGGCTGACCCGGGAATTGTCCGCAACAAGCTTAAGATTGCCGCAGCCAGGGGGAACGCGAAAGCATTCCTGCGCGTGCAGGAAGAGTTTGGTACCTTCGATCGCTACATCTGGCAGTTCGTCGGAGGCAAACCTCGCGTGAACAAGTGGAGGTCACTTCGACAGCTGCCCGCGCGGACCCCCGAGTCGGATGCGATGAGTAAAGATCTTCAGCGGCGAGGCTTCAAGTTCGTCGGATCCACCATCTGCTATGCCTTCATGCAGGCAGTCGGCATGGTGAACGATCATTCGGTCGGTTGCTTTTGCCGAACTCGTCGTGGATAAGTTCTGCTGCAGCTGCACGTTTCGGGGCAACCCATGACTTACACTGTCGTGTTATCTGGTTGAGTACTTCTCTTGACTACATGGGTTAGGGCCGCGATGTCCTTCTCTCAAGAATCGGCGTTCAGTTCCAGAATTTCTAAAAGCAAACATTGGCTGGCACACTGGCCTTACGTGCTGGTTTTGCGTGCATCGGACGCGAACAGAAGGTTCCGTTTGCTAAACCTAAGAGTTCGGTTCCGCGTTGCCGCATGCGAATTCGTTCCGTGATCTGCGGCCGGCTCTCCATCGCCAGAAAAATGTCGTTGGCGTGTTTGTTGCGATCGTGATCTGTGTCTTCCTCCTGGGCGCCCGAACTGTTGCATATTCAGCTCTGTTCCGCGGTCTGGCCCAAGAATTGACCTCTCACATGATGAAGGAAGAGATGGTGCTCTTCCCCTACATCGAGAGGATGGAGGAATCGGTAATTCAGGCTGAGCCGCTGTTGCCGCCACCGTTTGCAACCGTATCAAATCCAGTCGCGATGATGGAACATGAGCATGATGCCGCGGGTAATGCACTACGAGCGATGCGTAAGGCAAGCAACGACTATGTCGCTCCTGAGAGTGCGTGCGCCAGCTATCAGGGGCTATATCGCGCGTTCGTGGAGTTCGAGGCTGATCTCCATCAGCACATTCATGTGGAAAACAACATCCTGTTTTCCCGTGCGATCAAGATGGAGCGGGGAAGTAAAGAGCTGGAGGATGCCAAGAGAAAGCAGATTCCTTCCTGCGGTCGGAATGACAGCTCAGTAGGCGCAATGGTCAGAGATTAGTTGCCGGTGGTCGGCTACGAGGATCGGTGAACGGCGACTGACCACTGATTTTCCTATCGGTAGTTCAGTGCACCGGCCGTTATAAATATCGCCACCAAGCCTAACAACAAGACAGCTCCTTCCACGCGCGTCGACCAGACGTGGAGCGAGTCGAACTGTACGCGTGCAGGGTTCGTCAGAGGGACGGTTGCGAAATCGCCGACCGAGGCCCGAAGTGTGTCCATCTGCGGGATGATCCAGAACTGCGAGAGCAGTGTCAACGCCATCATCAAGACAATCAGCACATTACGCATCGCAAACGCATGCGCGGTTCCGTGCGTCTTGTAACTGTAGAGCAAGGAAGTAATCAGAAAGACCATGCCGGAGATGATGGCGATCCAGTGCAATTTGCTGAGCGCGCGTCCGACGACGTTGCCGGCGAGGTGCGTACTCGGCAGAACTTGAAACGCGGTTGGCGCGAGGACGAAGGCAAAGAAGATGAGACCGCCGATCCAGACCACGAGCGAGAGCAACATTAAGAAGCGGAGAAATGACATGACGGGAGAATTATAGTCTGCGCTTTCTGTGTCACATCTTCCTGTCACGTCTTTTTGTCATTCCCACCGCAGGGAGGAATCTGCCTACTGCCGACATCCGATGCGCTGCATGCGAACAGCAGATTCCTCGCGGTTTCCGCCGCTGCGGAACGACAAACCCAACTCGTGGCTGACTCGGGTTAGACCGGGACCGCGACGTTCTCTACGATCTCCTTCAGCACCTGATCTGATTGCTCGGACTTCTTTAGCGTCGAGGCGTAGAGATTGTTTACGACCACGCGGTGGGCGAAGACTGGTACCACCAGCGGCTTGAAGTCTTCTGGAGTGCAGAAAGTTCGTCCTTCAAGAAAGGCCATGGCTTGAGCGGCGCGGTAGAGCGCTTGCGAGCCGCGAGGGGAGACTCCGAGGGACAGGAACTCCGACTCACGGGTGCGTCGCACGATTTCGAGTGCATAGCTCACCAGCGAATCATCGACACGAATCTTCTTCACGGCCTGCTGCATTTCAAGGACTTCAGCTCCCGTTAGAACAGGGCGAAGATCATCGAGATGGGCAACTCCGGCTTCCGAGCGCAGGATCTGGCGCTCGGCTTGCGCGTCGGGATATCCCATGCGCACGCGCATCAGGAAGCGGTCGAGTTGCGATTCGGGTAGCGGATAAGTTCCGTGATGCTCCACAGGATTTTGCGTAGCGATCACCAGGAAAGGCTGCGGCAATTCGTAGGAATGCGCGTCGACGGTGACTTGACCTTCGTTCATCGCCTCCAGCAATGCTGACTGCGTCTTGGGCGTGGTGCGATTGATCTCGTCGGCAAGCAATACGTTGGTGAAGACCGGGCCGCGCTTGAATTCGAACTTCTGCTCGACCGCCGAATACACCGAGATACCCAGCACGTCCGACGGGAGCATGTCGCTGGTGAACTGCACGCGCTGAAAGGTGCAATCGATGGCGCGGGCGAGAGCTTGTCCGAGCGTAGTCTTGCCAACCCCGGGAACGCCTTCGATGAGCAGGTGTCCGCGCGCGAAGATGCTGACAAGAGCGAGGCGGACGACCTCGTCCTTACCACGAATCACGCGGCGCAGGGCCATCTCCAATTCAACAGCTTTAGTGGACACAGCGATAGCAGTCTCGGGCGACATTCCTTCGATTTTACTATTCCGATTGGAAGCGCCGGAGTTACCTACGTCATGCAGCTTTGAGCTACGAGCCTTGAACCACGAGAAATGAACGTCGCAGCCTTTCAAACTTGCGTTTCG
>Ga0126371_10001334_pt1 | contig 20766 bp, 18 predicted proteins | sample PanSoiMetaPlot_4_FD_110145 | JGI IMG/M metagenome (GOLD analysis project Ga0126371, IMG submission 110145) | Tropical forest soil microbial communities from Panama - MetaG Plot_4 | ecosystem: Environmental > Terrestrial > Soil > Tropical forest > Bulk soil | place: Panama | collected 2016-02-17 | reverse complement strand
TGCCGGAGTCTATGGCCGTAAATGGAACGCGTTACCGCCGGAACAATTCGTCGAAGAAACCGTGGACCTCACGCGGCGCTACGGCCTCGAGATGCTATGGGTCGTGGACGACAATTTCCTGGTGGACCTCGATCGGGCGCGTTTGATTTCCGAAGGTCTGGTTCGTGCTGGCGCCGCTTTCAAATGGAGCATTCAAGCAACGACAAATCTTACCGCGCGACTGAGCCTGAACGACCTGAAGCTGTTGCGGGAAAGCGGTCTTCATCAAATTTGCCAGGGTGCCGAGTCAGGCTCACCAAAAATCCTAAAACTGATGAACAAGACCTTTCAGGATTTTGAATCTATCTTTGAAAGCGCCGATCGTTGTCTTCAGGCCGGTATCCGTCCTTCGTTCAACCTCATCTTCGCGTATCCTGGCGAGGGCCCGGTGGAGCGCCGTCAGACGATCGATTTCGTGATGAATGTGTGCCGGCGTTTTCCAGGAGCAGAATTCTGGACCAATATTTTCACTCCATATCCGGGATCTCCGGTCATGGAACAAGCAGAGGAACTAGGGATACAAGTTCCGACTTCCCTAGAGGGCTGGGCGGACTTTTTTCCGCGCTATACCGTTCTGCCATGGCTCAACGGAAGACAACATAAGCGCTTGCAAGTTATGCGCGATTATCTGCGCATCGCTTTCGATCGTGTTCCCATTGCAGCGGATACGCGCACGCGCTCCACGCGGTTAGCGCAAAAGCTTCTCTCATTCCCTGCTCGCTGGCGACTGGATCACGACATGTATGCACTGCCCGCGGAACTATGGATCAATGAAGCGCTAAAGCGCCATACGAAAGGTGGAAAGCCCGCAGTTGACGCAAAGCGGCTAGAGCCCAGTCCTGTTGAGGGGGCTTGCTGATGCCCTCGCGGGGGAATCCGTGGCTGATGTCCTTTTAACGCATTCCTATCATCTGTTTTATGACCGGAAACAGGCGCAACGGATGCAACCGTACCCGCCGCTTGGGACGCTGTATGCGGCCGCCGTGCTGCAGGAAGCCGGCTATTCGGTGGGCCTTTTCGACGGCATGCTGACAGAACCAATGGAGGGTTTTCGCCAAGCCCTCCAGATTCATCGGCCCCAAATCGTCGCGATCTACGAAGATGATTTCAACTTTCTGACAAAGATGTGCCTAACCCGCATGCGCGAATTGGCCTGGCGCATGACCGAGCAAGCGCGGCGCAGCGGAGCCCAGGTCGTCGTTCACGGCTCAGACGCCATCGACCACGCCTTTGAGTATTTGTCGCAGGGGAGTTCGTGCGTCCTACTTGGCGAGTCGGAAGGAAGCTTATTGGAGGTCGTGCGGGAGATCGGCGCGGGCCGCAGCGTTACGAATGTTCCAGGCGTGGCCACGCTGCGTCGAAATTCGCAACCGCCGACGCTCAAGATTACTCCACGAAACATGGCTCGGCCCAATGTGCACCTTCCTTTCCCCGCTCGTGATTTGATTGACATGCGATCGTATCGGCTCGCGTGGTCGGTCGCCCACGGTTTTTTTTCGACCAATCTAGTCGCCAGCCGTGGGTGCCCATTTAGGTGCAACTGGTGTGCAAAACCCATTTTTGGAGACTCCTTCCAGGTTCGTCCGGCCGCAAGCGTTGCAGAGGAAATGTCCATACTGCGGAACGTACACGGCGCAGAACACCTCTGGTTTGCCGATGACATCTTTGGCCTTAACCGCCATTGGCTTGATGAATTTGCCGATGAGGTCACCGCCCGCAACTGCTCGGTTCCATTCAAGATCCAAGCCAGAGCGGACTTGCTCGACCAGAATGGCGCTGTTGCACTCAGCCGGGCGGGCTGCGCGGAAGTGTGGATGGGCATCGAATCTGGCTCTCAAAAAGTATTGGATGCCATGGATAAGGGACTGCAGGTCGAGCAAGTGGTTCAGGCGCGGGAACACCTGAAGCAGCAAGGCATCCGAGCCTGTTATTTTCTTCAGTTCGGCTATCCTGGAGAATCGTGGCAAGACCTCAAACGTACCATTGCACTTGTACGGAAGACTCGACCCGATGACATCGGGGTTTCCTTTTCTTATCCGCTGCCAAAAACGAAGTTCTACGAACGCGTCCAAGAGCAGCTTGGAGCAAAACGGAATTGGTCTGACAGCGAGGATCTCTGCGTGATGTTCAAGGGTGCCTACACTGACAATTTTTACCGTTCTGTCAGGAATTTGCTCCACGCAGAAGTAAATAGCTGGAAAACAGGCTCGCCGGGGGTAGCTTCTGGCGATTATGAGGAAGCATGGCGGCAAATTGAACTTCTCGAGCCCTGCAGCAGGAATTCTGACGCGACGCAGTTATGGGACTCCTCTGCGGTTTGTCCTGGCCCGGCAAAACGCAAGAGCAAGACCCTCGTGTCTGTTTCCAACAGCAGCTTGGCTACGGAGTTAAGTAAATGAGCCAGCTTTTGCTTACCCATGGCTATTTTCTCAATGAGGATCCGAAGGAACTCCAGATCATGAAGCCCTATCCCCCCCTCGGGATCCTTTATTTATGCTCTCATTTGCAGAAAAAAGGGTTTCGTGTAGACGTGTTCGACAGTACGTTCGCCACGCCTCAGGAGTTATTTGGAGTGCTTCAAACTGAACACCCCAGCGTGTTGGGGATCTATGCAAACCTGATGACCCGTAAAAAAGTTGTCGAGATTGCCCGGGTGGCCAAGGATGCCGGATGGAAAATCGTGGTGGGTGGCCCGGAGCCCGGGGCATACATCAATGAATATTTGAGTATAGGCGCGGATGTCGTTGTGATCGGCGAAGGAGAACTCACGATGGAGGAACTCCTGCCCGCGCTTGAGGAAGGGAGCGATTCTTCCCTCGCGCGAGTCCCTGGAATTGCGTTTAAGGATAGCCAAGGTCAAGTGCGTCTCACGATGCCCCGTCCTCAGATAGCCGATCTGGATGCTCAGCCCTGGCCTGCCAGAGATGCGATTGACATCTCCCGGTACGTGGAAACATGGCGCAAGGCCCACGGCCTAGGCTCGCTCTCCTTCATTACGGCGCGCGGATGCCCCTATAAGTGTCAATGGTGCAGTCACCAGGTGTTTGGTCTCACGCATCGCCGGCGGGACCCGTGCAAAGTGGTCGACGAGGTCGAATGGCTTTATACGCGGTATCAGCCGGACATGTTCTGGATCGCCGACGACGTCTTCACGATTCATCACGGGTGGCTTCGCAAGTACGCCGCAGAGATGCGCCGGCGTGGCCTCCGTATTCCTTTTGAATGCATTTCCCGGGCTGACCGTTTGAATAATGAAGTTGCGGATCTGCTCGCGGAACTGGGTTGCTTTCGGCTGTGGATCGGGTCGGAGAGCGGATCGCAACGGGTGCTTGATCGGATGGAACGCGGCGTGAGCGTCGAACAAGTCCACGCAGGCGTTGCGCTGTGCAAGGAGCGCAGCATTCAGACAGGCATGTTTTTGATGTGGGGTTATGAAAATGAAGATCTCGCCGACATCGAGGCAACCATTGCCCATGTAAAGCGCACCGACCCCGATGTTTTCTTCACCACCGTAGCCTACCCGATCAAAGGAACGCCATATTACGAACGCGCCGCCAATTCTCTGGTTCACCTCAAGCCGTGGCACGAATCGTCCGATCGGGAAATTGTCCTTAGGGGCCGCCGTCCCGCCGAGTTCTACAAGTGCGCAGACTTACTGTTGCGAGAGGAAGTCCGCCTAGCGCGAATGCAGCGCGAGCAAGAAAGCTCGGCGAACGAAATAGAGCTTCTCAGCCGAGTCACCATGCTTCGCGAAAGCCTGTACGAGCTGGCAAACGGAGAATCACCATGAGTTCGGTGGATGTTCCTCCTCTGGCCGCAGCGCAAGCGTTCGATCGCATCGCGGCAACCTATGACCAACGGTTTACCAACTCGCTGCTCGGACGCCTGCAACGCCAAGTAGTCTGGGACACCCTCTCGAAGGCGTTCGAGCCGGGGCATGCAGTCCTTGAACTTAATTGTGGGACTGGAGAAGACGCGCTCTTCCTTGTGAATCGCGGCGTGAACGTCGTGGCCTGCGACGCATCGCCGCGGATGATCGAGATCGCGAAAAGAAAGGCAGCGCAGCGGCAAGGGGACGCCTCGATCCGCTTTGAAGTCTTGCCCAACGAGCGATTGGATGCCTTGCCGGTTGCTGCGCAATTTGACGGAGTTTTATCCAATTTTTCCGGCCTCAACTGTGTTGTGGACTTGCCGCAAGTCGCAAGGCATCTAGGCCGGCTAGTCAGGCCGCGCGGCCGCGCACTTGCTTGCATGTCAACCCGGATCTGTCTCTGGGAGATACTCTGGTTTCTTTGTCATGGGAATCCCCAGAAGGCATTTCGTCGACTGTCCGGAAAAACCGTCGCCAACATTGAGGAAATCTCCCTTCCTGTTCGTTACCCTTCCAAACACTCGGTCTGCAAGGCCTTCTCGCCCTGGTTTCTTCTCCGGAAAGTGAAAGCGGTGGGGTTGTTCATTCCTCCGTCGTATGCCGAAGATTGGAGTTCGCGGCATACACGGACCATTGCAGCGCTTCAGTTCTTGGATCGCCTCTCCCGAAATCTCCCAGGCCTCGCAGAGTTCGGTGATCACGTCCTGTTTGAATTTGAGAGGACAGACAAATGAGTGTCGCGGCGACCCATTTGCCGGCGCCGCCGCAGGCGCATAACTACGGCAAGGTCAGCTGGACGCTGGACCTGCGGTGCGTGGTTTGCAACGGAGCCTTGGGCTCGTTGCCGCAACCTTTGTCCTTAAGCTCACCGTGCGTGCTTCTTTGCTCGCACTGCGATTTTGCCTTAACTTCTCAGGACGGTATTTGGAAGGCTTTGCCGCCCGGACGTGCCGAATGCTTTCGGCAGTTCGTTGACGAGTACCAGACTGTGCGTGCCGCGGAGGGCCGCGGGAGCCTCGACAGCAACTTCTATTTGCAGCTGCCATTTGCAGATTTGTCGGGGCGCAATTGCTGGCAATGGAGAATTCGCGCACGTTCTTACCGCTATTTCGTGAGACGTATTCTTCCCGCGGTTGGCGCGGGTTCGCTGCGTGTCTTAGATCTTGGCGCCGGCAACGGCTGGTTGAGCCACCGCCTTGCCCTACTGGGCCACAGGCCCGTGGCCGTCGATCTGCTCGTCAATCCACTGGACGGTCTCGCGGCTGCCTCACACTATCTCTTTGACTTACCGGCGCTGTTTCCACGATTTCAGGCGGAGATGGACCGTTTGCCATTCGAAGACAGCCAGTTTGAATGCGCAATCTTCAACGCCTCGTTGCACTACTCGGAGGATTACGGCGTCACCGTTGCAGAAGCGCTCCGTTGCGTGCGTCCAGGCGGCTTCATCGCTATCCTCGATTCACCTTGGTATCGAAATCCCGCTGCGGGACTCCAGATGGTTTCTGAGCGTCGAGGGGCCTTTCAACAGCAATTTGGCTTTCCCTCAGACGCTCTTCGCAGTCGTGAGTTTTTGACCGATGCCGACCTGCAGAGCCTCGAAAGACAGTTTTCGATCCAATGGGAGATTCACTGTCCCTGGTATGGACCGCGCATGGCGGCGAGGCCCTGGCTGGCAGCCTTAAGGGGAAAGCGACAGCCTGCGACATTCCGCATTTATTTTGCAAAGGCGTCTATTCGATGATCATTTTGTTCAACCCACGATCAACGAAACCGCGTAACCGGCGGTTTCCGCTCTCCGTTCTCGCCTTAGCCGCGGTGTTAGAGGGGCGGGAAGAATATGCCATCGTTGATGGAAACGTGGATGCGGATCCGGTTTCGACGATTTCAAGGCTCATTCACGAACAATCCATCGAACTTCTGGGCGTGACCGTTATGCCCGGACCGCAAATGGTCGCTGCCATCGAGAGCTGTCGGGAGATCCGCCGTCGCTTTCCTAAAATTCCCATCGTCTGGGGGGGCTATTTCCCGTCTATTTATTCCGACGCTGCCCTGAACGCGCGTTATGTCGACTACGTCGTGCGGGGTCAAGGAGAAGAGACTCTTTTGGAGCTGCTCTGCGCCTTGCGCGGTCAGTGCCGACTCGATACGATTGCGGGCCTGTCTTACAAGGATATCTTCGGGTTGCATCGGCATAACCCCGAGCGTCAAATGAAGGGTCCAGACGCGTTTCCCTGGAGTCCATTCCACCGAATTCCCGCCGAGCAGTACCTCCGTCCTTCTTTTTTTGGTAAAAGAACGGCCGCACATCAAGCCAGCATCGGCTGCCCGTTCCGTTGCAGTTTCTGCGGAATTCACGCGGCCTACGGAAACCGCGAGCGCATGGAGACCCCCAGCCGGACCGAAGCCATTCTGCGCCATTTAGTCACCAATTACGGGGCAGATTCAGTCCAGTTTTACGATATGAATTTCTTCCTTCGAGAAGACCACACCAGGGAACTCGCTGATCGCCTCGCTCCTCTTGATATGCGCTGGTGGTGCGAAGCACGGGTCGATATCTTTGAAAAATACTCCGATGCCACGCTGGGAGCCCTGCGCCGCAGCGGATGCACGATGATTTTCTTTGGCGCTGAATCTGGATCCGATTGGGTTCTCAAAGAAATGCAGAAAGACATCACGACCGAGCAAACGCTCGCCGTCGCCCGGAAAATCAAACAATTCAACATTATTCCGGAGTTCTCGTTTGTTATTGGAAACCCACGCGACCCTGAACGTGACACCGACGAGACGCTTCAGTTCATCCGGAAGATCAAGAAGGTGAATCCCGTTTCGGAAATCATCGTGTATCACTATGTTCCCGTTCCTCAGCGAACGGAGATGTATGGCAACGTCGACGGTCAAATCGCTTTTCCCACCAGTCCAGAAGAATGGGCCACCAAACGCTGGATGGATTTTACTCTGCGCATTGATCCCAACACACCCTGGCTCAAGCGCAAAACGAAAGATTTGATCGACAACTTTGAACTGGTGATCAGCTCACGCTGGCCCACCGTCCAAGACATCCGTGCGCCCGGGTGGAGTCGCACATTGCTAAAGAGCCTCAGCGCGTGGCGATACGCATCGCGCATTTATGCTTACCCGAAGGAGCTTCGTTGGGCGCACCAGTTCGTTAACTTACGCAAACCAAAAGAGGAAAGCCTGTAAGTGAAATGGCGCAATCAGTCAGCACATCACGGCAAACCCGGCGCGTCACACCTCAGGAGGGATATCGTCTCTGGTCGCCTACCTATGATTCCGACATCAACCCGGTGCTGAGTCTGGAACAGCGTGTCCTCGGTTCCTTGCTGCCTGTAGCAGAAAACGCAGACTTGGTTGACTTGGGGTGCGGAACAGGAAGGTGGTTGGAGCGCCTGGCAGAGCTACGGCCACGAACTCTACTGGGGATCGACTCATCCGCGGAGATGCTTGCCCAGGCAGAGAGAAAACTCGGGTCGCGCGCTCAATTGGTCATGCAAAGCTGCGAGCAATGGGAGCCCAGACCGCACAGCGCCGATCTAGTCCTAGGTTCATTCCTGCTGAGTTACGTCGACGACTTAAATAAGCTCGCCAGAGCGGTTCGTCTCGCGTTGCGCACTACGGGCACGGCATTTTTCTCCGACCTCCACCCCACGACCACCCAGAAGCTGGGTTGGCGTCGGAGCTTTTGCTTTGACGGCATGCCGATCGAGATTGCGACGCAAAACCGGCCCCTGGATCAGATCATTTCCGCGTTTGACGCGGTAGGCCTTGGTGTTTGCGCCCTATTGGAACCATGCTTTGGGGAAGCAGATCGCTCCCACTTTCAGCGGGCGGGAAGAGATCACCACTGGGATGCGGTTTCAAAATTCCCAGCCGTTTATATTCTGGGGTTTTGTCTATCCGAGCCGGATGCGGTTTCCGTCTCGGATCCGGATTTCTCAGATGTGCTCGCTTGCATCCATTCCAGCTCGATTGCACTGGGTCCCAACGAGGCTGGGACTGCGGCGGTCCACTTGAAAGGAGATCGTGTAGCTTCCCTATGTGAATCGGGCTATTCGAGCAATCGAGAGACGCCGCCAGGCGCAGCGGCTCTCGATCTGCGGGGATACATGCTGTTTCCTGGCCTTATCAATTCGCACGATCACCTAGAGTTCGCCCTATTTCCCCGCTTGGGTCGAGGCGGCTACGACAATTTCCTGGAATGGGCCAGTGACATCCATTCGACGGACGCCTCGACGGTAGCCCTACACCGAGAGGTCCCACGGGAAACACGTCTTCGCTGGGGTGGCCTTCGGAACCTTCTCTGTGGCGTCACCACCGTGTGTCACCACAATCCCTATGAAGAATCCGTTTTCGAAAAGGATTTCCCGGTCCGTGTGTTGCGCGAGTATGGCTGGGCGCATTCGGTTGCCTTCGGAGGTGACATTGCCGCCCAGAAGGAAGCAACCGCACAAGGGCGACCGTTTATCGTTCATCTCGCTGAGGGGATCGATGCCCTTAGCGCCGAAGATCTCTCTCGTGTCATCCGCGCGTATCGCATTGATTCGCAGTCGGTATTTGTTCATTGTTTGGGACTCTCTCAATCCGGGCGGAAGCTGATTCGACAAAGCGGCGCTGCGGTCATTTGGTGTCCCAGCTCCAATGTATTCCTGTTCGGCCGCACGTTGCGGCTCGACGAGCTTCGCTCACTTCCGAACCTGGCGCTGGGAAGCGACTCTCCTCTTACGGCGATCGGCGACCTTCTCGACGAAATTCGCTTTGCTCGGGAGAATTCGGGATTGTCCCCCGAGGACCTCTACGCGATGGTGACCCAAAAAGCCGTTCAAGCGCTCCGACTTCGAAATGGAGAGGGAACCATCCGTCCTGGCGCCGTGGCGGATTTCTTCGCCGTACCAGACAAAGGGGTCTTACCGGCCCGGACTTTGTCAGCGATTTCCTACCGTGACGTTGAATTGGTCGTCGTCGGTGGCCGCGTGCATCTGGCGTCGTCTGAAATGAGGCATCGCCTGCCAAATGCCCACTGCCAAAGCCTTCATCCCTTGCATCTTGGCGGTGAAGTGCGGTGGGTTAGGGAAAATACCTCTGAACTATTCGCAATGGCCAGCCGCAGCCTTGGAAAGGACCTCTTCTTGGGCGGCCACCCAGTCCAAATCTGAGTTATTTCTAAAGCCATGTCTGCAATCCACCCAACAAATCCGGAAACCTCGCGCATTACTTCGCTGCCTATTCTGGTCCTGCACGCGCATAGTTCGTGCAATTGCCGCTGCATCATGTGCGATATATGGAAAACAAAGGAAAGCAACTCGTTTTCTCTAGCCCGGCTTCGGCATCTATTCCACTCCATCCGTGAATTACAGGTTCGCTGGATCGTTTTCACCGGTGGCGAACCCCTAATGAACCCTGAACTGCCCGCGTTCTGCACCCTGCTCCGCTCCGAAGAAATTCGCCTGACTGTTTTGACGACAGGCCTGCTGCTCGAACGCCAAGCACAGCAGGTAGTCGACTCATTCGATGACATCATTGTTTCGCTCGACGGCCCCCCGGCCATTCACGACCAGGTGCGCCAGGTCCAACGCGCATTCCATACCATGCAGACCGGCATCACCGCGATAAGACAAAAACGTCCGGACATGCGGATTACCGCGCGGACCACCATCCAGAAAGCCAATCACAGGAACCTGCGAGAGGTCGTAAGCACCGCGAAAGCCTTAGGACTCGACGGTATTTCATTTCTCGCGGCAGATCTCACTTCGGAAGCTTTCAACCGTGCGACTCCGTGGCCCGAAGATCGGCAAGCTCAAATCGGCCTTTCTTTCGAAGAGGTGCACGCCTTGACTGCCGAAGTGGAAGCGCTGCTTGCTGAATTCCGCGTCGAAATTGAGACAGGATACATCTCGGAGTCCGCCGAAAAGCTCCGGCGCATTGTTCAGCACTTTCGCTCGCACTTGGGCCTCGAACAACCGAGATCTCCTATGTGCAACGCTCCCTGGGTATCAGCCGTGGTCGAGACGGACGGGACCGTACGTCCCTGTTTCTTTCATAAGCCGATTGGAACTCTGCAGACCGACAACTTGACGCAAGTTCTAAACAGCGAACAAGCGCTGGCCTTTCGCGATGGACTGGACATCGCCTCTAACCCCGTGTGCAATCGCTGTGTTTGCTCTCTGCACTATCGGGACCCTGGTCGTTCCTCCGCATGCGATTTGTCACAGGGATCCTCGGCGTACGCTAGTGGGTCGCCCAGACTGCCTGCGGCAGGCAGGTGACGGAGATAAACGACAATAGACCAGATTTCCATGTCCGTTAAAATCCCCTTGGCCCCGGGCATCCCGGATGGCTTGATTCCGTTGTCGATCACCCACTTTAGCTGTCCGTCGGCGTAGGATTGCACTTCCTTTGACGTAAGCATGGGAACCGGCGGAGACATCGCATCGGCAAAAGGGACCCCGCTGTTCTGGCCATCCAGTCCATGGCATACCACGCAATAGTGATTGAAGTTTTCCTGGCCGAAGGCAATATTGTCCCTGGTTTCGGCCAGCGGATTCGTTGCATCCTTGCCCCCGACCGATACATTGTGTTTCACGAAAGTCATGAAAGAGTTTTCCCATTTCGGCGGAGGCGTAGCTTTGCAGCCTGCTCCGAGAAATACCAGGACAAGCAGCACCGTGGTCTTTTTCTGATGCCCCGGGCTCATTCGACGACGTGCACGGCCAACTTCATCGAGCCGTGCCCCTTTCCACAAAAATGAGCGCACTTTCCTTCGAAGGTCCCGACCTCCTCAGCATGGAAAGTCACTGTCCCCGTTTGTCCCTTGGGAACTTCGGTTCGGATACCGAGCTCCTGAATCGCTAAACCGTGATTAGCATCGTTGGAATGAATTTCAAGTTCGACCTGCTGGCCTTTTTTCACCGTGATTTCATTCGGTGAAAAAGAGAACTTGCTTGCGGTGATCTCGATCTTCTGAACCTCCGGTCGCTCCAGTCCTTCGACCGCAGTCCCCAATGAAATCAGAATTCCCAGTAAACCCGCGTGGATGAATCTTTGCTGCATTTGGTTCACCATTGGCTTTCTTCTCTAATGACTCCTGTCCCCGTTTTGAATCATAGGAATCGCCTCCATTTTGTGTGTCATACGCCGGTCTCTCCTACGTCACGATTCTGCAAATTCTTCCAGTGCGGGCGCTCGTTTGGGCGGCCGCAGTTCGTGTCCCCACACCTTCTGCGCCGGCAATGTGACAATTAACTAACAATTTGAGTGCGAGCCCATGACATCCAGACGCTGATGCCGCCCTTATGCTGACAAACATGAGTCTTTTTTCTCGTGTCAGTTGGATGCCTTATCGACTCACCGGGCTTTTGCGGACGTTCCTGTTCATAGTATGCATGCTTGGTTCTGCGGCTGAAGCAGCGTCTCAAGAAACGCCTCTACTCTCTGGCGGTATGGCGTTCTTCACCAGGACCGATGGGGGCAACACAAGCTATATACTTACGACATCGCCGGTTCTGGCGGCGCCTCTCGGTAAGTCCTTTTTGATCGAGTCTCGCGCCAATCTGCTGGAGGATTTTTCTCCCACGAAGTCAGGCTATGACACGTCCCATTTTACAGGTCTTTCCTACCTGCAACTGGACTACCTGGCCACGCCCCACCTCACCATTTCGGCAGGTTACTTTTTGACTCCTTTTGGTACTTACAATGAGCGACTTTCCGCCATTTGGATCGGTAATTTCCAAGATAGCCCCCTCATCTTTCCGATTGGCATCGGTACTGGCAGCAGCAGCGGTTTCATGGTTCGTGGCTCGGCTTTTTCTACGCAAAATTACTCCATAGATTACGCGGCGTACTTCTCTTGCAACAGCACCAATGAGCAGTTCCAAGCGACCCGCGCCACGGGAGGAAGAGTTGGGGTTTATTTCCCGAAGAAGGGATTGGAGGTTGGAACTTCCTATACACGGTCGCTCGGCGAAACCGAGACGAACTCATACGGGGTGCACCTGTGGTGGCAACCCATCGACACGCCACTCCGCGTCCGGACCGAGTACGCTCACAGCGCACACGCAGCGGGGTACTGGATCGAGACGGACTACCGGCTCTCTCATTTCGGGGGGCCCGAGAGTCTAATCGGAAGAATAGAGCCCGTTTTTCGTTGGCAACAGTTTTTTCGCAACAGTCCTGACCCAACTGACGGCCTACCCTCTGTTGACACAAACCAGGTCGAATTTGGACTGAACTATCGTTTGCCACACGAGATAAGGATCCTAACGAGTTACGGGCGGCAATTCACTCCGGTTGGCGATCTCAACACCTGGCGGACCGGCGTCGTATACCGTTTCCTGTTCCCTGCGTGGAAGGGAAAATCATGAGAACAAGAAGCTGGCTGCTGGGATTTTTTGGTTCGACAGTTCTAGCGATCTTCCTGGCGATCGCGCAAACAAGTGACGCGAACGCCCAGCAGTCCAACGGACAAAAGAAAAATGCGAATGCCGATAATCAACAGGACGAGGGCGAAAAGAAGTTTCAACAGAACTGCTCCCGCTGCCACAACGCACCGGAAAGCCTCTCACCACGCATCGCTGGAACAGTCATTCGCCACATGCGCGTGCGAGCGTCTATCAGCCAAAAGGATGCAGAAGCTATACTTCACTATTTGAACCCCTAAGCCAGAGTCGTCGCGGGCCAGTATTTGCACCGCTTCCGGTCTTCATACGTCAAACGTCGATGTTGAAGGTTAAGCATTTTCGTCACCCTCTGCGCACGCTCGCCGCGGCAACAGAGCTATTCACTGCTTATCTGGAGATGGCAATCCTCACCGCACGCGGTGACGCTCGCTTCAAGGAGGATGTTCGTTACAACCTTCGCGTCGTCCAGGACGGTTTTCTGCCGCATCCGAGTGATGCCGACGATACTGCTATTTTGCTGAGAATCTGCCGGGCCTATCTAAGCACCATTGAGGGAGAGATCCTTGCGAAGCGAGCGTACGAACCGACAAGGTGGTGGAGGCAAGTGCGGCAGGCCAGCCTCGAACCCGTGCGGCGCGCCCTCGCTTCACGGGATCTGGTTGCTCTGGGTAACATGTATCGGAATTTCTTTCGCGATCCCTGTAGTGCAGGCCTGATTGGCGTACCTTTCAAAATGAAGAAGGCGTATTGGGGCCACCCGTTTGAGGCCCGCGCCGGTCGATTTTTCCTGAGCGATGCGTTGCACCGGATTGACCATTGGAAAGAACAGACCGGCAATCGCTTTGATCTGCGCGATCTAGCCGGCCCCGACGTGGGTAATCCCTTCGGCGTTTCATTGGAAGGTACTCTAGTACGATCGGGAACGGAATCTCAGCACTATTCTGCCCAACGCGTTGTCGAACTGCTTCCTTCACATAACGCGGCGATCTCTGAAATCGGCGGCGGTTTCGGAGGTCTCGCGTATTATCTTCTTCGGGATCGTCCTCGGACTTCGTATTACAACTTCGACGTGTCGGAAAGTAGCGCGCTTGCTTCCTATTACCTTATTAAATCGTTTCCTCATCTGAAGTTTCTGCTTTACGGGGAATACAGGCTGATCAGCGAGTCTTTCACCGGCTGTAATGCTGCCTTGTTGCCAGTATTTGAGCTTGGCAGTCTTCCGACCAAGAGCGTTGACTTGACCTTCAGCTCCCACGCTATCTCCAGTCTGGCACCTCCCGCCATGGCCGAATACTTGGACCAAATTGTCAGAACTACAACCACGTTTTTCCTGTATGTAGGACGCGGCACTGACAGTAATCCACTCGAAGAAATGATCCGGAGAAGTTATCCTGCACTTACGCTAATTGACAGACGTACCTTGCAATGGAACAGACAAAAAACGCTCAGTGATGTCGAAGTAGAGCTCCTATACCAAATCTCCTGACGTGAATGATCGCAAATGACAGTCAACTAAAGAAACAGAATGCGGTTTGCCGATCAGAGCGGTGCCCTTGCGTGGGTTCTGTTTGCATCGCCGGAAGAGACAGAATCCGCCTCCGGGCGGTAAATTCCCTTTTTGCTGCGTGCGTTTTCCGTGATAGAAGTCTGCAATTCCCCGCTACGGCCTTTTAGCCGCCATGCCTGATAAAATCCATGAACCGCACATAACACAGGAGCGGCAGAATAAGTCTCGTCACTGACGGTGCGGGCCATAAAAAATGTGTGGCTCCCGATCTTGTGTACTTTGCTCACTTCCATCTCCCTCACTCTTGGGGCGAAAACAGGAACCGGAATCCTGAAGTTTGCGGACGCCCTTGTTGCGAACGGGAGTTGGTCCCACTCAATGTATTCTTTGGTATGGTTCACGGCCAGCTGATATGCCAGTGCCGCATGGGACATGGGTAGGTTACTCAACGCGATGCGGCCACAGTCTTCCACAAGATGGGCAGCTCTTCGAGAATCCCTTAACGCAAACGCAAAGTAACCATGACCAAGATCGCCCATGATATTCATGGGGAAAATATTTCCGTGCCGCTCCCCGGACAGACTGACCAGCACCACAGGGTGTGGCCGTATAAAGTTCACCATAGCGGCTCTTTGTTCCAAGAGAGACATTCTCATACCGGAGGTACCCGACATTCGTCGTCCCCAATATGCGTGTAGAAGGTAGTGAGCATACAAGCGCATCGTTGGCAGACAATGGTTTGCCGAACTTCGGGCTTCGGAAAAACAGAGCTCGAAGTCAACGGCTGAAAGGCTGGTGACCAATTTGAGCCCGATCTCGCCTAATACCTTTCGTTCGCCGCCTCGCTCACAAAACCTGAGCGTCACGCGATCCCAGCGTGCTTGCCCAGTGTTGGCGCTTTTGTCGAAAGCGACGCAGATGGTAAACGGTGCGGCGCAAACCATGGAATGGCGTTGAGTCACATCGAGGGGAGCACCCAGGCCGTGCAGCCATACCGAAATCTCTGTCTGAGGCTCCGGCAAACCTATGAAAAACTCTTGCGCAAGAAGAGTATCCCCGAATACTACCTTCTTTATGATCCGCCGAAATCGCTGACTCACCATGATGTCAACCCGATGCCGATTATGTGCGCATTCAAACTTCTAGTCGTCTGTAAAGCTGTTCAACTAGCACGGATTCTGCGAGACGGCGCGCACCACCCACGCCGGCGCCCGAAACCTTGTGGCTGAGCCAGCCAGACAAGCGTGTCTCTGTCAATGCGAATGAACTGAATTTCCGGCCAACCAAATCAGAGATCAAGTCGGATGCACCCTGATCAGTTATGCAGAAAAACAAACGGCGGGTCATTCGGTCAATGTGACGCAAGTACTCAGCGATCGTCTCAAATCCGGCCTTTGATATCGAATGAGAGCTAAAGGTCATATCGACGCTGCCAGCGGCCATGTCCGGCAAGCTGAAGATCGGCATAAGAGCAACATCAGTTCGGGCTAGTGTCGCAGCTGTTAGGTCTCCTTCTCCGTAAAGCAAAACCCTCAATGTTGGGAAAGCCTTCAAAAGATAGTAGGCCGTCAGAGCAATCCTTTCTGGAGCATCGAAGTCCACGTAGACCAATTGCGGCCTCTTGCGGAGCAGATAGTAGGCCATTCCGCCGAACCCACCTTCGATCTCCGCAACTGTGGATTTCTCCTCCGGGCCGAGCAAGCCGTCAACGCGGTGTGCACAGTAATGAGAATATTCAGCGCCTACTCCAATGTGGGTTCCTTCAACCACTACCCCGAATGGATTCCCGATCCCGGGACCAGCCAGATCTTGGACCGCAAACCGGCCCTCGGTCTGCTCCTTCCAATAGTCTAGCCGGCAAAGGACATGACCTAAGTAAAAGCGCCTGTATACGTCCTTTATTTCCCTGCCAAAATAGGCGTTCCGCATTCCATTCGGTGGACCCAATAAACCTGCAGAGCAGGGATCACGGTAGAAATTCTGGTACATTTTACGCAGAGCGCCGATATTTCGCGTAAGCAGCGCTTCGATTACCGGTCTCAAGCTTCCTTGCCTTGCTTGTTGCCACCACGGCTTGGGCTGATAGACCGCTGGCACAGATTTCTCTTGCTGCGCAGCCCGGCTAAAGGCTTCACATATCCTGCCCAGCAATTCGGAATCGTCACCAGAATCACCGATACGGGGCAAGAATCCGTCGGTAACCGCTTGAAGGTTATACCGAACGTCGTCTCGAAAACGCCGGTCAGAATAACCTGCAAATTTCCACATGTTGAAACGCGTGGCAGCGTAAGATGTCGCGATCTTGGCGGCCCGAATCGGTGAGATGTGCATTGTGTTTGAGCCCCGCGGCCGTCCTCAGTCTGTCAGAAAAACGGCTCTGGAGCTTGTCAAAAGATTGTCAAATCCCCTCGAGCGTTGATGGAGCATCCGGAGATGAATCCGGTTGGGCCTTCAAGCGAACCTGTCGCCTTCGCCGGGAGCCAGAAACAAGTTGCTTTCAAGCTCATGCTGCCTGATATAAAACTGGTAATAGCGCCCGCGCAGATCGTAAAGGAACCCGTGGGAGCCTCGCTCCACGATCCTCCCGTCATCAACCACAAGGATTTGATCTGCTCGTCGAATCGTGGAGAGGCGATGGGCGATCACGAACGTTGTGCGTCCCTCCATGAGATGGGCAAGGCCACTCTGGATCATGGCTTCCGACTCAGAGTCCAGCGAGTTGGTAGCTTCATCAAGAATGAGGATGCGTGGATCCGCAAGGATGGCCCGGGCTATCGAAATCCTTTGTCGTTGGCCACCGGAGAGCTTTACGCCGCGTTCTCCGACTATTGTTTCGTATTTCTCCGGGAACCTTTCTGCAAACTCGTCAACTCGGGCGATGCGGCAAGCCCGAAGGAACAACTCTCGCGAGGCTCGCGGACGGCTGAAGCAAACATTCTCGCGGATCGAGCCGTCGAACAAAAAAGGCTCTTGGAACACAACTCCGAGTTGCTGCCGGAAGCTGCCCAGGCGCACACGGCTGAGGTCTATGCCATCAATCAGGACCCGTCCCCCAGCTGCGTTGTGAAAACCACAAATAAGAGAGATTATCGTCGACTTGCCTGAGCCGGAAGAGCCAACGAGGGCCGTAACGGTCCCGGGTTTGCAATTGAAGTTGATGCCATGCAGAACAGGCTGGCCAGGCCGATAGGCGAACACCACATCCTCAAAATCAACACTGCCGACGATCGGCCCGATCAGCTCGGTGCGCGTCGGTTCGGTATCCTCCTGCAGTTCGTTCAACAGTTCCGAAGTTCGCTCAAGACCGGCAAACGCCTCGGTAAGCTGCGTACCGACGCTAACCAGCAGTGCAACCGGAGCAGCCATAAAAACGAGCAGCAAAGTGAATTCCACGTATCCACCGATATCCAGGCGATGGGCGGTGACTTCATGCACGCCTAAGTACATGATCAAAGCCACAGTCAATCCGAGAATCATAATGGAACAAAACGAAAGAAAGGATTGGGCGGCAACTGAGCTGGCCATGTTGTCCCGAAGGCGGGTGGCGCCTTCAGCAAACACGCGGGCTTCGTTCTCTTCTGCTTGGTAGCCTTTAACGACTCGCACGCCGGCCACCGATTCGGTGAGACGGCCCGATACTTCGGCATTGATCCGTGAACGCTCGCGGACGATAGGGCGTAAAACCCGAAACACTTTTCTCAGAAACAAACTGGAAACAGCCAAGATACCGAGCGTAAGAATCGTCATCGCAGCACTGATTCGAATCAGAATCACAAGTGCGATGAGAGCGGTGAAGAGTCCACCAACGAAATCTAGGAGACCAGGACCGATGATATTGCGAATCCCTTCTACGTCCGTCATGATGCGGGCAACGATGGCACCCGTTTGGTTTGCGTCATAGAAGGAGATGGGCAGACGGCCGACGTGCTGCTGCACTCTTATACGTAGTTCTGTAATGAAACGAAGCCCGGCGTTGGAAAGCTGCCGGAAAAGGACATCCGTCGTCACGCCTTGAACCAAAGTCGAACCGATTACAGCCCCTAAAATGAAGGGTAACTTGTCCAGTTCATGCTTGTACATCACTTCGTTGATCAAATAACGAGAAGAGATCGGAATGGCGAAACTACAGAGACGGTTCACAGCCAATAGCAGGAGACTCCCAGCGAGAAGCCCGCGCAATGGTCTGACGAGGACCCACATCTCGGTCGCCATTTTTGCCGGCTTTGGTCGCTGCTTCGATTCCCTCGGTTCCGGCTTGCAGAGGTCGCCAGGCACAGAAGACGAACGACTAACTGCTTTTCCACGTCCGCCGAAGGAGAATGAACCAAACATCGGAGCCATAGCAAAGCTTACACTAACGGTATTCTTCGCTGGTTGGTAAGATTCTTTTGCCAGCAATCTTTTGACAAACGCCATACAGTTTGGTGACACCTGGGCGAGCAGGAATTGTTAGTTTCCGGGTCTGATGTACAGGGCAATTAAGAGCCGTATTTTCGGGTTGTTACTTCCTCAAGAATTCACCTTGGGCTTCGCTGACCCGCAGACTGAAGTTGCCGTATGGCTTCACGGGCCGGATACACCGATTGATGTAACCTATCGCTATTCGGTGGCTTGTGGTGCACCACTGACCTTTTGTATAGGGATCGACAAAGGTTTTAGCTGCAACAATATACACCGTTTGTCTCTGAGGTTTTGCCGGCGAGCCGAGCAGCAGATTTTAGGCGAGATCCAACTCAAGCAGGTTGCTGAGTTTTCAGCCGGAGAATCAGAATTTATATTCTTCCAACCTACCAGTTCGACAAACTATTGCCTCCCTAAAACCCAACTGGCAGCTCACTATCTGCTTTTCGCTTACAGACAATGGAGAAAAGACAACACGAACGGAGTGTATCTGTCGTTCCTCGAACGTCGCGCAATGATGGTGGAGTTCATACGTCCTCATCCAGTAGTCTTGGTAAGCGTGGGTAGTAAGGAAGAAGGGAATATTTTCCCCATGAATCTGCTGGGCGATCTGGGTGATGGCTACGTCGGTCTCGCTTTGCGGACGGAACGAGTCGCCGGCGGTCTGGTTCGGGACAAGGGACGGGTAGCTCTCAGTGGCATGCCGCTGTCAGAGGGCGCTGTGGCCTATCAACTCGCGCACAATCATTCCAAACAGTCGTTTGATTGGGACCTATTGCCTTGCCCAATTAAAATGTCGACAACCTTTAAGATTCCGGTCCCCGCTTTCTCCCTTCGCGTCAGAGAAGTGGAAATCAAGACCGTTCGTGCCATTGGAAGCCACAGCTTTTTCTTAGGACGAACAGTTCATGACGAGAAATGGTCTGACAGTCTCGCTTTCTGCTCAATCCACGGCTTTTATCAATCGTGGCGACTGAAAAAATGCACTGAACAGGAGCTGAAGACTTCCTTGGCCGTTGATGCTCACAGTAAACGAGGCCGTAGCATGGCCCTGGGGAAAAGCACATAACGGATGTAAGTAGGATGGATCGGACTTGTGAGCCCCCTGAACTGCGAAGCTCGGCGGCCGAAATCAGCGGTTGCGAATCCTGTTTGTGGCGGCTTGGAATCTTGAAGTGACAGCGCACTCAAAGCTGGAGGGGCAATTTTTGAGAGACTTATGACAACCTGTGAAACGCATTTCGGGTCAAAATTTCTCAAGGCTGCGGACTTATGAACGCCAGTCGTATGTCTGTATCCACATCTCAGGTGTTTTGTTGAACGGACCGATACTAGAGCCCATGATTAGGGTATTCCTGCTGATTGAAAATCGCCTGCTGCGGGAGGCTTTGGGCCGGCTGTGCCGCAAACGCCCCGATCTCCAGGTGGTGGGGGAATCTGGACGTAATGATCTTCAGCTGGGTGAACTTCAGGAACCGCGGTGCGATGTTCTAATATTCGATTTTCTTGACCTTAAATGGCTTTCTGGGAAGTGGGCGAACAAGGAGCACAGCAGTTCGAACATTCGGGTTCTTCTGGTCGGTATGGAAGATGATGAGTCACATTTCCTGGAGGCAGTCAAGGCTGGTGTATCGGGATATCTCTTGAAGGATGCTTCTGCCACCGACGTAATAGCCGGAATTCGTGCCTCCTTTCGGGGAGAAGCCGTCTGTCCCAGCAAGCTTTGCTCCGCACTCTTTGATTGGGTTGGCCGTTTGTCCCGCGGAGAAACGATTCAATCGCCGGCTCATCCTAGATTGACAATACGCCAGCAACAATTAGTAGACCTTGTGGCGCGGGGTCTGACCAACAAAGAGATTGCCGCTCGGTTGAATCTCTCGGAATTCACAGTTAGAAACCACATCCATCGGATACTGAAGCTCGTGGATGCTGGGACACGGCGCGAAGCGGTGGATATCGTGCGCAGGCGGCATCAGATGCCAGAAGCAGCCTCAGCTGAGCTCCACGTCTAGGTGAAGGACCTTCCAATAGAGAGTGGTTACTGGTTACTCGCGATCTCCTTGAGTCACGATTCAAATGCGGCTGTTTAATTAGCCAAGCGCAAGGATCAGTATTCATGGGCTTGAGCCCGCAAAGCAGGGCTTACGCCTGCACTAGTGCCCGCCTCCCCCGTACTGTAGATCGGCGCCCTTAGTTACTCGATTACCGGCAGTTCTTTCCATACAGCGAAAGCCATACATTTCTGGAGAGCGAATTGCGAATAATTCATGTCCGACGTAGTCCGGTCCTCAGAATCGAGGGCGTGATGTGGAAGTTTGATATCTTCCGAGGTTCAAGCTACGACGACCTCGAATGGTTGGAATGCGTTAACGGACTTGATGCAGCCATCGACCGCATGCATGAAATCGCGGCTCACCAACCAGGGATGTATTTTGTACTTAATGTAAAGGAGCGCCAGGTTGTGGCTCTGACGGATACAAATTGCGGGGAGCCGCCAAAATCGAGTTGACAATGGCGGTTTATCGCACCCGACCCGC
>Ga0126371_10001333_pt1 | contig 20769 bp, 22 predicted proteins | sample PanSoiMetaPlot_4_FD_110145 | JGI IMG/M metagenome (GOLD analysis project Ga0126371, IMG submission 110145) | Tropical forest soil microbial communities from Panama - MetaG Plot_4 | ecosystem: Environmental > Terrestrial > Soil > Tropical forest > Bulk soil | place: Panama | collected 2016-02-17 | reverse complement strand
GCGAACGGGCTTCGTGCGGTCGTCAGGCATGACATCCTCGCTCAAATCAACGGAGTGCAGTCGTCTCGAACCAACTGGCCGGACGCAATCGGCAGGCGGGAGCGCGTCACACGCTCGGCGTCGTGGAGCCGGGTGCGATGACCCTGAAGATGCCGGTCTCGTTCGGATGCAGCTTGCAGCAGAACCAGATCGTCGATCCGGCCGGCGCCGGTACGCTGTAGGTGCTGCTCGATTGCCGCGGCTTCAGCGCCTTACCGATCGGCTGCGGGTCGCCGGTCGGGCGAGTGGTGCCGCTGCCGGCGGGGTACACCGCCGGCCAGTGCTCATTCGGCGTCGCGTTGTCCCAGCTGACATTGTCGGCCTGGAAGACATCGAACGGGCCGGGCGGATCGCCCGGATTGTCGAGGACGAACTCGGCGAGCACGCCCGCGATCTGAGTCTTTGCGGGAATGAACTTGATCGACCAATCCGGCATCGCGGCCTCCCGTTTGGCCCGATGATCGCAGAACAGCTTGTAGTCGTCTAGATGAATTTGGCATCCAATGAGGGCATATCAGGCGAGCACTACCATGCGCAATTCTCATGCGCGCGGATGTGACAAGCCTACTGATGCGAGTAGGCCGTTGTGAACGGCACCACCTCGACGACCGTCATCATGCCGCGGTCCTCGTGCGCCAGGATGTGGCAGTGCATGACGTATTGTCCGGTGAAGTCGACGAAGCGGCTGCGCATCCGGAAGTAACCCGGGATGACGACCTGCTGGCCGGTCAGATTGGTGGCGGTCATGCCGGAGGGGGAGGTAGTCGAGCCGGATTAGTCGATCAATGCGAGCAAGGGCCGGCTACGCGACCAGCTCGGTCACCTCGCCCTTCGCGGTACGCCCCTGCGCGCGGTACTGCCCGATCTTCTCCAGCAGCGGCGCCTCGGAGACCGAGTAGAGCACCGCGTCGTCCTTGCCGGTGTTGACGTGGCGCCGCCACAAGAAGTTCGGCGCGACGAACATGTCGTTGCGCGTCCAGTCGAAGCGCTGGCCGGCGATCTCGGTGTGGCCGGTGCCCTCCATGCAGACATAGAAGGTGCTCGCGGTCTCGCGCTTCCACTGAGTCGCTTCGCCGGGGCGCAGGAGCTGCGCGCCATAGGCGAGCGTCGGGAAGGCCGGCGCGCCGGTCACCGGGTTGACGAAGGCGAGCGTGATGCCTTCGTAGGGATCGCCCTTCTCCTTGGCGAGCTTCTTCAGCGCGTCGAGCACGTCGGCGCCGCGGTAATGGATCATCGGGTTGGCGCCGCGGCCGATGCCGCGCTGGTGCGAGACGAAGCCGGGCATCAGGCCGCCCTGGCCGTAGAGGCGATGCGAGTAGCCGCTCCCGTGCTTGGGCGCCTGGGCGCGGCTGTTGGAGAGCTTGTCGCCCTCGAACTCGTCGTCGAGCCACAGGCAGTCGAGATACTCGATCAGCGGGAAATCGAGCACGTCGATCCACACGACCGGGGTTGCGCCGTCATTGCCGTGGTCGTGCCAGGTGCCGTGCGGGGTGAGGATCAAGTCGCCACGCGAAGCCTCGCAGCGCTCGCCCTCGACCGTGGTGTAGCCGCCGTTCTCCGAGAGAATGGTGCGGCTCGCATTGGGCGTGTGGATGTGCACGGGCGCGACGTCGCCCGGATTGTAGATCGAGACCGCGCAGCGGATCGTGCTCGTCACCTGCAGGCGGCCGCCGAAGCCCGGATTGGTGAGCAGGAATTGCTGGCGCTCGGCGAATTCGATGGGCGAAACATCGGAGGTGCGGGCGATCTCGGCGATGCGGTCGAGGTAGGGGCCGATCTCCTGCCACTTCCACCGGTGCGCCGCCGCCTTCACCTGCGCCTTGCCGACGCGCCCGCCCGCGAGCGTGCCCGCCGCCTCGATGCCGGTGTCGCGGAACCAGGGCCGCTGCGCCGGCGCGTTCGCCTGCGTGCGCAGCCAGATGTTGAGCGGGCCGGCCTCGGCGTTGAGCGCCTCCATGGCGGCACGGGCGTCGATTTTCGCGCCGCCGCTCGGCTTTTTCGTCTGGCTTGCGGTCGCCATGGGCGCCTCCGGGTTCAAATCAGGCGTCGAGTCTGCCCCGATCGAGGCGAAGTTTCCAGCCGGCCCGTCACAACCGATCCGTCACCGGCCGCACGGGCGGTAGCCGAACTTGCTGATCATGTCGCGGCCCGAGATGGTGAAGAACTGCTCGGTCTCCATCGCGTGGTGCGCATCGAGATAGGCGCGGAGCCGCTCGTTGTAGGCGCTCAACATGTGCGCCCGCGACAGCGAGCTCGCGGAGCCGCCGCTGCCGCGGCCGGCATGAAAGCGCAGCTGTGCGCTCGGCTCGATGCAGACGTTGCGGATCGCGAGAAAGAGCGTGCAGGCCGACTGGCAGTTGCCGGTGATGCGGAAGACCTCGCCGCTGCGGTTGTACCGATCGACGACCGGATCGAATCGCGCGAAGCGGCCGCCGCCGCCGTATCCAGCGGACGAGCCGGCCGCCAGCGCGGCCGCCGACGCGAAGACAAACGCTGCTGCAATTGCGGCCAATGTGGCTCTCATGGTCGCTCTCCCCGGGTCGCTCTCCATTCGGCCAGCGTGATATGATGCAGTGTAGCATACGCAGGACAGTCCGATGATCATCAACAAGCAAGAAGACGTCACCGAGGCCGTGCTGGCCGAGATCGCGCGCGCGCCCGATCCGCGCTTTCGCGAGATCATGGCGGCATTCGTGCGCCACCTGCACGGTTTTGCGCGCGAGGTGAAGCTGACCGAGGAGGAATTCCAGAAGGCGGTCGGCTACATCGTGGCGCTCGGCCAGAAGACCACGGCGAGCCACAACGAGGCCGTGCTGATGTCGGGCTCGCTCGGCTTCTCGACCCTGATCTGCCTCCTCAACAACGGCAACCGCGGCGCGACCGAGACCACCGCCAACCTGCTCGGCCCGTTCTGGCGCCCGGAGGCGCCGCGCATGCCGAACGGCGCGACACTCGTGCGCTCGCCGACGCCCGGCGTGCCGACCTTCGTCAAGGCCTGGGTGAAGGACCAGAAGGGCCAGCCGGTCGCGGGCGCCGACGTCGACATCTGGCATTCGTCGACCGAAGGTTTCTACGAGAACCAGGACCCGGTGCAGGCCGACATGAACCTGCGCGGCATCTTCACCACCGACGACGACGGCCACATCCACTTCCGCACCATCAAGCCGTCCGGCTATCCGATCCCGGTGGACGGCCCGACCGGCGATCTCTTGCGCGCGCAGGGCCGCGCCAACATGCGGCCGGCGCATCTGCACTTTTTAATTCACAAGCCGGGCTTCAAGACGCACATAAGTCAAGTGTACAGCGATGACGATGCGAACCTGGAGACGGACTCGCAGTTCGGCGTTACCCGCCGCCTGATCGGCCACTACCAGCTGCACGAGAACGAGCCGGCGCCGGCGCCCGACGTGAAGGGGCCGTGGTATTCGCTTGAGTACACGTTCGAGATCGAGCCGGGGATCGCCAAGATGCCGCGCCCGCCGATCACCGCGAAGGCGAGGGGCGAGCGGCCGCAGATCGAGCGGTTGAAGCGGGCGTAGCGGCCACCACAGTCATTGCGAGCCGCGCACAGCGCGGCGAAGCAATCTCGATAGGCATGTGTATGCAGATCCGGATTGCTTCGCTTCGCTCGCAATGACGATGAGGCGTGGCTACACCACCAAGAACAAATCCGTATCGCCCGTCTTCTCTCCGGCCGCGGTCAGCAGCGCGTGCACCTGCCCGCGATGATGGGTCTGGTGATTGAAGAAATGCGTCACCAGCATCATGCGCGGCTGGTGCAGCTCCTTCTGCGCCGACTGGCTGAACCAGACCATGTCGCCGGCGAGCCAGGCATCGTCGACGCGGGCCGCCCAGGCGTTGATCTTCCCGTCGGCCGCGACGCGCAGCAGGTTGAGCTCGTCGAAGTCGGCGATCATGCCGGCGCTCTCCTTCTGCTTCACCGGCGGCGGCGGCCAGCCGTCGAAGCGCGACATCCAGACCTGATCGCCCCACAACAGATGACAGAGCGTGCCGTGGATCGAGCCCCAGAAGGCGCCGCGCGGCGCCCGCCGATCGGCGTCGGAGAGACGCGCCGCGGCCGCGTAGAGGCGGCGGTTCATCTCGGCATTGTAGGCCGCCATGGTGCGGACGAAGCCGGGGCCGACCTGCGTGCCGGCAGATATCGAGCCCATCAGGTGAGCCTCCGTGACGGGCGCGCATAGATGCCGCGGCGCCATCGTCCAAGGATTTTACATCAATTCTGCAAGGCAGGGGGCGCCTCAGACACCCATATTGTCGATCAGCCGCGTCTTGCCGATGCGGGCGGCGAGGAGGAGGCGCATCGGGCGCTCGCGCGCGGAAGCGACCGGCGCCAGCGTCTCGGCGTGGCGGGCCTCGAGATAATCGAGCACGAAGCCGGCTCGTTCGATGGTCCGCCGTCCCTCCGCGAGGGTGGGCGCGATCGCGCTGCCGGCCGCGATCCGCTCGGCGCACGCGGCGAGCACGCGATGGAGCGTCGGCGCGACCTTGCGCTCGTCGCGTGCGAGGTACGCATTGCGCGAGGACAGTGCGAGGCCGTCCGCCTCGCGCACCGTCGGGATGCCGACGACGCGCACCGGCAGGTCGAGGTCGCGCGCCATGCGCGTCACCACCATGAGCTGCTGAAAATCCTTTTCGCCGAAGATCGCGAAATCGGGCCGGCACTGGGTGAAGAGCTTTGCCACCACGGTCGCGACGCCGGCGAAGAAGTGCGGGCGGAACTTGTCCTCGAGGCCGGCGAGCGCGGCCCCTTCGGGCACGATGCGGGTCGCGAATCCTTCCGGGTACATGACGTCGGCGCTCGGCGCCCATACGAGATCGACGTCGACGTCGAGCTTGCCGAGCGCCGTGAGGTCGCGCGTCATTGTGCGCGGATAGCTGGAAAAATCCTCGGTCGGGCCGAACTGGGTCGGGTTGACGAAGATCGAGACGATGACCTTGTCGGCGCGCCGGCCCGCCTGGCGGACCAGCGCGAAGTGGCCCCTGTGCAGGGCGCCCATGGTGGGCACCAGCGCGATCTTGCCGCTGCGCTTGAAGCGCCGCAGCGCGCGGTTGAGCGCGACGATCGAGCGTGCCACCTGGATACGGCGTGCCATCGTCGCGTTAACCTCGATCCGGCTCTTTGTCGCGCATATCCTTGTCGGCGAACCGGGTCCACTTCGCCGGGATATGCGCTGGTTCAACGGGCGCGGAAATTAACAGAGCGGGGCGGACGATGCCACGTCGCGCTGACAGGCTCGCGGCGATTCATCATGAACGCAGCATGGGCGCGCGCGTAGCTTGACCGAGGCTTTGACGCGGCACAGAAATCGCCCGCGGAGGAGGCCATGCGGATCGACGCGGAGCCAGCGCCGACGGCGGAGCCCCGGTCCGCCCACGTGGTGGTGCTCGGCAACGAGAAGGGCGGCTCGGGAAAATCGACGACCGCGATGCACATCGCGGTGGCGTTGATGAAGGCCGGCCAGCGCGTCGCCACCATCGACCTCGACTCGCGCCAGGGCAGCTTCAGCCACTACATCGGCCATCGGTGCGCCTGGGCGCAGCGCGCCAGGCTCGCGCTCGAATTGCCGGTCCACTACCGCGTGGCGCGCGGCGAGGGGCCCAGGGTCGACGAGAACGAAGCGCAGGAGTTCGCCGGCTTCGCCGAGGCCGTCACGGCGGTTGAGCACACGCACGATTTCGTCGTCATCGATACGCCGGGAACGGACAGCTACCTGACGCGGCTCGCCCACTCGATGGCCGACACCCTGATCACGCCCGTCAACGACAGCTTCGTCGACCTCGACGTGCTCGCCACCATCGACCCGGAGACCTTCGCGCTCACCGGCACCAGCCACTACTCCGAGATGGTGCGCGAAGCGCGCCGGCAGCGCCGCATGGTCGACGGCCGCCAGACCGACTGGATCGTCGTGCGCAACCGCCTCTCCGCGCTCGGATCGCGCAACAAGCGGCTGGTGGGCGAGGGGATCGCCCAGCTCGCGGCCGAGCTCGGCTTTCGCTTCATCGACGGGCTCGCGGAACGCGTCGTCTACCGCGAGTTCTTTCCGCGCGGGCTCACGGCGCTCGACACCATCGACGAGACGACGCTCGGCACGCGGCCGAGCATGGCGCACGTGACGGCGCGCGAGGAGGTGCGGGCGCTGCTCGCGGCGCTGCGCCTGCCGATCGACGAGCGCTGGCGCCGCCGCGCGGCCCGGCGTGACGAGTGGTTCGCCAATGCGGACAAGCCGCTCGAGGTGAGCGACATCCTGGCGGACTAGCGCGGTACCTTGCCGCCACCGACATATCGGATCGGTACGCGGGCCGAATGGGCGCCAATCGTCGCGGCCGGTGATAAGCTTCGAACTCTGTCGCACATGCAGTCCCCTGGAGGTCTCATGACCGAGAGCCGTGGTCTCACGCGCCGTCGCCTGTTGAAAGCAGCGTGCGCCGTTCCGCTGGCCGCACGCGCGACCGTCGCCTTCGCCCAGTCGGACAAGCCGTTGATTACACGGCCTATCCCGCATTCCGGCGAGCAGCTGCCCGTGGTCGGCCTCGGGACGGCGGTGAGCTTTCCGTCGGCGGACCAGCAGCAGGTCGCGGCGCTGCGCGAGGTCGTCGAGGCGCTGCTCGCCGGCGGCGGCAAGCTCATCGACACGGCGTCGACCTACGGCAATGCCGAGGAGGTGATCGGCAACATCATCAGCGCCACCAGCACACGCGATCGGCTCTTTCTCGCGACCAAGATCGAGGTGCGTTCCGCAAAAGCTTCGGCCGACGAATTCCGGCGTTCGCTGCAGAGGCTGCGCACGCCGCGGGTCGACCTCCTGCAGCTCCACAATGTCTCGCGCGCGAGCCAGAGCCTCGCGCAGCTGCGCGATTGGAAATCCGCCGGACAGTGCCGCTACATCGGTGTGACCAGCACATTCCAGGACGACTACCCCGCCATGGAGGCGATCATCCGCCGCGAGAAGCCGGATGTCGTCCAGGTCGATTATTCGATGGACAACCGCGAGGCGGAGAAGCGCATCATCCCGGCGGCCGCCGATGCCGGCGCCGCGGTGCTCACCGCCCTTCCGCTCGGACATAACTCGCTGTTTCGCGCCGTGCGGGGAAAAGCACTGCCGCCATGGGCCAAGGATTTCGACGCGGAAACCTGGGCGCAGTTCTTCCTCAAGTTCCTGCTCGGCAATCCACACGTCACCGCCGTGATACCGGGGACCGGCAACGCCCAACACATGCGCGACAATGTCGGCGCGGCGCGCGGCCGCGTGCCGGACGAGCCACAACGGCAGAAGATGATCGCCCTGCTCAATTCATGAGTTGGCGCGCGAACATGGGGTTCGCCCTCACGGCGAATTGATGGCGAGCCTCGTGCGCGCGCTTTCGTGCATGGCGCGGCGCAACTAGGATTCGTGAGACATCGTCGTCTTCATATGTCTTCGCTGGAGGTCCGCATGCCTGCCGATTTACCGAGCCTCGATCGCCGTCGTCTGCTCAAGGCCGGTGGGGCCGTTCTGATCACCGTCGCGGCAGGAGGAATGGCGTCCGCGCAAACGAGTGGCGCCAAGGTCAAGATCGGCGTGATCGGCGCCGGCCATATCGGCGGCACCATCGGCGGCCTGTGGGTCAAGGCGGGTCATCCGGTGCTGTTCTCGTCGCGGCATCCCGAAGAGCTCAAGTCGCTGGTCGAGGGCATGGGGCCGCTGGCCAAGGCGGGCTCCGTCGCGGACGCGCTCGACTTCGGCGAGGCGATCCTGATCGCCGTGCCGTACAAGGCCATACCGGAGCTCGCGAAGGACTATGGACCGAAGTTCGTCGGCAAGATCGTGATCGACCCGGCCAATGCGGTCGCGCGGCGCGACGGCGAGCAACTGCTCGCGGAGACGAAGGAGAGAGGCATTGGCCTCACCACCGAGTCCTATCTCAAGGGCTCGCATGTGGTGCGTGCCTTCAACTCGATGAGCTTCAGCAATTTCGCGAGCCAGGCGCACCGCTCGGGCGAGCTGATGGCGATTCCGATGGCCGGCGACGACCCGCATGCCGTCGAGGTCGCGAGCCAGCTCGTGCGTGACGCCGGCTTCGATCCGGTCGTCGTTCCGCTGAAACGTGCGCAGGAGTTCGCCCAGGGCGGGCCGCTCTACGGCCAGCAATTGACCGCCAAGGAAATGCGCCAACGCTTCGGCCTGGTGCAATGACGCAGGCACGGGTCGGGCCGGAAGCCAGGGCTGAAGAAACCAGGGCTGAACCGGACGGGCGAGGCCTGCGGCTCCTGCGCCGGCTGATCGACGTATCGGCCGCCGAGATTCCGGCGCTCGGCTGGTGCTGGCTCTATATCTTTTCCGTCCTCGCGTCCTACTACATCCTGCGTCCCATCCGCGACCAGATGGGCATCGCGGGGGGCGTGAAGAACCTGCCGTGGCTGTTCACCGGCACGTTGATCGTCATGCTGGTCCTGAACGTGCCGTTCTCGGCGCTGGTCAAGCTGCTTCCGCGCAAGCAGTTCATCTCGCTGTCCTATCGCTTCTTCGCGGTTTCCATCCTCGCCTTCGGCGCGGCGCTTTACCTGATGCCGCAGCAGGCCGTCTGGATCGGCCGCTTCTTCTTCATCTGGATCTCGGTGTTCAACCTGTTCGTCGTCTCGATCTTCTGGTCGATGGTGGTCGACATCTTCAGTCAGGAGCAGGGCAAGCGGCTGTTCGGCTTCATCGCGGCGGGCGCGACGCTCGGAGCCATCGTGGGGTCGAGCGTGACGGCCTCGCTGGCGCAGAAGGTGCAGCCCGCCCTCCTGATGGTCGGGGCCGCGCTCCTCCTGGAAATCGCCACCTGGTGCGTTCGCCGGCTGTCGAGCCTGTCCGCCAGCATGAGCGACCGGCCGCACCGCGAGCGCGAGGAGGAGCCGATCGGCGGCGGCGTGATGTCCGGCTTCGTCGATGCGATCCGCTCGCCCTATCTGCTGAACACCGCGATCTTCCTGCTCCTCTATGCGATCACGTCGACGTTCCTCTACTTCAGCCAGGCCAACGTGGTGTCGACGAGCTTCGCCGACCGCGGCGCGCAGACCGCCTTCTTCGCCACCATCGATCTGGTCGTGAACGTCATCACGCTGGTGATTCAGGTCTTCCTCACCGGCCGCCTGGTGGGATGGCTGGGCGTCACGGCCGTCCTGTCGCTGCTTCCCGCGCTCAGCATGCTGGGCTTCGGCTCGATCTATGCGGCGCCGACCCTTGCGGCGGTCGCGGCCTTCCAGGTTGTCCGCCGCTCCGGCAATTTCGCGCTGACCCAGCCGGCGCGGCAGATTCTCTACACGGTCGTCTCGCGCGAGGATCGCTACAAGGCGAAGAATTTCATCGATACGGCCGTCTACCGCGCCGGCGATCAGGTCGGGGCCTGGTCCTATGCGGCGATCGGCTTCGTGGGCTGGGGCATCAAGGAAGCCGGGATCGTCGCCGTCGTCGTGTCGGCCTTGTGGCTGGCGAACAGCCTGTGGCTTGGCAGACGCCAGGAGAAGCTGGCCGCACAGGCCGAATAGTCCGCGGCCGTGCATCGCGACCCGACCCCTTGACGCCGCGGGCGCGCGGTCCCATTGTTTCGATATTCCAGGGAGATCCCCGCCAAGGGGCTGAGAAACCGCTGGGCCGAAGCGTGCAAACACTACGTTTGTTTGCCAGGCAGCGCGGAAATCCTTCGAACCTGATCCGGTTCATACCGGCGTAGGGATTGGATTTCCGGCACAGACCAGAAACTCCAGTCCCTCCAAACGAAAGCGGAGCGAGACGGAGCGTGAGCTGGCGGCAGAAAAGTTCCTTCGGGGTCGGCGAGCGATTGCCCATGGCGGACGCGCCCGACCATGCGGGCGGCCCGGCGGTCGAGAGCCAGCCTGCGGCAGTCGACGTCGCGATCGTCGGCGCCGGCGTGATCGGTCTTGCGATCGCGTGGCGGCTCGCAGCCGCGGGGCTCGCGGTCGCACTGTTCGAGCGCGACGAGGCGGGCGCCGGCGCGAGCGGCGCCGCGACCGGCATGCTCGCGGCCGCGACGGAGCTCGAGCCGGGCGGAACGGACCTGCTCGCGCTCGCGCTGGAGAGCCAGCGGTTGTGGCTTGCCTTTCGCCGCGAGCTCGAAGAGGAAACCGGCATCGATCTCGATTATCGCGACGAAGGCACGCTGACGGTCGCGCTCGGCCGCGAGGAGGTCGGGCGCCTGCGCTTTCGCCACGAGTTGCAGACGCGCGCCGGTCTCGCCACGCGCTGGCTCGACGGCGCCGCGGCACGCGCGCTCGAGCCGGCGCTGCGTCCGTCGGTGACGGCAGGTATCTTCTGTGCCGACGATCACCAGGTCGATCCGCGCCGGCTGGTGCCAGCGCTGCGCCGCGCCGTCGCGGCGCGCGGCGGCAGACTGATCGAGCAGGTGCCCGTCTACTCGCTCGACATCGCCGGCGGCAAGGTCAACGGCGTGGTGACGCCGGAGGGTCTCTGCCGCGCCGCGACCGTCATCCTCGCCAACGGCGCCTGGGCGGGAACGCGCGAGCTTGCGGGCGACGCGCTCGCGGTCCCGGTGCGCCCGCTCAAGGGCCAGGCGCTGGCGCTGCGCGCCAACGCGCGCACCGGCCTGCCGTCGCACGTGGTGTGGACCGAGCAGGTGCATCTGGCGCCGAAGGCGGGTGGCCGACTGGTGCTCGGCTCGACCGTCGAGGAATCCGGCTTCGACCGCAGCGTCACGGCCGGCGCAGTCTTTGCTTTGCTCGAAGGCGCGCGCCGCGCGCTGCCCTCGATCGAGGACATGGAGGTCGAGGCGATCTGGACCGGATTCCGCCCGACCTCGGACGACGACGCGCCGATCCTCGGCGCCTGCAATGTCGCGGGCCTCGTGCTGGCGACCGGGCATCATCGCAACGGCATTTTACTGGCGCCCGGCACCGCGCAGGCGATTGGCGACCTCGTCACGACCGGCACCATGACGGGCGTCGCGGCGCGCTTCGGGCTCGATCGCTTCGCGCCGCGGCGCGCCTTGCAACACCAGGAGACCCATGATGCGGCTCAACGTTAACGGCGAGGAGCGCGTCACGGCGTGCCGCGACCTCGCCGATCTGTGGCGGGCCGAGACCGCCGAGCTCGAACTGCCCAACCCGAAAGGCTTTGCGATCGCGCTCAACGGCGCCGTGGTGCGGCGCGATGCCTGGGGCGAAACCGCGCTCCGCGACGGCGACCGGATCGAGATCATCCGCGCCATGCAGGGAGGTTGAGAATGGAAGCTGCCGTTCACGCGTCCGATCCACTCGTCATCGCCGGCACCGCGCTCGGCTCGCGCCTCCTGCTCGGCACCGCCGGCTATCCCAACCAGCGCATCCTGAGCGAGGCGGTCGAGGCGAGCGGCTGCGACGTCGTTACCGTGTCGATCCGGCGGATCTCGCTCAAGGGGCACGGCTCCGACACGGTCGCGCTGCTCGCCGGCAAGCGCTTGCTGCCCAACACCGCGGGCTGCGAGACGGCGCGCGACGCGGTGCTCACCGCCGAGCTTGCGCGCGAAGCGCTGGAGACGAACTGGATCAAGCTCGAGGTCATCGGCGATCGCGAGACGCTTTATCCGGACGTGAGCGAGCTCATCGACGCGACGCGGACACTGGTCGCGCGCGACTTCGTGGTGCTGCCCTATTGCAACGACGATCCGGTGGTCTGCCAGCGGCTCGCCGATGTCGGCGCGGTCGCCGTGATGCCGATGGGCTCGATGATCGGCTCCGGCATGGGCGTCGCCAATCCGGCCAACCTCGAGGTCATCTGCCGGCGCTCGCCGGTGCCGGTGATCGTGGATGCCGGGATCGGCACCGCGTCGGACGCGGTCATCGCCATGGAGCTCGGCGCCGCGGGCGTCCTGCTCAACACGGCGGTCGCCAAGGCGGACGATCCGGTCGCCATGGCGCGCGCCATGCGGCACGCCGTGATCGCCGGCCGCGAGGCGTTTCGCGCCGGCCGCATTCCGCGCCGCGGCCGCGCCGAGCCGTCGAGCCCGCAGCTCGGCCTGGTCGGATCATGAGCTTGCGGCACCCGCTGCCGTCGCGGCTCCTGATCGTCACCGACCGTCACCAGGCCGCGGCGCCGCTCGCCGAGATCGCCGACGAGGCCGTCCGCGCCGGCGCGCGCTGGATCTGGTTGCGCGACCGCGACCTGCCGGGCGCCGAGCGGCGCGCGCTTGCGGCCGCGCTGCTCGCGATCATGCGCCCGGCGGGCGCAAAGCTCATGATCGGCGCGGGCATCGGCGCGGATCTGGAACTCGCCGCGGATGTCGGCGCCGACGGCGTGCACTTGGCGTCGGATGCGTCGGCCGCATCGATCGCGGCGGCGCGCGCTCGCCTCGGTGGCGGCGCGATCATCGGCGTCTCGGCCCATGCCGGGTCCGATCTCGCGAGCGCGCAGGCGGCGGGCGCCGACTACGCGACGCTCAGCCCGATCTTTGCCACGGCGAGCAAGCCGGGCTACGGGCCCGCGCTCGGGGTCGCGGCGCTCGCACGGGCCGCACGCCACGAGATACCGGTGCTCGCGCTCGGCGGCATCACGCCGGCACGCGCGGGCGAATGTCTGGACGCCGGCGCGGCCGGCATCACCGTCATGGGCGAGATCATGCGCGCCGCCGCGCGGCCGAACGGCGTGCGCGACGCGGTCGCCAGGTTCCTGGATGCTCTTGCCACGGTGATCGCACAATCATGACCCTAGGCGCGCCACGATCGTTGCGGCATCTTGCGTGCTCGGCCGCGCCCCGGCACATCAGGCCGCGGGGCGACGGCCTTCTCGGAAAGACGTGATGGGAGCATCGCTGCTCGTCGGTATCGTGGCGGTCGTGGCCGTGCTGTGGCTCATGGGCAAATACGCACGGGCCACGTCGAGCCGCAAGGCCAGCCTCGTGCAGAAGGGCGGCGGAATTCTCGCGCTGATCGCGGCGGTGGTCGTCACGTTGCGCGGCGGGCTCGCGCTCGGCCTGCCGCTCGGATTGATGGGGCTCGCCCTGCTGGGCTGGACCAAGGGTCTCTCGTTCTTTCCGGGGTGGACGATCGGCCCCAGTCCGGTGTCGAGCCAGCGCACCGCCTTTCTCGAGATCACGATCGATCGCGTCACCGGCGCGATGCACGGCCGCGTGATCGCGGGGCGGCGCGCGGGCGCCGATCTCGACGCGCTCGACGACGCAACCCTCAACGCGCTGATGGCGGAATTCGATCCGGCGAGCCGGCAGCTATTGATGGCGTATTGTGACCGCCGCGGCGCCGGACGGCGTGAGCACGCGCAGGGCGGTGCGGACGCGCGGCAGCGCAGCCCGGCGAGTTCCGGCAAAATGACCGAAGAGGAGGCCTATCAGTTCCTTGGCCTTGAGCCGGGGGCGGGTGCTGAGGAAATCGGACACGCCTACCGGACTCTCATGAAGAAACTGCATCCCGACCAGGGGGGGCCGACGTACCTCGCGGCCCGCATCAATGAGGCCAAAGAGGTTCTTCTTCGCCGCCATCGCTGACTCCACACACGGATGAGCGCGGCCTCCTGTCCGGCAGCCCATCCGCTACGCGTTACACAACTACGCTCACAACGCCTCGGCCCCGTTTAGGGTCCTTCGACTTGGCGAAGAGTCTTACGATGGAACGGTAAATTTAGTTTTTCACCGTGATGCAGGCGATGTCGCTGCGGCGCAGCTTGCGGCAGGTCTCCTCGGCCTGATCCTTGGCAAGACCGGCAAAACGCGCGCGATAATAGGTCTTGTCGCCCTTGGTCACGGTCTCGGTGAACGGATCGGCATGGCCGAGCAGGCCCACCTTGCTCTGCGCCGCGTCGAGGTGCTGCCTCGCTTCGCTCTCGCTGCCGAAGGCGCCAATCTGGATGATCCAGCCGGTATGCACCGGCGCATGCGCTTGCGGCGGCGGGCTGCGGGCGGGCGCCGCCGGGGCAGCGGGCGCGGGCGGCTCGGCTTTCGCAGGCGCGGCCGGCGCCGGCGCGGCGGGCAGCGGCGCGGCCTGCGCGGCGGTCGCAACGATCGCCCAGCTGGTCGGTCCCTGCTGCGACCAGGAGGGCGCGGGATGCGCGGCCGGCATCGGCGCGGGCTGCTGCACAACCGCCGGAGCGTAAGCATGGACTGGCGGCGCGGCGGTCTCGTCGTTGACGGGGACCATCGCGGCGGGCGGCGCGAGCGAGGCGGTCTTCACCGGCGCGAGCTTGACCTTGACGGTCTTGACGGCGATCGGGCGGATCGGCTCGCTCGACCCGGCGGCCGCGACGTGGCGCTTGACCATGACGGGCCCCTGGATCGCGGCGGACGGCGCCGGCACCGGGATAGAGGACACGGTGGCGAGCGAGTAGTTGCTGGCAGCCGGCGCCGGCGCGGCAGCCGGATGCAAGCCGCGGGTCGCGACACGCACCGGCTCCTCGCCGGCGGCGATCATCGGCGCGGTGCGGCGCGTCGAGGCCTCGTCGAGATGCGCCTCGATCAGCTCGCGCATATGCACGTCGCGCGCACGCGCCGAGCTGCCGCCCATCACGACCGCGACGACGTGGCGCCCGTCGCGATGCAGCGATGTGAGCAGATTGAAGCCGGACGAGCGCGTATAGCCGGTCTTGATGCCGTCGACGCCGTACTGGCCGAGCAGGTGATCGTGGTTGCGGATCTCCTCGCCGCGGAACGTGAACGAGGGAATCGAGAAGTAGTGGTAATAATGCGGAAAGTGATCCTGGATGGCACGGCCGAGCATGGCCTGGTCGCGCGCCGTGGTGATCTGGTCGTCGTCGGGCAGGCCGGAGGCGTTGACATAGGTCGTGTGCGCCATGCCGAGCGCGTGCGCCTTCGCGGTCATCATCTTGGCGAAAGTCTCCTCGTCGCCGCCGATCGCCTCGGCGACCACCACGGCGGCGTCATTCGCCGAGCGGGTGACGATGCCGCGGATCGCATCCTCCACGGCGAGGTGCTGGCCGTCCTTGAGGCCGAGCTTGGTCGGCGCCTGCTCGGCGGCGTGCTCCGACACCGGCATCATGGTCGAGAGCTTCATCTTGCCGGACTCGAGACGCTCGAACAGCAGGTAGAGCGTCATGACCTTGGTGAGCGAGGCCGGATGGCGCAGGCTGTCGGCGTTGCTCTCCTGCAGCGTCTTGCCGGAATTCACGTCGACCACGATCGACGACTGGGGCGGGTTGTAGCCGCTCTCGCGCACCGAATGATGACTGACGTGGCGGGCGACGTTCGCCGGAGCGGGATGCCGCACGCCATGGCGGTGACGGCGCGCATCGGCCGTGCCGGTGGCCGCGGTCAGCGCCGTGGCGACGGTGATCAGGCCGAGTATCGAATGAGCGAATCCCCACGAAACCAAACGCTGGCCGCGCAACATGGTGTCCCCTGGTCCGCCGCTCGCTTGAGCGCCCCGTGAGCCGGACTTCCCCGTTGAGTCGTCCAGTAGACGTCCGGCTTGACATAAAGAAGGCAGCGCCGCGATCTCCCCGTGCCTAGTGGGTCCGCCTTGCTGCGGCGTTACCGCCAGGGCACAGTCAATCACGGTATGCAGTCGCGGTTGCTAAACGGTTAATCCGATTAGGGAATCGGAACCGGCGATTAACGATATTGCGTTGCAATATTTTGCCTTGACTTTTTGTGCAGTGCGGCATATCTGGGGCATAAGGCTGATGGGCCGACGAACTGTGACCAGGCAAAAACAGGGCCGCCCACGGCGTGGGCGAGCCGGGAGACCCAAGATGCTCAAGAATTTCGACGAACTGCAGAAGCTCAGCAAAGACAACATGGACGTGGCGATGAAGTCCTTCGGCGCGGTGTCGAAGGGCTTCCAGGCCATCGCGGTCGAGGTCGCCGACTACTCGAAGAAGTCGTTCGAGGAAGGCACCGCCGCGGCCGAGAAGCTGTTCGGCGCCAAGTCGCTCGAGAAGGCGATCGAGATCCAGACCGACTACGCGAAGAGCGCCTACGAGGGTTTCGTCGCCGGCGCGACCCGGATCGGCGAGCTCTATGCCGATCTGACCAAGGAGACCTACAAGCCGTTCGAGACCTATCTCGGCCGGACGAACGGCGCCGCGAAGTGAGCCATTGAGCCGGCGCAAGTTGCGCCAGCCTTTCGAATGCGAAGCCCGGCCGTTTGGCCGGGCTTTTTTCGTGCATGCGGAAGGCGCGGGGCGCGGCGCTCGCGTCGCCGATCTACCTGGCGATGCGCAGCTTCGAGAGCTGCGTGCCGATCTGCTGGAAGGTGCTCACGATCTGGGTCGACGAGGTGAGCAGGAAGAACTTGGCCGGATCGCCGGTGCCGGCCCTGCTGCCCGCGCAATATTGCAGCACCGACGACGTCGCCTCGGCGTCGGTGTTGACCTGCACGGTGTAGATCGTGATGCCGGCGTTCTTCGCGTTGTCGCAGGTCATGCGCTGCCGGTAGTCGATGCACAGCATCGTGCCGGTTGGTGAAGGCTGTCCGCTGCTGTTGCACATGTCAGTGGAGTACCAGCGGTCCTGCGTGTTGAGGCCGTCGCTCAGCAGGATGATGACGTGCGAATAGACGTAGCTCGAGTCCTCGGCCGGCATGGTGAACGGGCCACCGCCGACGAGCGACATCCAGCCGAGTTGCAGCCCGACCGCCTGGTTGGTGTTGCCGTTGGCCACCATGTTGTTGACCTCGGTGGTCATCGAGGTCCAGTCGTAGCTCAGCCCCATGACGGCCTGCGGGCATGAGGAGTACTGCTCGGCCGCGTAGAGCGTCGCCGTGATGGTGGTCGTCGGCTGCGTCGCATTGGTGTCGTAGTTGCCGGTGTTCGGCGCGCCCGGATCGCCGCGATCCGTCACGCAGCCGTTCCAGGTGCTGTGGCTGTGGGGGGTCCACGTCGGCGGCGTCCACACGCCGGCGGTCCACACCCCGGGCGGGGTCCACACCCCCGGAGGCGTCCACACGCCGGTGGTCCAAACGGCCGGGGTCCAGTTGCCGTTGGCGCTCTGGCACGTGCTCTGTGAAGTATGCGACGATTTGGAACACGTGCCGCAGGTGTTCTGCATTGTGCGGCTCGAAATGCTGCAGGTTCCGGCGCCCTGGCAGGAGCTCTGGTTGGTGTAGCCGGAGATGCTGCAGGTGCCCCCGGCCGCCTGACAGTTGGTCTGGTTGGTGTAGCCGGAGATGCTGCAGGTGCCGCCGGCCGCCTGGCAGCTGGTCTGGTCGTTGTTGCCCGAGAGGCTGCAGGTCCCGGCGCCCGTGCACGACGACTGGCTATTGTAGCCCGAGAGGCTGCAGGTGCCGCCCGACGAGGTGACGCAGGAATTGCGATTCCAGGCGAAACCTACGCTGCACGAGCCGTTCAGCGCGTCCCACGATGTGTTGTCGGAGTGGGCGGCGTCGTCCCAATAGATCCAGGTGCCCGAGTAGTTGCTCGAATCGACGTTCACGTCCTTCACGAACGGGATGATCGACACGTAGACGTCGCCGTTGTTGACGGCCGCCGCCCTGAGCTGGGCGAGCAGGCCCGTGTTCGACTGGGTGAGCGCATTCTTGAGCGCCGTCAGCTTGTTGGAACTGGCCATCGAGCCGGTGTTGTCGAGGACGAGCGCGACGCGCAGCCGCAAATTGCCGTAGCTCGCGGTCGAGCTTGCGGCGAGCGGCAGCGTCGCAAAGCCCATGATGCCCATGAAGCTCGTCCTGTAGCTCGCGGTCACGTTCACCACCACGGTCGAGCCGTTGGTCGCCGTGTGGGTGGCGCTCACCACCAGGTTCGTCGCGTCGTGGCGGGTGAACAGCGCCCCGTAATAGCTCGACACCTGGGTCTGCAGGTTCTGATCGGTCTCGCTGTTCGCGCTCTGCGCCACCATCAGGGCGGTGGTGTCGGCTGCCGCCTGCATGGCGGTCTGGATCGCATAGGCGCGGCTGTAGTCGACCGCCGCGCCCATGAGGCCGACCAGCGGAATGAAGGCGAGCGCGAAGGTGACGAGCGTGTTGCCTTCGTCGGCGCCGGCAAATCGGCGGCACACCGCGCGAAGTTTCGCGCGAAGCTTTGCAATCATGTTGTTCATCGTCATGGCACACCTGCCGGCATCGAGGATGACGGGCGTTTCATTCAAAGGTTAGCGAGTGAAGTAAAATTTTTAGCTAATCTGATCACAGAAAGTCGCCACAACCTGCTGCTTTCAAATTGAGAAATGGATCGATCGAACAGCGTAAAGAATGCTGCAATCAAATCGTTAGACTTGTCCAAGATCGGTCTCCGGCGCGCAGCGACGACAACGCCGGCCGCATCGGCCGGCGCCGCCGGGTGCGCGACGCGTGCGGGCCCTGGCTGCCCGCGCAATATTGCAGCACCGACAAGGCCGCCTCGTTGTCGGTGTTGAACTGCACGGTGTAGATCGCGATGCCGGCGTTCTTCATGTCGTCGCGGGCGATCTCCTGCCGCGCATCGCGAGCGCGGTCGATTCAGCGGCAGTCTGCAGCGTTGCCTGGACCGCGGCGCGGCGGCTGTAGTCGACCGAAGCGCCAATCAACACGACCACCGGGATGGCGGCCAGGGCGGGCAGTGGCATGACACTTCCACTGCGGTCGCCCAGACATCGCTGGAACAACATGGCGTGTCTCCACGTTGGAAGGTTCGCCTTTGCGACATATGCCGGTGCGCACCTGCATTTCCGTCGCGGGCACGCCCGATTTTCGCCCCCTTCGCGCAATGGATTCCCAACCGGGCTCCGAACGGGCCGCGTTTTTGCGTCTGATGTCTGACAGGAGGGCTCAGGCGGACCAGGCGCAGAGATGGATCGCTCTGGTGGCGAAAGCGGCCGTTGCCTATTATTTAACCCTACACGCGCGCGTGGCTTTGCGGCATTCTCGGGTGTCGAGGGGGCGTCCACGCGCTTCGAGGTTCCGGACTTGCGACTGACGCCATGAGAGAAATCGTCCGCCAAGCGCTGCCGCCGGCAGCCGAATCGACCGTCAAAGGGCCCGCGCGGCTCGCGGGCGACGACGGCAAGCGGCGGACCGGGGAGGGCGGGACGCAGGGGCCGGGCACCGCCGTCATCACCAAGACCAAGCCCCAGACGAAACGACCGAACCTTTACCGCGTTCTATTGTTGAATGACGACTACACCCCGATGGAGTTCGTGGTGCACGTGCTGGAGCGCTTCTTCAACAAGGACCGGGAGGCGGCGACGCGAATCATGCTGCATGTGCACCATCACGGCATAGGCGAATGCGGCGTTTTCACGTACGAGATCGCCGAAACGAAGGTGACGCAGGTGATGGACTTCGCGCGCAAACACCAGCATCCTCTGCAATGCGTGATGGAGAAGAAATGAGGCGGCCGCGGGCGACCGCGACCGGACGACAAACGGCCTTGGGGGGCCAACGGAAGCCATGAGACACTGATGCCAACATTCTCGCGCAGCCTCGAACAGTCGCTTCACCGGGCGCTCGCGCTCGCCAACGAGCGGCACCACGAATACGCGACGCTCGAGCACCTGCTGCTCGCCCTGATCGACGATCAGGACGCGGCGGCGGTCATGCGCGCCTGCAACGTCGATCTCGACAAGCTCAAGCGGGATCTGACGGCCTACATCGAATCCGAGCTCGACAATCTGGTGACGGAAGGCACGGAGGACTCCAAGCCCACCGCCGGCTTCCAGCGCGTGATCCAGCGCGCCGTGATCCACGTGCAGTCGTCCGGCCGCGAGGAGGTCACGGGAGCGAACGTGCTGGTCGCGATCTTCGCCGAGCGCGAGAGCCATGCGGCCTATTTCCTGCAGGAGCAGGAGATGACCCGCTACGACGCCGTCAACTACATCAGCCACGGCATCGCCAAGCGGCCGGGCCTCGCCGAGTCGCGCCCGGCGCGCGGCGTCGACGAGGAGGCCGAGAGCAAGGGCAACGAGGAGCCGAAGAAGAAGGGCGACGCGCTCGATACCTACTGCGTCAACCTCAACAAGAAGGCGAAAGAGGGCAAGATCGACCCGCTGATCGGCCGCGAAGGCGAGATCAACCGCACCATCCAGGTGCTGTGCCGCCGGCAGAAGAACAACCCGCTGTTCGTCGGCGACGCCGGCGTCGGCAAGACCGCGATCGCCGAGGGGCTGGCGCGCCGCATCGTCAACAGCGAGGTGCCGGACGTCCTGCGCAACGCGACGGTGTTCGCGCTCGACATGGGCACGCTGCTCGCCGGCACGCGCTACCGCGGCGACTTCGAGGAGCGGCTGAAGCAGGTGATCAAGGAGCTCGAGGCCTATCCGGGCGCGATCCTGTTCATCGACGAGATCCATACCGTGATCGGCGCCGGCGCGACCTCGGGCGGCGCGATGGACGCCTCCAATCTGCTCAAGCCGGCGCTCGCCTCCGGCACGGTGCGCTGCATCGGCTCGACCACCTACAAGGAGTACCGCCAGTACTTCGAGAAGGACCGGGCGCTGGTGCGCCGCTTCCAGAAGATCGATGTCAACGAGCCGTCGGTCCCGGACGCGATCGAGATCCTCAAGGGGCTCAAGCCCTATTTCGAGGACTATCACAAGCTCAAATACACCAACGACGCCATCAAGGCGGCGGTCGAGCTCTCGGCTCGCTACATCCATGACCGCAAGCTGCCCGACAAGGCGATCGACGTCATCGACGAGTCGGGCGCCGCGCAGATGCTGCTGCCGGAGAGCCGGCGCAAGAAGACGATCGGCCTCAAGGAGGTCGAGGCGACGATCGCCACCATGGCGCGCATCCCGCCGAAGACGGTGTCGAAGGACGATGCCGAGGTGCTGGCGCATCTC
>Ga0126371_10001332_pt1 | contig 20770 bp, 16 predicted proteins | sample PanSoiMetaPlot_4_FD_110145 | JGI IMG/M metagenome (GOLD analysis project Ga0126371, IMG submission 110145) | Tropical forest soil microbial communities from Panama - MetaG Plot_4 | ecosystem: Environmental > Terrestrial > Soil > Tropical forest > Bulk soil | place: Panama | collected 2016-02-17 | reverse complement strand
TCGCCGAAAAAAAGCCCCGCGCCAAGAAACAAGGATTGACCGAAGCGCAGATCGCGGTGCACTGGAAAGAAGAGGACAATGTACGCCCCCCGGCGCGCTTCATCGCCCAAGCCAACCTCAACGATCCCCACATCCTGGAGCGCTTCAGCGAGAAAAACTTCCCCGAATGCTTCCGCGAGTACGCCGAGCTTCTGCACTGGGACCAGTATTGGCACACCACACTGGATACCAGCCATCCGCCGTTCTGGAAATGGTTTGTCGGCGGCAAACTCAATGCCAGCTATAACTGCGTGGACCGCCATCTCGGCAAACACAAGAACAAAGCCGCCTTCATGTTCGTGCCCGAACCGGAAGACGAAGCGCACACGGTAATCACTTACCAGGAACTGTATCGCCGCGTGAACGAAACCGCCGCGATGCTCCGCGACTTTGCCGGGCTGCAAAAGGGCGACCGCGTCACCATTCACATGCCCATGATCCCGGAGTTGCCCATCACCATGCTGGCTTGCGCTCGCCTGGGTGTCATCCACTCCGTGGTGTTTGGCGGTTTCTCCGGTGGGGCCTGCGGCCTGCGCGCCGCCGACTCCGGCAGCCGCATCCTGATCTACGTTGACGGCTATTACCGCAACGGCCGCTGGATTGACCACAAGGCCGCCGCGGACATCGCGGTCAACACCGCGAAAAAAGAGGGCCAGCCCATCGACAAGGTGCTTGTCTGGCGCCGCTACCCGCACAAATATTCTTCCGACACACCGATGATCCTCGAGCGAGACTACTTCATCAACGACCTGCTGAAGGACTACCGCAACGCGGTTGTCGAACCCGTCTCCATGGACGCGGAAGATCCCCTCTTTCTGATGTACACGAGCGGCACTACCGGAAAACCCAAGGGCTGCCAGCATCGCACAGGCGGATATCTGGCTTACGTCGCGGGAACCTCCAAGTATTACCAGGACATCCATGCCGAGGACGTCTACTGGTGCATGGCCGATATCGGCTGGATCACCGGGCATTCCTACATCGTCTACGGCCCGCTGGCTCTCGGCGCCAGCAGCGTTCTTTATGAAGGCGTCCCGCAATTCCCTGACGCCGGGCGTCCCTGGCGCATCGCGGAACGCTTGGACGTGAATATCTTCCACACCTCGCCTACCGCCATTCGCATGCTGCGTAAGGCAGGAGCCGACGAGCCCAAAAAGCACACTTATCGCTTCAAGCACATGACCACGGTCGGCGAACCTATCGAACCGGAGGTCTGGCGCTGGTATCACGAGGTGGTCGGCAAGGGCGAAGCGGTCATTGTGGACACTTGGTGGCAGACGGAGACCGGTGGCTTCCTCTGCACCACAAAGCCCGCCTTGGATTCCATGAAGCCGGGAAGCGCGGGGCCGGCGTGCCTCGGCATCTACCCGGTTATCTGGGACGAGAACGGCAAAGAAGTGGACTCCAAGGCCCACGCCGCTGGCAACATCTGCATTCGCAATCCCTGGCCGGGCATCATGCAGACCATCTGGGGCGATCCGCAGCGCTTCGTCAGCAATTATTACAAAAAGTACAATTCTAATCCCCACAGCAAGGATTGGCGGGACTGGCCCTACTACGCCGCCGACGGCGCCGTTCTGGCTCCCGACGGCTACTACCGCATCCTGGGCCGCGTGGACGACGTCATCAACGTCGCCGGACACCGCCTGGGCACCAAGGAACTCGAATCCGCGTGCCTCACGGTGGCGGAAATCGCAGAGGCGGCCGTGGTTCCGGTCGTGGACGACGTCAAAGGCCGCGTGCCGGAGATTTACGTTTCTCTGAAGCCCGGCATTCGCTCCAATCGCGCGGTCACCGAGAAGCTTGTAACCACCATCGAAACCATGATCGGCAAAATCGCGCGCCCGAAGCGCGTGCACATCGTTCCCGACATGCCCAAGACGCGCTCCGGCAAAATCATGCGCCGCGTGCTGGCAGCCATTTCAAACCGCATGGACACTGGCGACATCACCACCCTGGCCAACCCGGATATTGTCGAGCAGGTGCGCCAGGTAGTGCAGGGCCGCGAAATCGGTCCCATCAACGAAGGGCCCGAAGACATCAAGATGTTCGGCGAAGAACGCTGATCGTTCCTCGCCGTGGCCTCGCCGATCCGCGCTCTAGTCTTCGACGCCTACGGGACGTTGTTTGATCCCTTCTCCGTACACGCTCTTGCCGAAGAATTGTTCCCTGGCCAAGGCGCGCCCCTTAGCCAGCTGTGGCGCGCCAAGCAACTTGAATATTCCTGGCTGCGCACCCTGATGGGGCGTTACGACAACTTCTGGAAAATCACGGAAAATGCCCTCGCGTTCAGTTGCCGCTCGCTAGGGATTCCCTGTTCGCAGCAGCAGCGCCGCGCGCTTATGGAAGTTTATTTGTCGCTGCCTGTGTTTCCGGAAGTAAAGCCGGCTCTCGAACAGCTTTCCGCCTTACCGCTCAGCATTCTGTCCAACGGCACGCCGGAGATGCTCGCCGCCGTAGTCGCTGCTAACGGCATGGCGCATTTCTTTGCGCATATTTTCAGCGTGGATTCCCTGCAGATCTACAAGCCGCGCTCGGAGGTCTACCAGCACGCGGTCGATAACCTGGGCCTGCCGCGCGAAGCGATCGGCTTTGTCTCTTCGAATTTCTGGGATATTTCCGGCGCCACCAACTTCGGATTCCAGACCTTCTGGCTCAATCGCAGCTCCGCCGCCCCCGATGAACTCGGCGTCACTCCCACCGCTGTAATGAACAAGCTATCCGATTTGCCCGGTCTTTTTGGAAGTTAGCGGCTACTCTTCCAGGGTCGAAATATCTCCGACGTCGCGGCCCAGTTCCTGAGCCTTCAACAAGCGGCGCATAATCTTGCCGCTTCTTGTCTTGGGCAGTTTCTCCGGAAAAGCAATCTCCGCCGGAACGGCGATGCCGCCCAGCACGTGCCGAACGTGGTCCTTCAGTTTCACTTGCAGTTCCGCCGAAGCGGTGTGCCCCACGCGCAGCATCACAAACGCCTTGATGTTTTCGCCCTTGATCTCATCCGGCCGTCCGATCACCGCAGCTTCCGCAACGGCGGGATGGCTCACCAGCGCACCTTCGACATCGGCCGTGCCGATGCGGTGACCAGCAACGTTCAGGACGTCGTCCGCGCGGCCCACTACCGTGAAATAGCCGTCTTCGTCACACAACGCGACATCACCTGTAGTGTAGGCGTTCGGCACCTTACCCCAGTCCTTGGCATAACGCTCCGCATCGCCATAACACGTCCGGAACATGTGCGGGAACGGGCGCTTCAAAACCAGCAACCCACCCTGGTTAGGCGGCATTCTGTTGCCAAGAGAATCCACCACTTCGGCAATCACGCCGGGCAAGGCCTTCCCTGCTTTGGTCGGCCGCGCTGGAAAATGTGGCATTGTGCCTAGGCAGGGTCCACCGGTTTCCGTCTGCCACCAGTTGTCCATCACGAAGCCCCATTCGCCGTTGCCGCAAATCACGCGATAGGCCCATTCGAGTGCCTCGGGATTCAGCGGCTCCCCGGCCACAGAAAATAGCCGGATGCTTCGCAAATCGTATTTCTGCGGCAGGGCATCGCCGTGGCGCATGAACATGCGAACCGCCGTCGGCGCCGTAAAGATGACCGTGGCGCGGTATTTTTCGACCGTCTCCCACATGATCGCCGGATGCGGCCAATCGATAGCGCCCTCGCGGAACAACGTGGTCGCACCGGCCACCAACGGTGCGTAGACGATATAGGAATGCCCAACCACCCATCCGATATCCGAGGTGCAGAAGAACACATCGTCGTCGCGGATGTCCCAGAAGCGCGTCATGTGGTAATACGTGCCCACCATGTAGCCACCATGGACATGCAGCACGCCCTTGGGTTTCCCCGTTGTTCCGCTGGTATACAAGATAAACAGCGGGTCTTCGGCATCCATCACTTCCGCGGGGCAATTCGGTGACTGCTTCGAAATCAACTCGTAGAAATCAACGGAGTGCGCCGCGCTCAGCTCGATCACCGGCTGGATGCGGCGGTAGACCACCACGCGCTGCACAATCTCCAGTCCGGAGATGGCCTCTTCCACGATCGAGCGCAGACTGACGCGCTTGCCGCGCCGGAAGCCGATATCCGCAGTCAACACCACCTTGGCCTGCGCGTCCTCAATGCGGCTGCGCAGCGCCTGCACGCTGAATCCCGCGTACACCACCGAATGCACCGCGCCAATCCGCGCGCACGCCAGCATCGAGGCAACGCCCTCAATGCACAGCGGCATGTAGATCACTACGCGATCGCCCTTTTTCACGCCCAGCGACTTCAGGCCATTGCCGATCTTTCCCACCAGGTCGAGCAGTTGCCCGTAGGTAATCTGCTGCTCACTTCCATCCTCATTGGTGAAAATGTACGCGACCTTGTTCCGCCTGCCTGCCTTCACTTGGCGATCTAGACAGTTATAGGTAATGTTGCAGCGCCCGCCGATGAACCATTCGAATGTCGGGTACTTCCAGTCGAACACCTTGCTCCACGGCTCGTGCCAGTGCAACTCCCGGGCAATTTCCGCCCAGAAGGCGTCCGGGTCCTCCGCGGCACGCTGGCATTCCGCGTCAAAATCCTTCAGGCGCGCTTCTCTCCTCAGATTTTCCGGTGCATAGAGTTGCTTCTCGTCGTGGAGCAGATGACTGATGGCTTCTTCGGTCGGCTTGGCCTGTGTTGGCATGCCATCCCCCCTGTTATGCGCAACCGGCATCGAAGAGGGCTCGAAAGGATGCGGTCATCCTCGCCCGCGAATTCCGGCTTGTCAAGGGCTTCTGAACACGTGGCCACCCGAGAATGGGGTTGCTCTATGGACGGCTACTGCCCTGCAGTATGGCGCAGGTTTGTTCGGCGGCGGCCTTCACGTCGGCGTCGAATTGCGCGCCGCGCCAGCCGCGCATGCTGCAGACTTGCCAGGCTTCCAGCCCCAGCGCCCCGCGAAAGTCCGCGCCTTCCACTTGTGCGCCGTCGAGTTTCGCCTGCCGCAAAATCGCGCCAGGGAAAGTGGCTCCGCGCAAATCTGCACTGCTCAAATCGGCGTCCAGGAAAATGGTGCCTTTGGCCTGTGCGCTCGTCAGGTTCGCGCCCATCAGCCTCGCCGCGGAAAGATCAGTCTGTTCCAGATAAGCCAGCGAAAGCACCGCTTCGTCCAGTTTGACATCGCGCAAATCGGCGTGTCCCAGGTCCGCCCGCAGCAAATCCGCGTGGCGCAACCTCGCCGCATAGAGAGAAGCCCGCCCAAAATTCGCTGTGGTCAGCGTGGCTCCCTCGAGGTTCGCATAGGAGAGGTCCGCGTTCCGGAAATCCGCGCCGGAAAACAGCGCAACCTGAGCATCGGCGGAAACCAGATTCGCCTTCGCCGCGTGCAGGCGATCCAGATTCGCGCCGCGCAACACAGCCTCGCGCAGGTTCGCCCCTGTGAAGTCGGCCTCGGACAGGCTCGACCCTTCCAGATTCGCCCGCCACATTCGCGCGCCCGCAAACTGTGAGCGGTAGCCGCGTGAATAGCGCAAATTAACCTCGTTCAGCCGCGGGCCATTCGCTGCTCCGGTGTCTTGATCCGCCGGCTGCTTCAGCAAATCGCCGGATACGCTCTCTTCCGAAATATCCGCGTACGGCCGGTAACCCAGCACTTGAAAAGCGCTGGAAGCCCACCGTCTCATATCGCTCCGCGCGATGTCAGAACGCACGCTGGCATCGCCGGGCAGGCCACGAATCACACCCAGCGACAACAGGAACAACACCAGGCCTATCGCCAGCGGGGCGCGAAACGCAGTCAGGATATTGCGCAGGAATTGTGCCGTGCTTTCATCGGTCCAGTCGCCGGGGCGCAACACGCGCGCCACGATGCGCGGCATGGTTAGCGCTCCGGCTGCTACAACCACCAACAGGAATACCTGCAAAAGCGTGCCACGGTAGTCCTGCATAACCAGGTAGCGAAGCCAGATCACGAACAGCGCGGCCGGTACCGCCCAATACGCCAGCAACTTCGAGAAGGCGCATTCCACCATGGCCAGAGGCGAGCGCGGGTCGCGCGTCCACCGCAGATAGGTCCGGATCGGGCCCATTAGATACCACGAACCGTCTTTTTCCGGTGTCTGCCCGTCGGAAAAAACCGCCGGCAACGCCCCCATGCTTCCCCAGACGCGCAGCAGCAGAAACTGGAGCCGCAGGTATAGCAACGTCAGCAGCAGCGGAGCTCCCAAATAAAAGCCCTTCAAAGGCAGAATGTTCGGGACGCGGGCCAACGGGGCCACCGATTCATCGAGCAGCAGGCGCACGTCCGTAGTCATGGCCACCAGCGCGCCGGCGCCCAGGCAAAGCCCCATTACCAGCAAATAAAATCGCCGCGCCGACTGCGTGAACTGCCCGATGGTTTTGCCGCCATCGAGCGCCCCCACTGCTTCTGGCAGTGTGGCGTCGAACAGGTTCGTTCCGCCCAGTCGCCCTGCCCATAATCCCTGCGCTCCGTAAAGATTGGCGCCCATCAGGTTGGCGCCGGAAAATTCCGTGCCCAGTAGGTTGGTCTCGCGAAGGTCCGCTTCCACAAGATTTGCGCCGCGCAGGTTGGCCATCGACAAATCCGCCCCGCGCAAATTGACCTTGGCCATTTCCGCGCCCTGGAGATTCACGGCCGTCAGATCCGCGTCGCACAAATTCGCTCCCGCAAAATCTCCGCGAATACCTTCTTTACCGCCGGACTCCACCCACAAGCGATGTTGGTCCAGTGTCTCTGCCACCGCCAGCAATTCCGTGCGCAACTCACGTACTTCCTCCGCCGGAAGCGCCGCGATGGCTGCCTGAGTATCCGGCGGAGCTGCGAACTTCGCCTCGGCTTCGAAGCGGCGTTCCGCCAGCTCCCTCGCAAGGGCGGCTGCTTCTTCTTGCGTAGCGTCGCGGGCCGTCTTCACTTCTTTTGCTTCTTCAACTTCCTTAACTTTTTCCTTTACTTCCTCTACTGCTTTTGTGTCCTCGGCCACTCGAACTTCTTCTTCCTCGCCAAAAAAAGCCGCGGCCACGCGGTCCGGCTCGCTTAACTCTTCCGCGCTCCGCTTCTCGCGGCGCGCTCCCAGCATCCGGAGTTCCGGCAAGGGCTGCTCGTTATCCGGTTCGACAGTATCTTTGTCTTGGCCCGTAGATTCTTGATCCAGAGCGGCTGCAAGTTCTCTCATTGCCGCGACTTTTGCTTGCGCCGCGCTTTCCTCCGCGGCCTTTTTCAAATCTTCGTCCATTTCGCCTTGAATCAAGTCCAGTATGTGTGCTTCTGCCATGGGATCTGTTGGCGCTCCTCCGAACTCGGCAAGCTCTTTGGGAGTCGCCAGGCGTTCTGTTCCTTTTTGATTGCGAAATCCTTGCAAATTCATCGTCGTGTTCGCCGAAATTCCCGGCGTCATCTTTCCATTCGCAGCAGTTGGGCGGGCGCAACTCGGCCCGTGAGCTAAAGATACCCAATCTTCCCCCACCCCTCCTGTGGAAATCCCCTGCCCCAAAGGACAGGCGTGCTCCACTCGCCATTCCTCAGGGCCGGCTGCTTCTTGCACCTCACCTCAGCGGACAATCCGAAACGGCCGCGCTTCGGCAATCTGGCCACTTGCGTTCTGCGGTTCGCACACTAATTTCAGGTCAAGACACGTTGTCGATCTTGAGGGATTTTTGGAAACGGAGAGCTGCGTTTGAGGGTAGTGATGTTTCCGGCCGCTCTGATCGCGAAGGCAATCAGAGTAAGCAAGAAGCTTTCTCTTCTGATTACGGATTTACTATCTGATTTCCGATTTTATGCCGGGGCGCTCCGCTGAGGGGCCGAGGCACCCCGGCTATTCCTGCCCGCCTCCGCAGTGAGCGAGCAAGGAACTCGTACAGAAGCTTGCAGGCGAACTGCTTTGGAGCCTAGCTATCTTCCCCGCTGCGCAGGAATTCGTAGCGCTCGATTGCGGCTACCACTCCCACGCTGCCTTCCTCGCGGTTTTCCGTGCGTTGCACGCGGCCGAGGCAGCGTACGCGCACTGGTCCGGCCAGGGTGATCTCGTTGGGAAGCGTCAGAAGGATCTCCACCGGAGAACCTTCCTTCACGTCTTTAGCTAGGAAAAAATAGACTCCACGGGAGCTGACATCCCGGGATTCGGTTGTGGTTTCTCCAACAGCTGCCCCCGTGGTCCAGCGTACGGTGAGTGGCAGCCGCATGGAAAAACGCTGAGTCGTGCGGCGTTCAGAGCCGGTCAAGGCGGTTCCTCCCTCATCGAAGGCACAGTCTATCCGGGTAGCACCCAACCGACAATAGGACTCAAGACACAAATTCAAAAGGGCTTACAAAAGTACCGATGTACTAGGACTTTACCGGCATAAGACCATGTAGGGCCTGACTTTAGGCGCCTCTGCTAGGAACTATCTCTCGAAAAGAAGTTTCAACGCGAACTGCACTTCGCGCCCCGGCTGTGCGGCCTGGATCCGGCCAAAATTCGACGAACTCAGGTCGTTTGCCGGCAGACGGAAGTTGACGTTGTTGAAGATGTTGAAAAGTTCCGCGGAACTGCAGGCTCATCCGCTCGTCGACGGGGATCATCTTCCGTGCCGATAAGTCCCATTGTTGAAAGGCCGGGCCGGCGAGCGTATTGCGCCCCACGTTGCCGAATTGACCGCGCTGCGCTGACTGAAAAACTTCCGTGCTGAACCAGCAGTTCGCCGTGCGTACCCGTGCGGTTGTCCCATCCCTAGCAGGGAGCAGACAGGATCCCGAGTTGGGATCGCCCAGCTGATTCAGGCGGCCTCCCAATGAATAGGCAGCGGCTAGTCCGGCCGGCATCTATCCGGCCCTTTCAATTTCAGACTGTGAAATTTGAACTGCTTCTAGGTTTGATCAATCAGTCGGTGGTGGATCGCGTAAAGGGCCAGTTCCAAGCGGTCGGAAACGCCCAGCTTGTCAAAAATGTTGTGCAGGTGATTTTTCACCGTCTGCTCCGAAATAAACAGCTTTTCGCCAATTTCTTTGTTGCGGAAGCCCTGCGCTACCAGTTGCACGATCTCTTTTTCGCGGTCAGAAAGCAGGGGCTTTTCCCGGCGTGGCCCCGCGTCGGAGGATTTAGCAAACGCCTTCATCACTTCCGCGGTCATGCGGTTATCCAACCAGATTTCGCCGGCATGTACGCGATGGATGCTCTTGACCAGCAGGTCCGTCGCGGACTGCTTCAGCACCACGCCGCGCGCTCCCAGGCGCATCGCACGCACCACGTCGCGATCATCCTCCGCGGCCGTCAGCACGATTACCCGCGTGGGCGTCTGGTCGAAATTCACCTCTTCGAGCACCGCCAGACCATCCTTGTCCGGCATGCGCAAATCCAGCAGCAGAATATCCGGCTTGAGCTTGGCAAGCAGCTTGATGCATTCCGCGCCGTTCTGCGCTTCCCCCACGATGGTGATATCTTCATCGCCATCAATCAATTTGCGGAGCCCGTCGCGAAAGATCGCGTGGTCGTCCGCCATGAGCACCCGAATTTGCTGTTTGGTCTTCGCCATATCAGCCGAGCGGTACCTCGATCGTTAAGCGCGCACCATGCCCTGGGTTCGATTCCACGGTCAAGATTCCCCCTACCGTGCGCGTTCTTTCCTTAATGGAAATTGGACCCAGCCGCAGGCGGTCCAGCTCATCCCCGGTGAAGCGGCCGGCAAAGCTGAAGCCTTCGCCGTTGTCGTCCACCACAAGGGTGAGTCGGCTGTCATCCTGCGTCAGTTTTACCACGACATGGGAAGCCTTCGCATGCTTTTTTATGTTGTTGAGTGCTTCTCGGTAAATCTGGAAAATCTCGCGGCAAACGCGGTCCGGAGCGTGCAATTCGGCCGAATCCACCAGCAAATCCAGCGCCAGCGTAGACTCGTTTCGGAAGCGCTCCGCGAAGCCACGCATCAAATCCACCATGTCCGCGGACTGCACGCGCAGCGGACGCAGGTCGGTCACCAGGTGGCGCAACTCCGCGCCTTCATTGCGGACTGTCTGCTGCAGCGACGCCAGCCCGGGCTCCACCTGGTCCAGATGCGTGGAAACCTTGCGCCGCAGCACGTCAATCTGAATCTCGATGCTTAAAAGTGTTTGCAGAATCCCGTCGTGTAAATCCCGCGAAATCCGCGAGCGTTCGGCTTCGATCGCCCTGGCCCGCAGGTGCCGCAGCAGGAACACATTCTCCAGCGAAGCACTGATATGCGCGGAGATCCTCTCAAACCACGCCAGGCTTTCCGGTGCAAACGGAGGCTGACCGCTCCTTCGGTTAAGCAGAAACAGTCTGCCCGCCGCGTGTCCCTCCTGGTCAAACGCCACGGAAATGAAATTCTGGATGGAAAACTCTTGCTGCGTGGGCCCCGGAATACGAGGCAAAATGTTCAGCGGCTGTTTGTTGCGGCGGTCCCAGCCGAAGGCCTCTCCTTGCCCTTCCAGCGAATTCCAGCACAGCGACGCTTCCATGTCGTCCAGCAAAAAGCCGTCGGCGCGCGTCATCGGCAGGTTCTCGGGCACAAGGCGCTCGCTCTCGCCCGCCTGCAATCGCCACAGAAAGATGCGTTCCAGGTCCGTGTCGCGATAGGCCAGCAGAGCGGCTTCGGTCCGAAACTCCGCGCAAAGTTCCTCGAGTAGCAGCCGCAGCGATTCGGCCAGCCCCAGGTCCACGTGCATGGTATTCGAAATCCGCGAGAGGAAATCCTGCCGCGCGGCGAATTGCCGGTTCTTGTCTCCCAGGAACGCCATGCCCAGCGTACCCAGAAACGACGCCGCAAAAAAAGAAACGGAGTAGACCAGATCCCGCGTCTCCGGCTGCGTCAGGCCTCGGAACCTCTCCAGCGCGAATCCCAGAAGCAGCAGCCCGAAACACAACGTTACCGAATTCCGCAGGTTCCAACGATAGCCCGCCGCAAAGGCCACAAAAAACATCAGGAACCAGGTCGGCAGGAGCTCCGGTGAAAGGTACAGAAAAATTCCCGCGGCCAGCACATCGCAAAAAAGAGGCAGACGCCAATGATACCGGTGCAGCGCGCGTTCTAGGAAAAGAATGAGGATGGCCACCAACACGCACGCAATCAGAAATGCCAGTGGGCGCTCGACTTCGCGGGCGGGGCGCAACTCCAGCAGCCCAAGCATCGCCAGGGTCGCTATGACCGGACGCGCGTAGGCGATCTGTAAATCAAAATGAAGCTGATCCGTCGGCTGCGGGTTCATGTGCGGGGACCACATTTCCCCAAGCTGGCCCCGGGCGCGAACCCGAAGGCTGTTTCGAAATACAGGCGCCGGGCTCTAGCCCGACAAGCCTTCTTCGTTCCAGTCTAACAATGGCCGGCAGCCCGCCAGCCTGCCCCTTCTTAGCCGCGTTTCCACCTTGTTAAGACCCTGCCAGGCTTCTTCAATTAATCTCGTTTGGGCTAACCTCACAGACACAGGACCAGGGGCTATTTTGAATCACGCGAATTGTACGTGCTTCAGACGAAAGGAGCTATTTTCTGGACTACCCCAAACGGGCATCGAAACCGGCATCGAACCAATTTTCGCGGGGCTAGTACAATCTCTAATGTCCGCAAGAGGGAAAACAATCCCTGTCGGGGATGGCGCTAGCTTACAAGCACCAGGATACCGCTCTTTTTCCTCTCTAACGACCGTGCTAAACTGGAATCGAGCGGTGGGAGTAGCTCAGCTGGTAGAGCGTCGGTCTGTGGCACCGAATGTCGCGGGTTCAAATCCCGTCTCCCACCCCAACTTGATTTGAACCGTCTCGCCCCCCTTGTATTCTTCCCGTATTATTCGTCGTCTGAACAACGCTTCTTCCGAGCACGTAACCGGCTAGTGTTTGCGGCGCCTGTTCAGATAGTCTGCTGACGACAGAATGAGAATACCTTCGATTTGCCGGCAGAAATAGCGCCCGAAGTGCCGAACGTCTCCCGTGATGAGGTGAGTCGCCTTCGCTTCCATAGCAGCAAGGAGAATCGGAACATCCTTTTCAGGCAAGATAAGTCCACTTGGAAGTTCTCGCGGCGCAGCGTCAAATAGACGAACGCGACGCGCTAGCTTCTCTAGCCTGCGCCTTTGTGCGTCTTCGGAGAGGTTTATGGCAGCTTCCTGCAGGGCATAGTGCGAGGAGCAAAGAATCGTGTCCTGCAGCTGCCAAAACTGGGCAAGCCCGGCGTTGTGTCGGTAAGCGGCCGAGAAAAGAATATTGGCGTCCAGGAACAGGCGGTCCATCTATCGGGGCCGACGATGCGGGATTGCATCTGGGTCAAGGCCGAGTTCTCTCACTTCTCTTCGCGCGCTTTGGTAGTCTTTGGCGGTGGTCGCGGTCGACAGAAGAAACTCCGCTTTGCGTTCGGGCGTGTAGCGTTCCACGGGCACAACAATCGCCGGGCGAATCAGAACGCCATCCTCACGCGCCTCGGTGGTGACGAGGGCACCTTCCTCGATACCATATCGTTTCCGCAACTTGGCGGGAACTATGATTGTTCCGCGTTTTCCTACTTTGACCACCTCCATAGCTTCCTCCGATGTCAGTATATCAGAGAATCAGTATTTCAGACAAAGTGTCCACAGGGTCTTACCATTGCCCAGTCGAAGAAATGAGGTGTCGTCCGGCATGCTACATTTGCTACAAAAAACGTCTGAATTAGGCAGTGAAGAAAATCAGCATTTAGGCCATCAAAACATAAATCGTTTGTTTGCAACGATTCCGAGTGTAGCGAACCAACGCGTGCCAACAAGTGCCGCCCTCATACTGCTGAAAGTCGAATCCCGCCTCCCACCCCAACTCCAAAAAACCAACGCAAGTATGTCGCGGCTCACATCCGTCGTTAGCCATCGGCGCGCACTTTTCTGCGTCCCCAGCCTCCTCAAAGATACCTTGACTCTGACCAATCCACGCCGAAGGCAACCGAGATAATCGAGCGGCGGCTGACTGAGGAAAAAACCCGGCTTCGTCAGCATCGTGGCGATGGTCGAGACCGTGTGGGTACTTGCGCGTGCCTATGGACTAACACCCCTTGAAATTGTCCGAGTGGTAGAGCGAATCTTGCAGACAGATGTACTCCTTGTCGAGGATGAGCAGGAGGTGTTCACGGCCATGATCGCACTCAAGAATGGACAGGGCTCATTCGCCGACGCCGTGCTCGCAGCGCTAGGCGCCAAAAGAGGTTGTTCCCAGACGCTGACCTTCGACCGGAAAGCGTTGCGCCTTCCGGGTTTCGAGCTTGCTTGATTCAGTAGTGCCCCGAATTCGTGATACACGTGCTACAAAAACAGGCTGCGGACCCCAACTTAACCCGCAATCTTTAGCCTCCCTCATTTCACGAATCGGCGGACGTTCATCAGGAGAGATTTGAAATGGGCCCTTATTGGCTAAATCGGGAGGATATTCAGCTAGGAATCATGCCTCGCCCCCGCGGTCATGACTGGCTTTCCGACGATCTCCGAAATCTCAGGCAAGCGGGTGTGGATGTGTTGGTTTCCGCTCTTACTCCTTCAGAATCTGAGGCGCTTGGCCTTATGGCAGAAGCCGAAGAGTGCGCACGGAACGGCTTGCACTTCATTTCCTTTCCGGTCGAGGATCGTTCGCTACCGGAAAACGGCGGCGATTTCAGAGCGCTAATAAATCGGTTGGTCGAGCTTTCAAAATCGCAGAAGTCCGTGGTGATTCATTGCCGAGCGGGAATTGGCCGCTCATCACTTATCGCCGCCTGTGTCTTGACTTCGCTGGGTTGGACGCCGGATGCGGCTTTCATTGCTATCGCAGAGGCTCGAGGGTGTTCTGTTCCCGATACGCCTGAGCAGCGTCAATGGGTCGAGCTTTACGATCCGTACAGGGCGGCTACCAGGAATTTTGAGTAAGTTGGTTTTCGGACCGGACTCCTCCACTAGGAAATCACCTAGATGGCAGCGTCTGTGATATAAGAATTCCTCAATAAACCCAGGTCCCCGGGTAAGGCCGGCAACAGCTCAGCGCCACATTACGCAAAGGATCGCTCATGAATACTTCTCCGAAAGCCAAGTCTCACAAAATCCTAGTGGTTGATATCGGTGGCACCAACGTCAAAATGCTCGCCTCTGGACAAAAAGATCCCCGCCGCTTCCCTTCCGGCCCCAAACTCACCGCCGCCAACATGGTCAAGCAGGTCAAGGAGGCCACCAAGGACTGGCAATACGACCGCGTTGCCCTCGGCTATCCCGGGCCTATCATCAATGAACGCCCGCTGCGCGAGCCGCACAATCTCGGTCCCGGCTGGATGGGCTTCAATTTCTCGAAAGCCTTCGGCCATCCGGTCCGCGTCATCAATGACGCTTCCATGCAAGCCCTAGGCAGTTACGATGGCGGCCGCATGCTCTTTCTCGGCCTCGGTACGGGCCTTGGCTCGGCCATGATTGTGGACGGCGTACTGCAGCCGATGGAGCTCGCTCACCTGCTTTATCGCAAGGGAAAAACCTACGAGGACTATCTCGGCATTCGCGGTTTGGAACGCCTCGGGAAGAAAAAGTGGCGCCGCCACGTCGGCACTATTGTCGAACTTCTGAAGGAAGCCCTTGACGCCGATTATGTCGTTCTGGGCGGCGGAAACAGCAAGAAACTAAAGACCATTCCCTCTGGCGCGCGCCTTGGCAAGAATGAAAACGCCTTCCTCGGCGGCTTCCGCCTCTGGAAAGACTAACCTGGCCACATTTACCCGCGGCAGTAGAATTGTTCCACGTCGTACCTTTGTAGATTGCGATCAGATGTGAGTAGGCGCATCCCTTCTACTCGAGCTTGTGCCACCAACATTCGGTCAAATGGGTCCCGATGGTGCATCGGCAGGCGGCCAACTTCAATAGCGTGTCTCTGGGTGATGTCCAGAGTCTGCAATTTCAAATCCTGAATCACCTTGGGCACGAACTCCGCCGGTTCTTGACGGAGGAGAAGATCTCCGAGCGCGTACTTAATTGCAATCTCCCATGTGCTTACGGACGAAAAGAAGACTAGCGACTCCCTGGAGTTAATGAGTTCCATAGTCTGCGCGCTAAGTCTTCGGCTCCCGTAGCACCCCACAGCACCACGGTCGTATCCAGGAGTAGCCTCATTTCTTTCTTCTCGTTCGCTTCAACTTGCCCTCAAATGCGTCGAGTAATTCGTCCGGAAGAGGCGCATCGAAGTCCTCCGGCACTTCAAACCATCCTTTGAAAGTGCCGAATTTGCGGTCAGTTTCGTCAGCCTGCAAGGGAACCAGGCGGGCCGACGGCTTCCCTCTCATTGCTAAATCCAGCGGCCTTCTGGCACACTGGCCATCCCCGGAGACTCATGCCTCGCATCCTCTGCCGCGGTCTCTTGATTGACATGGACGGCGTCCTGGTCGATTCCACAGGCGCCATCGCACGTGTCGGGACACGTTGGGCCGGGCGCCACAATTTGGATCCCGCCTACGTGATTCACTTCGCCCATGGCCGCATGTCTCCCGATTCCGTTCGCGAATTGCTGGCCGGAGCCTCGCCGGAAGTCCACCGCGAGGAAGCGCTCTGGATGGAGCGCGGCGAAATCGAGGACGTCGCCGGCGTTGTCGCCCTTCCCGGCGCGCGGGCCCTTCTCGCCGCGGTTCCCGCACAACAACGGTGTGTGGTGACCTCTTCCACCAGACCGCTTGCGGAAGTCCGCTTGCAAGCCTCCGGTCTTTCGGACTTGATTACGCACATCGTCACGGCCAGCGATGTCCGACGGGGCAAACCGGACCCCGAACCTTATCAAAAAGGCGCCGCTCTTCTGCGGCTTCCTCCCGCCGATTGCGTGGTTATCGAGGACGCCGCCTCCGGCACGCGTGCCGCCAAGACGGCCGGCGCGCGCGTTCTTGGCGTCCGCACCACCAGCGAAGACGCCGCGCTGCTCGCCGCGGGCGCCGACTGGATCGCCAACGATTGCGCTTCCCTTCATTGCACGCTTTCGAATCCCGGCCGCGAACTTCTCATCGAAGTTCCGGACCGCGAAGTTCCATCACTACCCAAAATGAGCTGAAAGGCGTCAAACCGTCTAAACTCGTGGAATGCTTTTGCAATCTTCAAGGAGAATTTGCGCATGATCCGCACGCTTCGCCTGGCCCTGCTGTGCACCGCCGCCTTCGCTCTGGTTCTGTCGGCCGCTCCCGCCTTCGCTCAGGAAAAGGAGGCAAAACCTAATGAAAGGCCTGCGGAAACACCCGCGCCACCTCCCAAGGAAGAATCCTCCGTCACAGACCACTCCATCAAAATCGCGGGCCAGACCATCCCTTACAAGGCCACCGTCGGCAGCCTCGTGCTGAAAAACGAAAAGGACGAGCCGGCTGCCCTCATCTTCTACACTTCTTACATTCGCTCCGACGCAAAAGATGTTTCTCAGCGGCCCATCGCTTTTCTCTATAACGGCGGCCCGGGCTCATCTTCCATCTGGCTGCACATGGGCTCCTTCAGCCCAAAGCGCGTCGCCACGATCAATGCCGGCGTCACTCCTCCTGCTCCCTACAAGCTCGAAGACAATCCCAACTGCCTGCTCGACAAAGCCGACCTTGTTTTCATCGATCCCGTCGGCACCGGCTTCAGCCACGCCGTCGGCAAGGCGCAGGACAAGGATTTCTGGGGTGTGGACCAGGACGCCCGCTCTCTTGCGCAATTCGTGCAGGCCTTCGTCAGCCGCAATAACCGCTGGAACTCTCCCAAATTCCTCATCGGAGAAAGCTACGGCACGTTCCGCAATGCCGTGCTCGCCAACGTTTTGCAAAACCGCTACCACCTGTATCTCAACGGCCTGGTGATGATTTCCTCAGTCTGGGACCTCGGCACGATTTCCTTTTTCCCTGGCCAGGATCTTTCTTACATCCTGTATCTCCCGAGTTACGCGGCCACCGCCTGGTATCACAAAGTGGTCGCCGATCGTCCCGATAGCCTCAGCGCTTTTCTCGATGACGCGACGAAATTCGCCAAGGGCGAGTACGCGACCGCCCTGCTGAAGGGCAGTACCCTTTCCGACGCTGAAAAACTCGCCGTGGCCAGGAAATATGCGCGCTTCACGGGCCTCAGCGAAGACTATGTCCTGAAATCCGATCTCCGCGTGAAGCTCTTTCAATTCATGCAGGAACTCCAGCGCAGCCGCGGCCTCACCACCGGCCGCCTCGACGCCCGCTTCTCCGGCCCCACCTACAATCTCATCAGCGACTCCGCGGATTACGATCCCCAGGAAACCGCCATCAGCGGCGCTTTTGTAGCGGCCTTCAATCAATACGTGCGCGAGGAGCTCAAGTACAATCCCGACCGCGAATACCACGCTACCGCCCAGTTCGGCGAAACCCACTGGGATTGGAAGCATGCCGCTGGCGAAGGCGCCTTCTTCCCGGGCTCACCCAACGCGATGCTCGATCTTGCCAACGTCATGATCACCAACACGCATCTTCAAGTGGAAGTAGAAGACGGCATTTACGACCTGGCCACGCCGTTCAGCGAATCAGCCTTTGCCACCGAGCATCTTGGCTTGCCGGCGAACCTCCAGAAGAACATCCACCACAAGACCTATGAAGCCGGCCACATGATGTACTTGCGCGACGAAGACCTCGCCAAGCTCAAAGCCAACGTCGCCGCTTTCCTCGACTCCGCCTCCAAACCCTGACGACGCTCGATCCTTCCGCCGGCCCGCTCCCGGTTAAAATGGCGTCCACCTACCTAGTAACTAACTGGCACGACCTGTACTTCGGTTTCTTCCCAAACCCTACCCTTCTATTCTTAGAATATTTTCATGAGGCTGCCTGCTTCGGCAGACGGCCCCAAATCCAGCTTCAGTTCGACCTAAATAACCCGCGCCCCAGGGGACCCTATGTCTACAACACCTCCCGTTGCTCCGACGACTCCGTCCACGCCATCCGCCCAGGCGCCTCCGCGCACCTTCCAGGTGCCGCAACTCATCACCGCGATGCTGAAATCGGGCGAGCACGTCAGCGACTTGATCTTTTCTCCAGGCCGCGCGCCGCAGATCGAGGTCAGCGGCAAGCTTGTGGAGTTGCGCTTCAAGGGACTCGAGCGCCTCGTTCCCGACGACACGCAACAAATCGCCAAGGTGCTCATGGCCAAAAATGAGCACGCCGGCGCAAAGCTTGAGAAGGAAGGTTCCGCGGACCTTTCTTACGGCCTCGAAGGGGTGGCCCGTTTTCGCGTCAACATCTTCCGCCAGCGCGGCACCTGCGCGATTGTGATGCGCGTGATTCCCGATCACATTCCCAGCTTCGAGGATTTGAAGCTTCCTCAGCAGGTCGCTGAAGTCTGCAATCTGAAAAACGGCATCGTGCTGGTCACCGGCCCCACGGGTTCCGGCAAGTCCTCCACCCTTGCCGCCATCATCGACAAGATGAATGAAGAAAAGCCGATGCACATCCTCACCATCGAGGATCCCATCGAATTCCTGCATCGCCACAAAAAGGCCACCATCCACCAGCGCGAACTCCACAGCGATACGCCCACCTTCGCACTGGCCCTGCGTGGCGCTCTTCGTCAGGCTCCCAAAGTCATCCTCGTCGGCGAAATGCGCGACCGCGAAACCATGGAAATTGCCCTCGAAGCCTCCGAAACCGGCCACCTGGTCCTTTCCACCTTGCACACCACGGACGCCGCCAAGACTGTCGAGCGCATCATCGGCGCGTTCCCCATGGAAGATCAGCAGGGCATTCGCAATCGCCTCTCAAAGGCTTTCCGTTATATCCTTTCCCAGCGCCTGCTTCCCCGTCTGGACGGCAAGGGCCGCATCGCCGTCATTGAAATTCTCAAGTCCACCATGCGCACCCGCGAGTACATCGAAAAAGGCGAATCCGAAGGCAAGAGCCTGCTCGACGCCATGCGTGACGGCTCCAACGACGGTATGCAGCACTTTGACGCTGAAATCGAAAAACTGATCCGCGGCGGCGTCATTGATGTGGACACCGGCCTCACCTATGCCACCAATGCCGGAAACTTACGCCTGGAAATCACTGACTTCCTCGAAGAACAGTCGCGCAAACGGCCTCGTCCCGGTGCCGCCAGCAGCGAACCCGAACTCGAAATCACTCGCTAATTTTTGGTTTACAAAAATCTGGGTACCGAACGTTTACTCAGAGCAAAGGCAAAGGCTCTCTTCTTGCGCGCAGGATTTTTGCCATTGCATAACTCTCTTCGCGTCACGGAAGACGGGGCACGCATTCTGCCTTTCCACCAGTCACCACACTTGCTTTTTCCCGCCACCAACGTATGATTGCCGCGTCGCTCCAACTTGAGACCAACCTTGTCCACATCCTCAGTGTCTGACGCCATCGACTCCTCTTCCGATCGTCTCTCCCCTCGCAGGGAAAAAGGAAAGCTTCTGAAAGTGCTCGGCGTCGGCTTCGGCATCGCAGTTGCCGTCGGCAATTCCATTTCCGTGGGCATTGTCCGTACTCCTGGCGACATCGCCGCGCGTTTGCCCAATGGCTGGCTCTTTATTGCTGTCTGGATTGGTGGCGCATTGTACGCGCTCGTCAGCGCTTTCCAACTTGCCGAACTCGGAACACTCATTCCTTCCAGCGGTGGCCAGTACAATTTCTCCCGGCGCGCTCTTGGCGATTACGCCGGTTTCATCGTCGGCTGGAGTGACTGGATCTCCACCTGCGGCACCACAGGTGCCGTTGGCATCGTCTTCGGCGAGTACTCCGCGCATCTCTTTCCCGTTCTCAGCACAGCTCTCCGCATCAAAATCACCGGCGTCGCTGTTATCGTGCTCTTCGCGTTGCTGCAATGGAAAAGCATCAGCATGGGTAGCAAAGTGCAAAACCTCAGCACGCTGCTGAAGGGACTCGTCTTTTTCGTTATGGTCGCGGCGTGTTTCACCATGGGACACGGAGCTCACGCGGAGACACTGAGCGCTCCGGCCGTTGCCGTCCCCGTTGGAGCAGCCCTAGTCACCAGCCTTCTTCTCGGCATGCAGGCCACGATTTACACCTATGATGGCTGGGACGGCGTAATTTATTTTGGCGACGAAATGAAAAATCCCGGCTACCTGATTCCGCGCGCGATTTTTGCCAGTCTCGCCTCGCTCTTTGTCATCTACTTGCTCATCAATGCCGCGGTTCTTTATGTGCTGCCCATGAATCAGATTGCCGGCAACGACTTTTCTCTCGGCCTTGCCGCCGAGCGAGTCTTCGGCCGCTATGGCGACACCGTCTTCCGCTCGATCATGGTCATCGCACTGTTTAGTTCCGTGAACGCCTTGCACTTGATGGGCGCGCGTGTTCTTTACGCGATGAGCCGCGACCGCCTCTTCGTTCCCCAGGTCGCCCGCATCAACCAGGGCGGCACACCCACCGTGGCTCTTTTCCTGAGCGCGCTGGTCGGCGTGATCTTCGCCATCGGCAAATTCGAACGCGTCATCGCCATGCTGGCCTTCTTTTTCGTTACCAACTACATGCTCTCGTTTCTTTCCCTGTTCGTCCTGCGCATTCGCGACCCGCAAGCCCAGCGGCCGTATCGCGCCTGGGGCTATCCCTGGACCACCGCCCTCGCGCTCCTCGGCTCCGTGGCCTTCCTCATCGAAGCCGTCCGCGAAGACCGCGCCAACAGCCTCCTCACCCTGATCGGCCTCGCCCTCAGCTATCCCGTCTATCGCGTCCTGAAAATGGTCTCCCGCCGCCCGCGCGCCGAGCCTATATAGCGGCCACACGAACTCCCTAAAATTCCATTTCATGGCGCGTTCGAGGAGCGTTCACCACTGGCCAATGATGCGTAAGCCAGAGAATGATCGGAACCGT
>Ga0126371_10001330_pt1 | contig 20779 bp, 19 predicted proteins | sample PanSoiMetaPlot_4_FD_110145 | JGI IMG/M metagenome (GOLD analysis project Ga0126371, IMG submission 110145) | Tropical forest soil microbial communities from Panama - MetaG Plot_4 | ecosystem: Environmental > Terrestrial > Soil > Tropical forest > Bulk soil | place: Panama | collected 2016-02-17 | reverse complement strand
TCACCAAGCGTTACGGCGGCTTGACCGCGGTCGACGACGTTTCGTTCGATCTCCGCGAGGGCGAAATCCGCGCCGTCATCGGCCCTAATGGCGCCGGCAAATCGACGTTCTTCAACATGCTGGCGAACGTCATTCCGCCCACGTCTGGCACGATCGAATTCAAAGGCGATGACATCACCGGTCTCGGCGCGACGCTCGTCTGTCAGCGCGGCATCTCGAAGAGCTTCCAGATCAATCAAATTTTTCCGAGCCTGACGGTGCGCGAAAACCTGCGGATCGCCGTGCTGGCACGCACCTATGGCAAGTTTCATCCGTCGATGCTGCGCGCGGTGGATCGCGACGCGGCGGTCAACGCCGGCATCGACGCGGCCGCCGCCTCGGTGCAGCTCGACGAGCGGCTCGGCACGCCGGCAGCCGAGCTCGCCTATGGCGAAAAGCGGCGGCTCGAGATCGGTTTGGCGTTGGCGACGCGGCCGCAGATTCTGTTGCTCGACGAGCCGACGGCCGGCATGAGCCCGGCTGAGCGCGTCGATACGGTACGTCTGCTTCGGCGTATCGCCTCGGGTGTCACCATCGTCATCGTCGAGCACGACATGGACGTGGTCTTCGGTTTGGCTGATCGCATCACCGTTTTGTTTAACGGTCGCAAGATTGCCGAGGATGCGCCCGACGCCATTCAAGCCAATCCCGACGTGCGCGCGGCCTATCTTGGAAGCCAGGCGACCCATGAGCCTGCTTGAGGTCGACGCGATCAACACCTATTACGGTGAAGCGCACGCGCTCTTCGACGTGTCGATGCGCATCGAGCCGCACGAGGTCGTGGCGCTGCTCGGCCGCAACGGCGCCGGCAAGACCACGACGCTGAAGACCATGATGGGCGTGATGGCGCCCAAAACCGGCGCGATCCGCTTTAACGGTCAGCCGATCAGCGGCCTGCCGCCATACAAGATCGCACGCCTGGGCTTGCAACTCGTGCCCGAAGAGCGGCGGATCATCGGCGGCTTGACCGTCGAGGAGAACATCATCCTTGCCGGCTTGAGCGAGCCGAAGCCGTGGCCGCCGCAGCGCGTCTACGAGATGTTTCCGCGTCTCGGGGAGCGTCGGCGCAGCCGCGGCCGCGAGCTGTCGGGTGGCGAACAGCAGATGCTGGCGATTGCCCGGGCACTGGTGCGCGAGCCGCAATTGATCCTGCTCGACGAACCGTTCGAGGGGCTGGCGCCGCTCATCGTTCAGGACCTGCTGGGCATTTGCCGCCGCCTGGCTGACGAAGGCCGCACCATCGTCATCGTCGAGCAGAACGTCGAAGCAGCGCTATCGCTGTCGCACCGCTGCTACATTCTCAACAACGGCCACGTGGTCTACGAAGGGACGCCGCGCAACCTTCGCGGCGACCCCGAGTTCATGCATCGTCATCTTGGGATTTAAGCGTATGCGTCGGCTGGTGGCCGAAGCGGTCGTGATCGGCGGCGGTGCGGCTGGCACCTTCGCCGCGCTCGAGTTGCGCCGGCGCGGGGTAAAGCCGCTGGTTTTGTGCAAAGGGCTCGTCGGCAAGAGCGGCGCGTCGATCTTCGCCGGCAATCTGGTGGTGCCAGGGCGGCTGCTCGGCAATACGGAGCGCCAGGCGCGCGATACCGCCGAATTCCTGATCCGGATGCACAATCACTTCCTGATCGATCAGCACTATGCGCGCGCCGCCGGCGAATGGATCGAGCGCGAATATTATCCCGAGCTCGAACGCGCCGGGCTTTATCTGCGGCGCGACGAACACGGCAACGTGGTCACCAACGATGGGCCGGTGCGCTGCATGGCGGCGCATTCGCAAGGTGAATCCGGTGTGTTGTTCATGGATTTGCGGCGCAAGCAGGTGCTCCAGGCGGGAATTCCCTGGCTCGAGGAAACCACCGCGACGGCGCTACTGACTGCCGCCGACGGCGCGATCGCCGGCGTGATCGCACTCGATTTGACGCGGGGCGAGGTGGTGGCGATCGAAAGCGCCGCGGTGATCCTCGCCACCGGTTATGCCGATCGTTTCTATCCGCGATCGACCGCGACGCGCGAAATGTCGGCCGACGGCATCGCCATGGCGTGGCGCGCCGGCGCGGAGTTGATGAACCTCGAAATCCAATGGTGGCATACGAGCGACGTGCGCTTTCCGCGGTGCTGGCAACGGACGCAGGTTTATCCCAATCCGATCATCGGCTCGTCGCATGCGGCGCGGCTTTACAACAGCGACGGCGAAATGTTCTTCGATCAAGAAACCGATGCGCCGATCGCGATGGGCCCCTATACGATCCAGCTCAAGCGCCTGGCGAAGCAGGTGCTCGCCGGCAAGGCGCGCTTCGACGGCGGCTATTACAGCGGGTTCACCCACGTCGCGCCGGGCGCCGTCACGGCCTATACCGATTACGCCAAAGCCTTCGCCGCGCTCGGCAAGTCCGTCGCGGCCGACACGCTCGAAACCGCGTGTTCGGCGCATTACCGCCAGGGCGGCATCGTGGTCGATCCGGCGACCATGGCGACGCGCGTGCCCGGCCTCTACGTCGCGGGCGGCGTCGGCGGCCACAGCAACGGCCTGATCGCGCCGGTGACTTATGACGGTATGCTGGCGGCCGAGACGGTGGCGAACGATCTGCCGCGTCTGCGGCCGACGGCGCTGCCGGAGGACAAAGCTGCGACGGAAGAAGCCCGGCTGCTCGGATTGCGCCGGCCGCTGTCCGGCAATGGCGCGACGCCGGCACAGGTCAAGAAGGCGCTGCGCACGCTGATGGGCGAGAAAATGGGTTTCTTCAAGGACGCCGCCAGCATGAACGAAGCGCTGGCGGCGGTGACGCGGCTGCGCGAGGAAACGCTGCCGTCGATGGGTCTGACGAATGTAACGCCGCGGCTCAATCACGCGTGGCTCGATGCCGTCGACGTGACCAACATGCTCGAAGTCGCGGCACTGACCATCCGCGGCGCGCTCCATCGCACCGAAAGCCGCGGCCCGTTCTACCGCACCGATTTCCCCGACATGGACAACGAGCGCTGGCTGGTCAAGAACGTCCTGACGCCGACGTCCAACGGCGACGTCGATTTCCGCACCGAGCCTTACGATCTTCCCTTCTTCAAGCCGGATTTCGCGCGGCGGCCCAGTCTCGAGATCGACTGGTAATGGCCGAGCGTCCACAAATTTCCGCTGGCGCGCGCAACCTCGGGCGCGACGACACCGGCGATAGTCCGGCGGCGCGGCTCGCCCGCCTCAAGGAAGGCGATACCGTCACCGCGCGGCTGTTCCGGTTCGATCCGACGGTCGATGCCGCGCCGCGCTTTGAGACCTATCGTGTGCCCTATACCAAATGGATGCGTGTGCTCGAGGTGCTGACCTTCGTCAGCGAGGAACTCGGCGGCGACCTGGCGCATCGCTGGTTCTGCGCCAACCGGATGTGCGGCACCTGCGCGGTGCGCGTCAATGGCCGCGAGGTGCTGGCGTGCTGGGAACCGGTCGAGCCCGATATGACGATCGAGCCGTTGCGCAACGCGCCGGTCGTGCGCGATCTGGTGATCGACCGGTCGGGTTACGAGCAACGCGTCCTCGGCTTGACGCCGTGGCTCGAACGCCGTGAACCCTATGCCGGCTTTCCCGAGCCGCTCGCCCATCCGGCGATGACGGCGGCCGACAAGTCGCTCGATTGCATCTCGTGCATGTGCTGTTTTTCCGCCTGTCCGGTCGTTGGCTTGGGCGACGAGACGAATTTCGCCGGTCCGGCGCCGCTGGTGCAGCTGGCGCGTGTCGCGCTCGATCCGCGCGATGGCATCGACCGCGGCCGCATCGCGCTCGAACGCGGCGCCGTGTTCGACTGCGTGTCCTGTTACAAGTGCGAAGAGGTCTGTCCGGTTTCGATTCCGATCGTCACCGGCGCGATCGAGCCGCTGAAGGCGCTGGCGTTCAAGAGCATGGCGCGCAAGAGCCGGCACGCGCGGGTCTTCCTCGCGATCGTCCGGGCGCGTGGCCGCATCGATCCGTCGGCGCTGATCCTCGGCGTGCAGCGTCTGGCGGCGCTGCGGCATCCATTCCGCGTGCTCAAGCTGTGGCGGCGCGGCAAGATCGATCCACTGAAGACCCTATTCGGTTCCCGTCTGCCCGACATCGCGCAGATCCGTCAGGTCTTTGCCGCGGTGCGCGGAGGGCGGCCATGAGATTCGCCTATTATCCGGGCTGTTCGGCGCAAAGCACCTGCAAGGAGCTGAACGCCGCGACGCACGTGGTCGCGGCCAATCTCGGACTCGAGCTCATCGAGTTGCCGTCGGCCGGCTGTACCGGCAGCCGCGAGCTGCGCGCCATCGACCCGGACCTGTTCTTGGCCCTGAATGCGCGGTTGTTGGCGCTCGCCGAAGCCAACGGCTTGCCGCTGATGACCGTTTGCAACACCTGCACGCTCAACTTCCTCGACGTGAACAAGATTTTGGCTGAGGAGCCGGGCCGTCTGGCGGCGGTCAACGCCATCCTCGCCAAACAGGGGCTGCACTATCGCGGCACGACGCGTGTCAGCCATTTCCTTTGGGTCCTGCTCGAGGATATCGGCGAGGCGCAATTGCGCGCGCGGGTGGTGCGCCGGCTCGCCGGCCTGCGCGTCGCGGCGTTCTATGGCTGCCATATCACCCGTCCGCCGGCGCATTTCGGTTTTGTCGATTCGCGCAACGCCCGCTCGATCGAGCGCATCAACGAAATCCTCGGTTGCGAGTCGATCGACTATAGCGGCCGCACCGAGTGCTGCGGTTTTCACACTGCGGCGCACGAGGAGAAGATTGCTATCAAGCTCACGGGCCGGCACATCAAGTCGGCCCAGGACAACGGCGCGGCCGCAATCGTCACCCCATGTCCCCTGTGCCATACCGTGCTCGACACCTTCCAGGATCAGATGGCGCGCGACCTTGGCACCGAACTCGGCATGCCGATTCTGCACTTACCGCAGCTTGTCGGGCTCGCCATCGGCGTGCCACCGGCCCAGCTCGGCCTTGCCCATCATATGGTGCCGGTCGAATTAACGTTTGGCTGAGAGGCCGACGTTCCGTCCGGGCCGCTACGGCTGCGGAGTCAGACGCCAGCCATGCGCGATCATGCAGTTCACCGACATCCGCTGCGCGTCCTGCACGTCGATCGTGGCCGATTTCGTGTCGCGGTTATAAGCGGACGTCGGATAGCCGGGCGTCGAATAGGCCGGCATCGTCGGGCCGGTCGAAAAGGTGGTCGTCTCCTGGGGCGGTTGGTAACCGGGCACGGTGGCGGCCTGATAGCCCGGCGCGGGCGTCGTTGGGCGATAATTGCAGGCCTGCAAATCGTTATGCAGGGAAGCGGTATCGCCGCCGGGCTTGGCCCAGACGACGTGTGTCGTATGGCAGCCGGCCAGCAGCGTCGCCAGCGCCAGCAGCCCCGCGGCTTGTGCCGCCCATGTCGGCGCGCGGTTCAATGCAATGCCTTCGGCGGGGCTTGCCCGGCGGCAACATGGGAAGTCCAGGCGAGCAGTCAGGCTCATGGCGAATTCACCACGCGGCGGAACTTCGATCGAGAGTAGCAGCTCTTTCTCCGCGATATATGTCGGTCGGATGGCGCGTCATCTTTTCAGCAAGGCGCTGCAACAGAGAAACATCGGCGAAACAATGTGGTATCACACTAGAACGTGATCCGTCAGGGTCGGAACCACGATTATTGTCCGGCGTTTACGTGTGTGGTGCGTTCCTACCTTTTTCGTTGCAGGGCTTTTCTTGAATTCTGTATCAGGACCGGTCGCGCTGGTGGGCCGCATTCTGTTGGGGTTAATCTTTGTACTCGCCGGTTACAACAAACTCGGCACGACAGCCACCACGGCCGCCTATATGGCGAGCCACAGCATTCCACTTTCGGGTATTCTGGTTTACGGCGCGATCGTAGTCGAGCTTATCGGTGGCCTGGCGCTGATGGCCGGACTCTATGCACGATGGGTGGCCGGCGCATTGGGCCTTTATACGCTGGCTCTCGCCTTGATCTTCCACGACTATTGGTCGTTCCCAGCCACCGCGGCGCGGGCGCAGCACGCATTCTTTTTCAAACATCTTTCAATGATCGGAGGCATGCTCATTGTGGCAGCGCTCGGCGCCGGACCGTTGAGTCTCGATGCCTGGCGGTATGACGCCGCCCCGGGAGGCGCCGCCAGGGCCGGCGGACGGCGGTAGTCGCACGGCTCGTTTACCCAACCGTGCGGCGTCTGGATTACTAATAAATTAAGCAATCAAATAAATTAAGCAATCAAACCTACATCCAATAACAGGACACATTGTTGCGGGTGTTCGGATGCGGGAACAAAATACTTGATATTGAGTTGTAATTTCGCCGACGCGGCCCTAGAACTGTGAACCAATCATTAGGTGGGAGTGCGTGGTGCGGGAAAGAACCAAACGCAAGGTCGGCGCCAAACGGATGTGGATCCGACGCTGGCGTCAAGCCGGCAGAATTTCGGCGAGCGAGGCGAAGACATTCGAACGGCATCTCGAACGGACAGGCGCGCTGCTCAAGCCGAAAACGTCGGCGCCCAGCACCATGGGTCCTTTACGCAAGGCATCAGTACCTGCGGAATTCCATGGCAAGGCGGCCATGTCGGCGTTGTCCACTGGACGGGTGGTCACAATCCAATACGACCCATCACGCTTCCGTATCGAATTCACGGCCATTCGTCGCGGCCGTCGACCGAAGGCGAAAGTGGCACACAGTTAACTCCACGACGTCTTGTAGTAATATAACCAACTCAACCTCTGGGGGATTCACTTATGGCTGACGCCAAATCAAAGACGGTAACACTCCGGCACCTTGCCGCTCAGCTCGCGGAACGTCATGGGCTCACGAAAAAGCAGACCGAGGAAATTCTCGGAGGCCTGGTCGGCTTGATCCGGGCCAACCTGAAGAAGGGCGCCCGTATCCGCATCGGCGGTCTCGGCATCCTGCGCGTACGCAATCGGGCGGCACGCATGGGACGCAACCCGAAGACCGGCGAGCCAATCCAGATCAAGGCCAGTAAGAAGGTGGCCTTTCGCGCCGCGAAGGAACTTAAGGAAGCCATGTAGTAACCAGCGGCAACCGGTGCGCGGCCCAAGGGTCGCGCGCAGGTTGTTGCCGCGGAAGCCGGATTTTGTGCTTTCGGCTACCTTGAAGGGCCGCGCTCTGCGAGCTGACGTCGCCCGCTAACGAGTTAACGTGCGGTTAACCGTGCGCGTGGTTCCATCGTGTTCGAAAGGCCAGCCCGATGTCGTTCCGCACCGCCGCCGATTTCGCCGCGAGCCACGCCCGCCAACGGGCGAACTCGTTCGACTTCATCAGGCTGATGGTTTGGATGGCAGTCGCTGCGGTGCCTTGGATGGGCATCGCCTTTATCGCCTCGCATCTGATTCGCTGAACCGCAAACATCCGCGACGCTGCCTCCGCGTCTACCCGCCGAGTTGTTGGTCTTTCTGCTTGAGCTGATTGATCAGCGCGGAGACGCTGCCGCCGTTTTGCGAAATCGCCGACGAGAACTCGTCGCGGTAGCTTACCAGCTCGCTCACGCCTTCGATGCTGACGTCGGAGATCTGATATTTGCCGCCGTGGTTGACGACGCGCCAGACGACATTGACCGGTTGCTGGCCGCCGGGCTGGATGATCTGACTGTACACCAGCGTCGTGTCTGCGCCCTGGGGCGTCTTTTTGGTCACGACGAAGCGTTGTCCGGTGTACTGATTGAAGTGCCCCCAATAGACATCGATCATGTATTTGTCGAACACCTGTTCGAACTGTTGACGCTCGCTGTCACTTGCCGTCCGGTAATACCGACCGAGGACGAAGCGCGAAATGCCGTCGACGTCGAACGACTGATTCATCAGCGTCGAAAATTTCTGTTTCCGCTCCGCAACCGGCGTTTGCTGATTGCCAATGAGCTGAATCACCTGGTCGCCCAGTTTGGCCATGAAGGCGCCTGCGTCGCCGCCGGCGGATTGTGCCCGACTTGGGCCCGGCAGAGCGATCAAAACCGCCACGGCTAGGCCGACAGCGAGACGCCGGCAACGGGCGGCGTTGGCGCGAAAGCGCCCGGGTACAGTCGCAACGGGTCGGGTCATCAGATCGATCCTCCATGGCTCGGCGGGTTTGGCCGCACTACGGAGCGCAAAATATCGGCTGTGCGGTCTCCAATCAATCCGACTGACGCCGCGCGCGCCAGGCTCAAACGTCCGACCGGCTAGGCGGTTCCGCGGGTTTCCGGTGCCACCAGCATCCGGGCCCCCGGTACCGTGGTTCAACGTATTATTCTTGGTGTCTTTTTCCTGTGTCTGGTTTTGCTAAAGCGTTGCACGGAAATCACCGATCGCGTCGCCAAGAGTAATGGCGACCACAAGGGCAGGGGCTAGATCCAGCGCGACCTGCCGATGATCGAGGCGATGGCCGCGGACACGGTTACGTCGCAGTCATGATCTTCGCGCTCTATATCGACAGCTCGGCCGTTACGGCGCTGTATCGGTCGCGTGAGTATCTCTGGGCCATCTGCCTGGTTCTGTTCTATTGGATCAGCTGTGTCCTGCTATTGACGCATCACGGCGAGATGCACGACGATCCCATTGTCTTTGCCTCCACCGACCCGAAGAGCCTCATCTATACGGTGCTCATCGTTGTCAATGGTTTGCTCAGCATCTAAGCGCGCCATGGCCTGCCGGTTTGAACCAGCCGTGCCTAATGCGGTTGCCGCACGATGATGCTCGCCGGGTGGGGCCGTTATCCGCGCGCCGACTGTCGGGTTATTGCGGCACGTGGCCAGGCGGACGTCCTCGCCGCCGTCGCTGCCGAATCCAGTCTGATCGCTCGCGGCAACGGCCGCGCCTACGGCGATGCCGCACTCAATCCAGCGGCGACGCTCGATCTGCGCCGTGACGATCGGTTCATCGCGTTCGATGAAGCAAGCGGCGTGCTTACGGCCGCTGCGGGTGCGCTTCTTGCCGACATTCTCGACTGTCTGGTGCCGCGCGGCTGGTTTCCGCCCGTCACGCCTGGCACCAAGTTCGTGACGCTCGGTGGCATGCTGGCGGCCGATGTGCACGGCAAGAATCATCACAAGGCCGGTACCATCGGCGATCATGTCGAAAGCCTTGAGCTGGCGTTGGCCGATGGGCGCGTGGTGCGCTGTTCGCGTGACGACAATGCGCCGCTCTTCGCGGCGACGCTCGGTGGCATGGGGCTGACCGGCGTTATCCTCGGCGCGCGGCTCAAGCTGCAACCGATCGAAACCGCCTATGTGCGTCAAGAAACACTGCGTGCCCGCGACCTCGACGCAATCATGGATCTCTTCGAGGCTTCGCGCGATTGGACCTATACGGTCGCCTGGATCGATTGTTTGGCGCGCGGACAGGATCTCGGCCGGGCGCTGCTCTATCGCGGCGAGCATGCACGCAGCGACGAACTTCCGGCGCGCCGCCGCGCCGCGCCGTTCACCGTACCGGTTCGGCAAGCGCGCCGAATGCCGGTCGATTTTCCTGCGATCATGCTCAATCGCTGGAGCGTCGCGGCGTTCAACCGGCTCTATTATCGCGCAAGCCGGCCTGGCACGGCGATCGTCGATTACGACCGCTTCTTCTATCCGCTCGACGCGATCCACGAGTGGAATCGGATGTACGGCAGCGGCGGCTTCGTTCAATACCAGTGCGTGCTGCCCAAGGCGGCCTCGCGCGCCGGGTTGAGTGCGCTGCTAGGCCGGATCGCCGCCGCTGGCGCCGGCTCGTTCCTCTCGGTTTTGAAGCTTCTCGGGCCCGGCCGTGGCATGCTGTCGTTTCCGATGGAGGGTTATACGCTGGCGCTCGATTTCCGCGCGGATTCGGCAAACTTGGCGCTGCTGACCGAGCTCGATGCCATCGTGGCTGCCCATGGTGGTCGCGTCTACCTGGCCAAGGACGCGCGCATCGCAGCCGCCGATTTCCGCCGCGCCTATGCCGGATTGGACGAGTTCGCGGCGGTGCGTCGCGCCGTCGATCCCGGGGGAAAGTTCGCGTCGCTGCAATCGCGGAGATTGGGTCTGTGAGCGCGGTCTTGATTCTCGGCGCGAATTCCGACATCGCGCGTGCCATCGCCCGCGCCTATGCAAAGGCGGGCCGCGAATTGATCCTCGCCGCGCGCCGGCATGAGCGCCTCGCGGCCGATGTCGTCGATCTCAAAGTGCGTTATGGGGCGGCGGCGCGGGCCGTCGAATTCGATGCGCTGGACGTCGCCGGTCATGCGCGTTTTCTCGACGCCCTGGGCGAGCTGCCAGGCACGGTCGTCTCGGTGGTGGGGTTCATGGGCGAGCAGACGGAAAACGAGCGCGATCCCGAAGCCGCGTCGCTGGTCATGCGCAGCAACTACATCGGACCCGCGGCCATACTGGGCGAGGCTGCGAACCGCATGGCGGCGCGCGGCACGGGCGTTGTCGTGGGTATTTCGTCGGTTGCCGGCGAGCGCGGTCGCGCCCGTAATTATGTCTACGGCTCGGCAAAAGCGGGCTTCACGGCGTTTCTTTCAGGATTGCGCAACCGTCTGCATGGCACTGGCGTGCGCGTCATCACCGTTCTGCCGGGTTATGTGGCGACGCGGATGACCGCGGGCATGTCGACGCCAGGATTGCTGACGGCGCAACCGGACGAGGTGGCTGCCACGGTTCTTGCCGCCGAACGCGGGCACCGCGATGTGGTCTACGTTCGACCGATCTGGCGGCTGGTCATGGCGATCATCCGCGCCATTCCCGAACCGGTGTTCAAACGCCTGCACATATAAGGCGTGCGGCAGGATAGGCGCCCAAACCCGCGCCCAAGGCCGGGGATTTATCGTCAATTAGCGTTAATTTTTTCGAAAGATTCGCCGGATACCCTGCTTCCAGATCGAACCCTAGGCGGAGAACCGCAATGCGGCAGTCTATCGGCGTACGTTTCGTTGAAATCATGATCGGCGTCGCGTTGCACGGGATGTGGCGCTAAATCGCCGGCGGCGCAAATAAGCCGCTCTGCCCAATGCCCGTTGTCTCGGGTTTCTCCGAAATTTGAATCGAAACTGCGGCCAAGAATTACAACGCTGCAACGTTGGCGGCTGGCTGTAATTTTTCCGACCAACTTCACTAAAATATTAACCCGCGCCGCGCAAAGTAGCTGGGAATACAAGCGTCTAAGCTGCTAGCGGAAGTCCCATGTCGCTACGGCGACGGATTGTCATCTCTGGTCTGCGGCACATCCGGGCGATCCCGTTCGCTCGGCGCATCGTCCTGCTGACGATTTTGTTTCTGGTCGCGGTATATGCCGGCAACGCCGTCATCCTCGGCCACTATTACGGCGTGCTTTCGAGCCGAGAACGCGACGCGCGCGATGCCCGGGCGGCACTATTGGCGGAGCACGCCGGCCGCGCGCTGGCGGCGGTCGATCTGTCGCTGCAAGATATCGCCGAGCAACTGAAAGCGCGCTTGCCGCTCGACAAGCCGACGATCTTCACGCAATTGCTGCTCGATAAATATGTCAAGGCGCTGCCCGAAGTGCACGCGATCTTCGTGCTCGATGCGGACGGACGCGACGTCAACAGCACGTTGGCCTATCCACCTCCGCCGCTCAGTTTTCCGGACCGAATGTATTTCTCGGAACAGAAGAAGTGGCTTGGCGTCGGGTTTTATCTCGATCGCCTTCAGGTCTCGCGCGTCGACCACCGCGTCGTTTTCACCGTGAGCCGCCCGGTTCTCGACAACAACGGAAACTTCGAGGGAATCGTCGCATCGGTCATCGACCCCGCGTACTTCGCCGACTTTTACGGCCAGCGCGGTGGTCAACAGGACAACGTCGTCCTCCTCGAACGGCATGACGGCGCCATACTCGCCGGCACCGGTTTGTCCGACCAGGATCTCACGGAGAGCGATCTCAAGGCCCTAAGCAAGCACGCGAAAGCGTATTCGACTCAGGCAGAAATCCACGGTTTCTCGGCCCGGATTGTCCTGCTCGGCAAGCCGACGATCACCTCGCCGCAATTCCTCAGCTTTTGCGCGATGGACGGCATGTTGCTGTTCGTTATGACCATCATCGCGTGGTGGCTTGCCACTGCGGCCGCGCGCGAGGCCTCGGCCGTCGCTCGCGAGGCTCGGGCGCGGCGGACCGCCGAGGCGCGATTGCTGAGCGCGTTTGAAAGCGCACCGGCGGCGTTCGCGCTTTACGACGCCGATGATCGCCTGGTGCTGTCGAACAGCGTCTATCGATCGTTCTTTGCGCCGATCAAAGAGCTCATCGTACCCGGCAAGACGTTCCAGGAGCTCAGCGAGGCGGCGGTCAAATACCGCGCCTTTGCCGACGAGCATCCCGACGAGCGCGAGTTCCTGCGGTGGCGCATGGATCAGCACCGCTTGGGCATCGGCGAGCCGGTTCTCCAATTGCAGGACGGCCGCTGGATCCTGATGCGCGAGCGGCGAACCGAAGAGGGCGATACCGTTCTCTTCTATTCGGACATCACGCCGCTGAAGGAGCGCGAAACGCAGCTTGGCCTCGCGCGGCAACAGGCAGAGCAGGCCAATCAAGCCAAGACGGCGTTCCTCGCCAATATGAGCCACGAGCTGCGCACGCCGCTCAACGCGATCATCGGCTTCTCGGAGATGATCGAGCGCAAGGTGCTCGGTCCGATTTCCGAGAGTTACCGCCAATACGGCGAAATCGTTCGCACCAGCGGCGAGCATCTGCTGGCGATCATCAACGACATATTGGATATCGCCAAGCTCAACGCTGGCAAAACCGAGCTCCATCTCGAACCCGTCGACATCAATCGCACCGTCGTCGAGGTGATCGCCATCATGTCGCGCAAGGCGGACGTCGCCGGGATCGCGATCGTCACGGATTTGGCGTTGCAGACCCCGGTGGTCGAAGCCGACCCCGTCCGTATTCGTCAGGTCCTGCTCAACGTCCTTGCCAATGCCGTCAAGTTCACGCCGGCCGGCGGCCGGATCGACGTGTCCACGGCGACCATATCCACGGACGTTCAGATCGCAGTGAAGGACAACGGCGTCGGCATGGCGCCCGAAGACATTCCGCGTGCTTTGGAACCGTTCACCCAAGTCGGCCGCGAACGGGCGCTGACGCAAGAGGGCACCGGCCTTGGCTTGCCGATTTCCAAGACCTTGGTCGAGATGCACGGCGGCCGACTCGAGATTAGCAGCGCGCCGAAGCAGGGCACCACCGTCACGATCAGCCTGCCGACTCGCCGCGCCGGCCAATCCGTGACCGACAAACCGAAATTGGATATCGCGGTCTAAGCCGCGCGCCAGGAGTGCACGCCATGCAATGGAAAACGCTGAGTGTTGTCTTCGGAATCCTCGTCGTGGCCGGCGTGCCGGCGCATGCGGCCGATCCGATCCGCATCGCTGTCGATGGGCCGTTCACCGGCGGTTCCGCGCCGATGGGTATCGATATGCTGCGCGGCGTCGAGCTGGCGGCCGACGAGATCAACAAGGCGGGCGGCGTTCTCGGCCGTCCGCTGGTCCTGGTGAAGCGCGATGATCAGGCGAACAACGATCGCGGCGCGCAAATCGCTCACGAGCTGACGGAGCACCATCTGATCGACGCTGCCGTCGGCTACATCAATACAGGTGTGGCGTTGGCGGCGATCCCCTATTTCGAGCAGGCACGCATTCCTGTGATCCTCAACGTCACCACCGGCAGCGTGCTCACCCGCCAATTTGCGCCGCCCGAATATGCCGAGAATTACGTCTTCCGTGTTTCATGCAGCACGGCGCTCGAAGTCGAGAAGATCGCCGAACTCGTCAAGGCACGCGGCTATCAGAAGATCTCGATCTTCGCCGACACCACGGCTTACGGCCAGGTCGGCCGTCACGATTTGATGCAAGCGCTGGCGGCCGAAGGAATAGAGCCGGTGTCGAATGAGAAATTCAATATCGGCGACACCGACATGACAGCGCAGCTGCTGCGTGCGCAGAAGGCCGGCGCCGACGTGGTGCTGACCTACGGCATCGGCCCCGAACTTGCCGCGATCGCCAATGACCGCGCCAAGATCGGGTGGATGGTGCCGATGATCGGCAGCTGGACGCTGTCGATGTCGAACTTCATCGATGCGGCCGGCGTCAACGGCCAGGGTACCGTCATGCCGCAAACCTTCGTCGAGCAGGGCGATACGCCGAAGCGTGCCGCCTTCATTCAGGCATTCCACGCCGCCTATAAGGTTTCGCGCATGGATTCGCCGCCATCGGCCGCACAAGGCTATGATTCGCTCTATCTGTTGGCGGCCGCGATCCGCCAGGCTGGCACCGTCGACGGCCCCAAGGTCCGGGCGGCGCTCGACGACCTGCATAACAAGATCGAGGGCGTGGTGCAGGTCTACAACCATCCGTTCAATCCGGCGAACCACGAAGCCGTCGCCGCCGGCGATGTGGTGTATGGCGTGGTCGAAAACGGCCATGTCGTGCGCCTGACGCCGACGACGCAAACGGCGGGCGCGAAGTAACCGCCCGCAGCACCGCGGTCGCGATACAATCGCACCTCCCGTTTGCCCGGCGAGGTGGGTTTCCGTGCGCCGATCATCCACGACTATCGATTATCTCATTCGCGCGGCGCTATGGACCGCGTATCGCCTGTTGCGCGTTTGGTGGTTCATCCGGCGGCCGCAACACGACGGGGCGGTCATCGCCATATGGCTTGATGGCCGCATCCTGATGGTCCGGCATTCCTATCGCAGTCGCTTGGGCTGGCCCGGCGGCGGCATCAAAGCCGGCGAACAGCAGTTGGACGCCGCTTGTCGCGAGCTTCACGAAGAGCTCGGATTGCTCGTATCGCGCGAATCCTTGGCGTTCCACAGCGATCTCATGTAGCGCTGGGAGAAACGCTACGATCACGTCCGTATCTTCGAACTGCGCCTGGCGGCGCAACCGGCGCTGCACCCCGACGGTCGCGAGGTCATCGCCGCCCGTTTCATGACGCCGGCGGATGCTTTGCGCCAGCCGTTGATTCCGTTTGTCGCCGGCTACTTGCGGACGCATTTGGCGTGGCCAGACGGCTGACGCGTTTCCGCATAGGCCTATGGCGTGCCATCGCCTTGCATTGCGTGGCGCTGGGCGGGAATATTCCGACACCGCAACGAGAGAAGCCGCTGCCATGCTCGGGGTTCGTGACGTTCTGAAGCGCGTTGCCGCCGGCGAAGCGACCGCCGAATCCGCAGCGCGCAGCTGCCTCGAGCGGGTTGCCGAGCGCGAATCCGCCGTCGGCGCCTGGACTTATATCGATGCCGAGCGCGCCTTGGCCGAAGCACGCCGTCGCGATCAGGCGCAAGCCAAGGGCTCGCTGCACGGTGTCCCGGTCGGCATCAAGGATATCTTCGATACCGCCGATATGCCGACGTCTTACGGCTCGTCGATTTATGCCAGCCATCGGCCGGCGGCCGACGCCGCTTGTGTCGCCTTGCTGCGGGCCGCGGGTGCGGTGGCACTGGGCAAGACGGTCACCACCGAATTCGCCATGACGCATCCCGGCAAGACGCGTAATCCGCACGATCCGGCGCATACGCCCGGCGGCTCGTCATCGGGCTCGGCGGCCGCGGTGGCGGCGGGGATGGTGCCGGTTGCGCTCGGTACCCAGACGCTCGGCTCGGTGATCCGCCCGGCGGCATATTGCGGCGTGGTCGGTTTCAAGCCGAGTTACGGTGCGATCAATCGGGCGGGTGCGAAGCTGCTTTCCGAATCGGCCGATACCATCGGCCTCTTCGTGCGCACGGTCGCCGACATTCCGTCGGTGCTTGCCGCCTTCACGGGCGCGCCGATGGATTCCTACGACAAGACGCTCGACAAGGCGCCGCGCATCGGCTTGGTGCGCGGGATCGAATGGGACAAGGCAACGGCGCCGGCGCAAGCAGCGTTCGAAGACGTCGCGCGGCGCCTTGCCAAAGCCGGCGCCAGCCTACGCGACGTCGCGATCGATCCGGCGCTGAAGACCGCGCACGAACGGTCGCGGATCGTTACCGGCTACGAGACGGCCCGCGCTTATGCCTATGAGTGGTTCAATCGCCGCGACGGCCTCAGCCCGGCTTTTGCGCGGAACGTTGCAGACGGCATGGCGATCGCGTTCGCCGATTACAACGCCGCACGCGGCGTGTTCGACACGGCGCGCCGCGTCACCGGCGAGGCATTCGGCGATTGCGATTTTTGGCTGACCTTGCCGGCGCCGGGCGAGGCGCCGAAGGGCATCGAATCAACCGGCGATCCGGTGTTCAACCGGCTGTGGACGTTGCTGCACGTGCCGTGTCTGACGGTGCCATGCGGCAAGGGGCCGACCGGCCTGCCGCTCGGCGTGCAGCTGATCGGGCCGCCGCGCGGTGCAGCGCGGCTGCTGGCGGCCGGCCGTTGGGTCGAGGCGGCGCTGGTTTAGCGCCGGGTGCCGGCGCGGCGCTTGTTCGTGCGACGTGCCGCAGGACGCGTAACCCGCGTTTTCGTCCGCCGTGCCCACAGGGCCTTGCTCGCCAGCCGCGCGCCTGCGGCCAGCGCTTCGAGCTTGGCCCACATGATTTCCGGATGGACGCGGCGGTAGAACGGCCCTTGCGCAAAGCCGCAATCGGTACCGGCAATGACCTGTTCGCGGCCGATCAGCTTGGCGAGCCGGACAATGCGTTCGGCGATCAGCTCGGGGTGCTCAACCACGTTGGTTGCGTGGCTGATGACGCCGGTCACCAGGATCTTGTCCTTGAGGTCGACATCGCGCCACACCTGCCATTCATGCTCGTGGCGCGGATTGGCGCCCTCGATGACGAACGCGCCGACGCGTGCTTTGAGCAACGTCTTGACGATCGCCTGCAACGGCACGTCGGTGACGTGCGGTCCGGGCCAACTCCCCCAGCAGACGTGATAACGCACGCGCGCCGGGCCGATGCCCTTCAGCGCGTGGTTCATGATCTCGATCTGGTGTTCGAGCCAACGGTGATAGTCCCGGAACGTCTTGGGCGGCACCATGCGGTCGAAGGTGACGGCGGCCCGCGCATCGTCGAGCTGCACCAGAAAGCCGGCGTCGACGATGGTGCGATATTCGGTGCGCATCGCTTCGGCGACCGCCGTCTGTAAATCGTCGTCGGTCTTGTAATACTCGTTCTTCTTGTCGGGCACGACGCTCGACGGTGCCGCCACCGGCAAAAATCCCTCGACCACGTCGACATCCGCGAGCGCCGCCTTGAAATCGTCGATGTCGCGCTGCAGCGCTGCCTGACCGGTATAGCGGATCGGTCCGACGACCACGGATTCAGAAGTCGTTGCACCCTGGTCGCGGCTGTCCATTTCGGCATAAAAACCCTTGAAGCGGTCGCGGTCGGCCCCGCGCGTCCAGGGATTGCCGCCCGCAAACGGCCGCCGCTCGAATCCGGTGAGTCGCTCGAGCGCGTATTGCGACCAGCTGATCGCCTTACCGAATTCGCCGTCGCTCACCACGTCGATTCCGGTAGCCGCCTGCTGGTGCACGACTTCGGCAACCGAATCTTTCAAACACGCTGCATGCGCGCGCTCGTCGTACGACCGGTGCTCCTGTTTGGCGCGCAGGAATTCGAGCAGCCGCGGCGGCCGGATCAGGCTACCGACATGGGTCGTGAGAATACGGTCGGTGCTGCGTTTCACGCGTGGCTCCTGGCGGCGCACAGTCACGGGCCTGCGCGTGCGGCGCTCTTTGTGCTAGGGATTCAAGCCAACGGCAAGTCCGTCATGCCGGCGCGCCAAGAACGAGTGGGAGGGGGCCCATGCGACGCATTACGGTTCTTCTGATCGCGGCGTTTTTGGTGGCAACAGGTCCGGCGCATGCCGATCCGCTCAAGCTGCGCGTCGGCTGGGTGGTGGTGCCCGCCGAGCTCGAGCCGATCTATTTCGCCAAGCCTGGCATCGCGATCCACAACGGCAAGTCCTACGAACTCGAGCCGATTCATTTCGCCGGCACGACGCAGCAGCTCCAGGCACTCGGCACCGGCGATCTCGATCTCGCAGATCTGGCTTTCTCGGCCGTCGGTGCCGCCATTCAGAACGCCAACATGCGCGATCTGCGGGTCATCTTCGATGGCGTGCAGGACGGCGCGCACGGCCACTACAGCAACGAGTTCATGGTGCTGAAGGATAGTCCGATCCATCGGATCGAGGACTTGAAAGGCAAGGTATTGGCGACCAACGCGCTCGGCACCGCCGTCGACATCGGCATGAAGGCGATCGCGCTGCGTCACGGCCTCCAAGACAAGCGTGATTTCACGGTGATCGAGGTCGGTTTTCCCAACATGAAATCGGTGCTGCTGTCGCATAAGGCCGATCTTGCCACCTTCGTGCCGCCGTTCGCTTATGACCCCGAGCTGCGCAGTCAGGCGCGGACGCTGTTCACTATGAAGGACGCGATGGGCGTGACGCAGCTCACCATGATGACGGCGCGTGCGGGTTTCATCCAAGCGCACCGCGCACAGCTTGTCGACTTCATGGAGGACGCGATCCGCGTGATCCGGTGGTACACCGATCCCAAGAACCACGACGAGGCGGTGCAGATCGTCGCCAATTTCATGAAGCGGCCGCCGGCGTTGTTCCAGTCGTGGCTCTTCACCAAGGGTGACGATTACCGCGACCGCAGCGGCGTGCCCGATCTCGCGGCCTTGCAGCGCAATCTCGACACCGAACAGCGGCTTGGCCTACTCAAGGAAAAGATCGACGTTCGCAAATATGCCGATCTCAGCCTCGTGAAAGAGGCCGGCCGGCGCGTCGGCCCGTAAGGTTTCGAGTCAAGCAAGCAGCGGCGGCACGCCGAGCAAATCGCGCGCCGTGCCGAGGACACGCTCGGCCGCCAGCGCAACGGCCAGCAGCGTCTCTTCCTGCCGCGGCCGGGCAACGAGCTGGAGACCGACAGGCATGCGCGCGGCATCGAAGCCGACGGGCAGCGAGATCGCGCACAGGCCGAGATAATTGACCGGCACGGTATTGCGGGTGAGGGCGCGGTTCGCGTTCCAATGGCTTTCGCTGTCACGGATCGCGGATAGCAGCGGCGGTGTGATCGTCAGTGTCGGCGCGGCAATGACATCGATGCCAGCTATCTCGGTCCGCGCCGAAGCGGCCAGGGCTTCGAGCTGAGCCAGGCGATCGCGATGCGCGGCGTCGGATGCGTCCGCGGCCCGTCGTATGGCCGGCGCATTGATCGAATCCAGCCTCTCGATCCACGCCGGGAGCTCGCGCGCAAGAAAACGTTGGAGCTCGACGGCAGAAAGGCTGCCCCGGCGGAAAATCTCGACCGCGCCGGCAAACGCTGAAATCGAAACCGGCTTCGGCGTCGCGCCGGCGCGCGTCAAACGATCGAGCGCAGCCTTCGCGGCCTCCGCGATACCGAGCGCGCAATCCTCCCACATGGCGTCGTCGATGCCGATCCGGAGACCGGTCAGATTCGCCGGCTCAATCGCGCGTGGCGCACCCGGATCGATCGCCGCAAAGGCGAGCGCCGCGTCGGCGACGCTGCGCGCCAGGACACCGGGTGTGTCGAAGGAGTGGCTCAAGGGCACAATGCCATCCGTCGACCAGCGGCCCGCCGTGACCTTGAGACCGACCGTGCCGGTGGCGCTCGCGGGAATTCGCACCGAGCCGGCGGTGTCCGTGCCAAGCGCGATCAAGGCCGAGCCTTCGAGCAGCGCAATGCCGGCGCCGCTTGATGAGCCGCCGGGCGAGCGTTCCTGTGTCACGTCCCACGGGTTGCGCGGACAACCCCAATGCGCGTTGACGCCGGTGCCGCCGAAGGCGAATTCGACCATATGCGTCTTTCCGGTGAAGACACCGGCTTGGCGGCGCAACGCGGCAATGACCGGCCCATCTTGTTCCCAGCGCGCCGGCAAGCGGCGCGGGCTGCCGGCAAAGGTCGGCATGCCAGCGACAGCGAACAGGTCTTTGGGCGCGATTGGAACGCCGTGCAGCGGCCCGAACCGGCGGCCGCCGGCGAGCACATCATCGGCGTGCTGGGCCATCGCCCGGGCGATGTCGGGCGTCCACAGCGAATAGGCGTGAAGTTTTGAGTCCCAGCGTGCGTGGTTGGCGATGGCCGTTTCGACGAGGTCGCGTGCCGACAGGCGGCGCTGGTCGAAAGCCTGGCCGATCTCGGCGAGCGAAAGCGCGGTCGGTGCGGTCACCCGACGGGCACGTCCGCCAGCGACGTGACGCGCGCGGTCAGCACGGCCGAGCGGTTCGCCTTGAGCGCGGTAAAGCAGCGGTCGATTGCGGGTCCGAGCGCCGCCGGCTCATCAACATATTCGCCATGCGCGCCGAACGCGTGCGCCAACTCGTCGAACCGCCGACGCTCGTCCGGCTTGCCGTTCGACAGCCGGGCCTGGAACCTGCCGCTTTCGTCGGCAACGCCCTTGGGATAGACGCGCTGCACCGCCGCCTTCACCGCCTGCCAGCCGCGGTTGTCGAGCACCACGGTGAAGATTGGCAGACCGCATTGCTGCGACACGGCATAGACCGCGTCGGGGCTCATGAAATGGAACGAGCCGTCGCCAACGACCTGGACGACGCGTCGGTCGGGATGCGCCAGCTTGACGCCGAGGGCGATGCCGCCACTGCCGCCGAGGCCGCCGCCACCGTGCGCAAAATAGGTCAGCGGTTTGGTGCGCGGCATCTGGCCGAGCGTCAGCCCGGTGTTGCGCACTGCCTCGTTGACCACGATGTCGTCCGGCGTCAGGCGCTGATTGAGCGTCGCGGCGACGTATTCGACGGTCATCGCATCGCGGCTGCCGGTTTTTGCTGCCGCTGCGGCCAAGCGCTTCGCCCGCGCG
>Ga0126371_10001329_pt1 | contig 20786 bp, 17 predicted proteins | sample PanSoiMetaPlot_4_FD_110145 | JGI IMG/M metagenome (GOLD analysis project Ga0126371, IMG submission 110145) | Tropical forest soil microbial communities from Panama - MetaG Plot_4 | ecosystem: Environmental > Terrestrial > Soil > Tropical forest > Bulk soil | place: Panama | collected 2016-02-17 | reverse complement strand
CAGGATGGCGCACCGGTGCGCATTGTGGTGCCGTGGAAGTATGGCTTCAAATCGGCGAAGTCGATTGTGAAGGTGCGCTTTGTGGAGAAGCAACCGCACACGGCGTGGAACGACCAGTCACCGGAGGAATACGGGTTTTACTCGAATGTGAATCCAAATGTTGATCATCCGCGCTGGAGCCAGAAAACTGAGCGGCGCATTGGTGAGCCAGTCTTTAAACAGCGACGGCCTACGCTGATGTTCAATGGATACGGGGACCAGGTGGCGAGCCTTTATAACGGGATGGATTTGCGGCGGTACTATTAGTGGATTTTCGCGGGGTTGAGTCTTCTGGTTATTTTCTCGGATATTTCAGAGCAATAAGAACTCAGGGCTGAAGCCCTTCTTTCGGGGCGCAATTTTCACCGGCCTGAAGGCCGGTGCTTTTACCCTTCCTGATTTTTATGTCGAAGAGAATCATCATCTTTCTTAAAGTGCTGGCGCACATTGCCTGTCTTGCGCCGATTGCATGGCTGGTGTGGAATTTCTGGCGCGCGAGCACGGTTGCGCCCGATGCGCTCGGGGCTGACCCAATTGCAGCCGTCACCTTCTTTACCGGCAAGGGCACGCTGCGGCTGCTGGTAATCTCACTTGCCATCAGCCCGGTCCGGCGACTGATTCCGAAGCTGGGCTGGACCATCCGTTTTCGGCGGATGCTTGGACTGTACGCCTTCTTCTACGCCTGTCTGCATCTGCTGACCTACGTTTGGCTATATTCCAATTTCAGCATCGCCACGATGGTAAATGACATCACGCGGCGGCGGTTCATCATGGCTGGATTGACGGCGTGGCTGCTGCTCGTTCCGCTGGCCCTGACGTCGACGACGTGGTCGATTCGCAAGCTGGGTGGCAAGCGCTGGCAGGCGTTACACAGGCTGGCGTATGTGGCGGCAATTGCCGGGGTGGTGCATTATTGGTGGGGTGTAAAAGCGGGTGTACGAACGCCGTTCACCATTACAGTCGTGCTTGCTGTGTTGTTGCTGGCGCGTCCCGTGCTGGATTATGCGGCTCGGACTTCAAAACAGAGAACAGAAGCTGAAAAAACAGTTCAAAGCTGAGTTTGGTTCGTACCTTCCGATCCTTTGCTTCTCCACCCCAGCACGCGAACAACACGCGTGCTAGGGACCCCGGCTTCGCAAAGGATGGGCACACATTTTTGGGCGACTATTTGCAGAAAAGCATATCCTTCTTTTCGCTCAGGATGACGAACATATAAGAACCCGCGCAACTCTGGGCACGGATTCTGGTTTATACAGATTGCCGGGTAGTATTCATCTGATGATTCGCGCCACTCTATCTCTCACAGTTGTCGGTGTTGTTCTACTGTCAGCCGCAGTTGTTGCGCAGAATTCTTCTCACACTACGTCGCATCACAAGCCTCCCTCCAAAAGTGAACCTGCGCTAGCTCCACTCTCCAATGAAGAGCGGGCGCAGCAGATTCTCGACCGTTTCACCTTCGGGCCACGGCCAGGCGATGTGGCAGCGGTCACAAAAATGGGCTGGGAGGCGTGGTTCGACCAGCAACTTAATCCCGACTCAATTCCGGACACGGAACTCGATAAACGCCTCGCGGCATATCCATCGCTGACGATGGCGCCGCCTCAAGTAGCGATGAATTTCCCCGACGGCGGCGTGATCCGCCAGATTGCGGCAGGCAAGCTGTCCATGCCGCAGGATCCCATGCTCGCAGGCGCGTATGAAGTCATGCTGGCGCGTTACAGGCGGAAACAGGCGAAGGAAGCCGCAGCAAACCAGGTGGCCGCAACGCAGGCTCCGGCGCCCATCGACATGGCGAAAGATACTGCCCCGAACCAGATGACAGAACCTGCAACGCCAAAAACGAACGCAATGCAGGCCCCGCCGCCACCCATCGACATGGATGAAGATGACCAGCAGGGCGGACCCACGGCGCAAATGCTGGCCGACCAGATTCTCGGCTATCCGAAGAACCTGCGCATGCAGGCAATCATGCGTTTGCCGGTGGAGCAGCGCATGGTCCTCTGCCACCGTGTTACCGAACCGCAGCGCGGGATGCTGATGAACGATTTCGCGCCGCGCGAGCGCGAACTGTTCCAGATGATGGGCGGAGGCGCTGCGGGCATTGGCGTGCCTCAGAATGAGCTGCAACAGGCGAAGATACTGCGCGCGATCTTGAGTGAGCGCCAGTTGCAGGAAGTGATGACCGACTTCTGGTTCAACCACTTCAACATCTTTCTGCACAAGAACCCGATTGAGACGTACTACCTTGCTGATTACGAGCGCAACGCCATCCGCGCTCATGCGTTGGGCAAGTTCAAAGACCTGCTGCTGGCGACGGCGGAACATCCGGCGATGCTCGACTATCTGGACAACCGCACCAGCATAGGGCCGGACTCACTTGCAGCGAACCGGCAAAGGTTCAATCCCAAACAAGCCGAGCGCGGATTGAACGAGAACTACGGCCGCGAGGTGATGGAACTGCACACGGTGAGCGTGAACGGCGGCTACACGCAAGCCGATGTCACGAACCTTTCGAAGGTTTTCACTGGCTGGACGATTGACCATCCAGAACTGGGCGGGCCGTTTGTGTACGATCCACGGCGGCATGAGCCGGGCACTAAGAAGTGGTTTGGGCAGACAGTCAAGGAAGACGGCTTTAATGAAGGCGTACGGGCGCTGATGTTCTTGGCTGCGCAGCCGCAAACCGCGCACTTTATCAGCTACAAACTGGCGCAGCGCTTTGTTGCCGACGATCCGCCGCCAGCGCTGGTGGACCGGATGGCGCAGACATATTTGTCGTCCGACGGCGATATCAAGCAGGTGCTGCGCACGATGGTGCATTCATCCGAGTTTTGGTCGCGCGCAGATTATCGCAACAAGGTGAAGACACCTCTGGAGTTTGTCGCATCGGCGTTCCGCGCCACGGACACGAATCCAACCAATCCCGGCGCGCTGGTAGGCGTGCTGGCGCGTATGGGAGAGCCGCTCTATGAAATGCAGCCGCCGACGGGGTATCCCATGACAGCCGATCACTGGATGAACTCGGCTGCGCTGGTGGATCGCCTGAATTTCTCCATGCAGATGACGGCGAGCAAGCTGGGTGGAATGAAGTTCGATGCGCCGCATCTACTTGCTTCAGGATTGCTGGCGCAACCGGCTGAAAGTGAAGCGCCGCATCGCGGGGCTGTGGCAGAATCCATTGCCATGACGCAGACTTTCGCACCAAACGGCCAAGATAAAGCGCTCGCCCTAATGGAACAGATGCTGATTACTGGGGATGTTTCCGAGAAAACAAATTCAGTGATTCGGGATCAACTAGCGCAGACTGGATCGCAGGATGCGGGCCAGGAACTGGATATGATGGCCGCGCTCATTCTTGGCTCGCCTGAATTCCAGATGCTGTGAGCTCAACGTGCTTCGCCGGCCAGAGTACTGTAATGCCGCGCATGCCTGGGCATATCCATGTCAGCGTGTAGACGTAGCCGGGCCACCCGTTCCCAGGTGTCGTTCGCTGCATGCCTGCGGTTGCCATAGACGCGTGATTTCGCATCGAAACGGACTCGCCCATGGATGCTGCGGTGACCTGCCATGTCGATCAGATTTGAAATAAACCCCATGTCTCCGTAGTAGCAGAGATTGCGTTCCACTGTGTCTTCGGCTTCGTAGCTGACCGCCGTGGCGGTTATGGGCGATTCGGCTTCCACTGCCGGCTCAAAGAGAAAAGAATGAAAGGGCCGAAGCGTTGTGCCGTCTGTGCTGGTGCCTTCAGGAAAGAGCACCACGGTTATGCCCGAGCGCAGAGCATACTCGATGCCGATGGCCGCTTCCGTCGCGCCTGACCGGCTGCCCCGGACAATGAATATAGTGCCGCCGCAACGGGCCAGCCAACCGAGAAGCGGCCACGACCGCACTTCTGACTTGGAGACAAAAATCCGGGGGCCGGCAGCGGCATGAAGCATAATGTCGAGGTAGCTGAGGTGATTGGAGATTATGAGCCCTGTCCTGGGTGATGGGCCTTCGGTCGTGAGCGAGATGGAAAGCCGACGCAGTACCAGCGAACAGGCTGACTGCAACCATGCGGCCCGGTCTGCAAGCGTGAGACGGCGTTTGCTCACGCGCAGCCAGGCGAAGCGCGCCAATAACACGAGCAACGTGAGCAACAGGCCAGTGAGGCGAAACATGCTGCGGCTAAAGCTCTCTAATGTTCTTCGTCGGGTAGAAATCGGTTCCTCGCAGCGGGGGTCAGCTGTCGCAGGTCGAGCAGGGTGAGGAAGTCGATCGTGCCAAATTCCCGGTCCCATGCCGGTTCGCCACAGATTCGCGCCCCTACTCCAATATACGTCTTCAGCAGCCTCGGAATCTGGGGAGGATTTTCGAGCAGCGCGTTGGACGACGGCAAAACACAGGACGTGGTTGGTACTGTGTGAAATTCCGTTGCTGCAAGGAAAGGCGTTAACTGCTCGTAAATGGCCCAACCCTCCGCCGGGTCTTGGGAGTTGAGCGAGGAACAACCTATCAGATACCGTAAGCCGTGCCACTTGCAATACTGAGCGATTCCCCGCCAGAGCAAAGTCAATACTTCACTCGAACGATGGTCGCGATCAATGGAGGCGCGACCTAATTCAAGCACCTGGTTGCGGATGGCTTCATAAGGAGTGAAGTCAAATTCCTGTGCGCTGTAATATCCCCAGTGCCTCCGTGCTTTATTGCCTGACTGCATGCGATAGGTGCCCACAATCTCCCGGGACGAACGATCTTCGACAATGAGATGGTCGCAGATGAGATCGAAGCGGTCTTTGTCAAGCCCGGTAGAGTATGACGACATCAGTCCTTCACCCAATTCGATGTTAAAGACTTTGAATCGTAAGCGGCAGGCTGCGTCACGCTCATCCTCGGACATAGCAAGCCGAATCTGATATCTTCCTAATTCGACAGAAATGTGGGGAGTTAGAAGTCCTGGGGAACCGCCGGAAGGAAGCTCAAACAATCCAGGAACTGAGGACGCCGGAGCAGCTAGCTTGCGGGGCCGAACAACGCGTAAAGTAGTAAACACGCCATCATAATGCTACGTAGCTTGTAAATCAATTTGAAAGAGGCGAGAAAAGGCTGCGAATTGATCGTGAATGTTCCAATTTGGTCAATTACAAGCCTTTCGGAGAAAGGTAACCTCTAACCTGCAAAAAGTGGGTACTTTAAATCCGAATTTTGACTTGAAAGGTTCGCCTGAGTTATGAAAGCTTTAAGAGTTGGCTAAAATCTCAGGATTTTGCCGATGTTCCCCGTTACCTCTTTTTGAAAGGCTTGCACTTAAGTTAGTAAGGACAAAAGAATGACAAGAGACCAAATTATTGTTGCTATCGACGAAGAAATCGGCCGCCTGGAGAAGGTGCGCGCCTTGCTGCAAGGTTCCGGCAGCAATAAACTGTTTGCTTCCGGAGGATCGTCAGGCGTCCGCAAGAAGCGCCATTTGAGCGCGGACGCGCGTAAGCGCATCGCTGATGCGCAGAAGCGCCGGTGGGCAAAACAGAAAAGACAGACTGCCGCAAACGGCGCTAAGTAACTGAGAAAGCTTCCCCGACGAAATGATCAAGGTGCAACTCCTCCACCCAGATGCACGTGTGCCTACAGTGAACTATGCCGGTAGTGACCTGGGTTTTGACCTTTACGCGATTGAAGATGTTGTGCTCGAACCCGGTGTTCCTGTCCGGGTGCGGACCGGCATTGCCGTAGAAGGGCCGGAAGGATTTGGCTTTGTCCTGGGCGATCGTTCTTCGATGGCAGCCAAAGGCATCACCTATGCCGGCGGCCGAATCGATGCCGGGTATCGAGGAGAGATCCTCGTGTGCCTTGTGAATGTTAACCAGCCTAAGTACTCCCTGCGCGTTGCGCATGACATGCAGGGAGCCTTGACGCACGCGGAACTTCAAAAGACGGACGCCAGCGTCACCATTCGCAAAGGCGATAAGATCGCGCAGATGTCTCCGTTTCAGTCCATGACCCATCTTGAGATCATCGCTGTTGAAGCACTTGCAGAGAGTTCGCGCGGAGCAAAGGGGTTTGGCTCGAGCGGCCTGTAACCCGGCAGATGACCTCTTCGTGTAACGCCTATAAGGCGTGAGGATTCCCCAGCAGATACGCCCTCATGCTTTGGCGTTGAGGATGGATCCGGAAGTCGCCATAGCAAAGCTGTCTTAGGATAGCGTCGGGGCGCAAGTACCAGCTGGCCCAGGCCAGCGGCGTATCGCCATTCATGTCCTTTGCGTCTATTTTTGCGCCTGCATTCAGCAAAAGGCTTATTGTCTGTTCATCACCAAAAGCGGCGGCGCGATGCAGTGGAGTCTCGCCCTTGGTCCTGCAATCTCGCATGAAGGCGCCGGTTTCAACGGCAGGCTTGGCCGCCATGTTCGGATCAGCGCCGAATGACAACAGCACGTCAAGCACGCGATCGTAGACTAAGCGGTCTGTCTTGCTTAAAGCTGCATGGAGCGGCGTTTCTCCAGTATGATCGTCGGGCTGATTGACCCTGGCGCCCTGTTCGAGCAGAAACTTGCAGAGTCTCCAGTGCCCGTGAAACGCAGCGGCATTCAGGCCAAAATTCTCGCCCAGTGAATCCAACGACTCACCATGATCGAGAAGAAAGCGGATGGCGCTCACATCGCCGTAGTAAGCACAATGTTGAATGAGGGATACGCCATTATTCCCTTTGTAGTCTGCCCGGCATCCGGCTTCAAGAATATCGAAGACCAGTTCGGTACGACCGTCAACAAGTTCGCCCAACATGGATTCAAGCTTGGAGCTGTTCACCTGAGAACCTCCTCTAATTTGAATGCGAGGCCCGATTATTTCCGCAAGTAAGCGTCCGTTCCTTGAATCCAGTCCGCCCGCGGCGGCGCAAAGACATCAAGATCGATCGTGTCTACCAGCGCTTCTGCGCTGTGCTTCACGTTGGGTGGAATCACCAGTGTCTCGCCGGAATGGACCGTTACGACTTCGTTGCCATTGAGGGTGAAGCGCAGCGCTCCATCGAGGATGTAGGTGATCTGCTCATTATGGTGGCTGTGCTCGGGAACAATGCAGCCCTTGCGCAGCAGCAGCCGCGAGAGCATGGCCTGTTCGCCGTGTACGAACTGGCGTTCCAGAAGCGGGTTGAGGTGCTCGACAGGAATTGTCGAGAGCGGAGTGTGCTTCCAATTTGCAGGCATCATTTCTCCCTTCGTGAGGCGGCGCACCAATCTTACCAATCCTCAGATAGTATGGAGCCATTGCCATGGATACAGGTCTTAAGAACCGTGTTGCTTTAGTTGCCGCATCCAGTCAGGGGATTGGCAAAGCGACTGCGCTTGCTTTCGCAGCCGAGGGCGCGCATCTTGCACTCTGCGCGCGCCTGCCGCAACCGCTTGAAGCAGTGGCCCGTGAGGCTGCGGAGCGCTTCGGTGTGCAGACATTCACCCGCGCATTCGACGTAAGTGATGACAGCGCGGTTCGTGGGTTCGTTCAGTCTGCTCATCAGAAATTCGGGCGAATCGATGTTTGCGTCACCAATGCAGGCGGCCCTCCAGCTAAGCCGTTCTTGTCTACCACCATGGACGAGTGGGAGCGCGCCTGGCAGCTTAACCTACGCAGCATCGTATCTTTCGCGCAAGCCGTGCTGCCATTTATGCAGCAGCAGAAATGGGGACGCATCGTCACGATCACGTCCTACACGGTAAAACAGCCAACACCGGAGCTCGTGCTCTCAAATTCCATTCGTGCGGGAGTGATGGGGCTGGTGCGTTCGCTGGCCGGGCAGTTTGGCCCGGATGGCATTACGGTCAACAACGTCGGTCCCGGCTTTACCTCGACTGGGCGTGCGGTTGAGATTCTCGAAAAGCGCGCCGCCGCTAAAGGCGTCAGCATTGAGCAGGCCGAGCGCGATCTCTTGCAGGACATTCCCGTCCGCCGAATGGCTACGCCAGAGGAAGTCGCGGCCGCGATCGTGTGGCTGGCTTCCGTACCGGCAGCGTCCGTGACAGGTCAAACCCTGCTCGTTGATGGTGGTTCGTACCGCGGACTCTAGTAAAATAAGAAGATTGTGTTTTGTTCCACTCAGCGTAGAAAGCCTCTTCTCGCTGGATTATTTGCCGGTCTGATGTTGCTCGCGGGTTCGTCCTTACACGCAGCAAGCGGCGATGCTCCAGTCAACCCTGAACAGTACCGTCTCCGTCTCTACCATCTGCATACAGGTGAGCACATCGACGTAGTCTATCGCATTGGTGACCGCTACCTTCCCGCTGCCGTGGCCCAGCTCGATCGCTTTTTGCGCGACCACCGCACGGGCGACGAAAAAGACTACGATCTGCGAGAGTTTGATCTGCTACACGACCTGATGACGCGGCTCGGCCATCCCAACGGCGAGATTGACATTGTCTGCGGCTATCGCACTCCGTGGAGCAACAACTGGCTGCGCGAGCATGGGCACGGCGTGGCCCTGCACAGCCAGCACATGGAAGCGAAAGCAATTGATATCCGCGTGCCCGGCGTGCCGACAGCGCAGGTGCGTGATGCGGCCCTGGCAATGCAGCGCGGCGGCGTTGGGTATTATGCCTCATCGGATTTTGTGCACGTTGATGTAGGGCGCGTACGGCGCTGGTAAACAGCTACCCTGGATAGGGCTGGCCTTTGGCTAGTACGGCTTCAAGCGTCTTGTCATATCCATAAATGTCGTCGAAGAAGTGGACGGATCCGTCCTCCTCGACGACTGCCGTGACATACAAAATCAAAACGGGAATCGGCGTGGTCAGATTCACCTGCTGATTGTCCGGGCCGGACTGCATCGCTGCCTGAACCTTTTCGAGCGTCCAGGGAGGCTGATTGCGGAGCAGATAGGCGGCAAGTTGTGCCGGTTTTTCGACGCGGACACAGCCATGGCTGAAGTCGCGTCTCGATTGCGAAAAGAGCTCCTGCGCTGGCGTGCTGTGCAGGTAGACGTTGTATTCATTCGGGAACATGAACTTTACCAGTCCCAGCGAATTCGTCGGACCTGGCTTCTGGCGAACGGTCAGCTTGCCGGCGCGCAGTTGTGTCAGCACATCATCGCTGATGGGCCCGTCGGTGATGACTTTGCCGTTGAAATCAGTCACCTCAAAGTTTTTCTTGCTGATGTAGCCGCGGTCGCGCGTGATGCCGGGGATGATTTCCCCACGCAGGATCGATGTCGGCACATTCCAATACGGGCGGAAGACGATGTACTTCATGTCCTTCGCGAATACGGGCGTCTGCGTGCGGATTGCCTTGCCCACGACAACGTTCATGGCTAAAGCGACCTTCTGGCCGGGGCCAAAGGCGCGCAGGATGAATTCAGGGATATTGGCTACGATCGGAGGCTGAGGGAATTGCGGAGGCAGCCAGCGCCAGCGCTCCAGCGCGTCCTGCAGTTGGACCACGCGCCGGGAAAGCGGCGTATTGAGTTGGCGGATTGTCTCTTTTCCCAGCTTGCCGTCGGATGCGAGTCCGTGACGTGATTGGAAAGTCTTGACGCCATTCACGAGCGATCCGGAATAGGTGGGTGAGCTTGTATCGATCGAGGTATCGGCATGGAGGTCGCCGAAGAGTCGAAGCCGTTGCGTAAGCTGGCTCACGCCGGCATAGGGGTCGCCGGGAGCCACTGTCTTTGTAACGTCCGGCACCTGCGGCCCATCGCCTTGAGCGGCAAGTTGCAGATATTTCTGCAGCATGGCCTCAGTTGCCTTATAGCCGTTATAGGGCGGCTCAACTTCGTCGAGCACGCTCTGGACATTGGCGGCATGGATGACCTTCGTGGTTACAAACTGGGGCAGGTCGTATTTATTCTGCTCGATGTCGATGCCGAAATTGAAGTGCTTCGGGTTAACGCGACCAATGTGCAGGTCGGAGATATAGCGCATGACTCCGACTGTCAACGCAGCATCGAACTGCGCGAGTGTGTCGGGAGCGGGTGAGCCATCAAGGGAATGCAGGCGGTCGGGCCAGCGCGAAGCGTCGTAGTCGTCGGGATTGAGGCCCTTCTGCAGACTGGCTTCAAGCGCCTGAATGACAGCCAACGCCTGCGGCGTGGGCTTGCCGTTATTGAGCCAGACTGGCTCGAAGTTAGACGCTTCGTAGATGTGCTGGAAATGCAGACGATAGTCAGTGAAATTAGGCCAGTGCAGGTCAGCGAGATTTCCGGCGGCTGCTATCTCATGCAAGCGCGAAGACACGGCACCAAGATCAACGCTACTGACAGGTTGGTGCTGCTGTTGCGGCGAATTCGCAGCTTGTGAGTTGCATCCAAAGGCGGCAAGCCAAAAGACACTGATAATTGCACTCAGGACATTTCGACGAACTGAAAAGAGCATGGCCTATTAAACCACCGAGGCAAAGCACTTCTAAGAGAATCCATCCGTTTTCTACAGCAGCAAAAGGGTCCCTTTGCAGTTGGACAAGGCAGAGCTATGATTTCGCAGTTGAACGCAGCGACTCTTCCCTTGCGGCCTTTTTCTTCAATGAAGAAGGGCATCCGAATCCGGATGCCCTTCTTATAGAGACTGATACAACACTTCTATGGAAGGTAGTAGCGGAACGAGGTCCAGAACATGTTGTCCGCACCATAGGCAGCGCCGTCGGGGTTCGTCGTACCACCGGCACCTGACCAGAGAAGGCGCTGGAAGTAGCTGTATTGGATGCCCTGCCGCAGACGACCATGCTCGCCGCGGTAGATGTCATACCAGTAGCCACCGACAAACTCCTGTACGTCCTTGGTCTGGTTTCCGCAGTTGGATGGGTTAGAGGGCGAAAAGCCGGTGCCGCCATTCGCATTTGCAGCGCCGCCCGGCAGCGGTTCGATATTGCAACCGCTCATGTTGGTAAGTGGCGATCCATAGCCAACTTTACCGAAGTAGCGGCGATAGACATAATCGCCACCATAGTTGAAATAGACCATGAGCCGTGGAGTTACGTTGGCTTCCACTGTGCCGATAGCGTCGAAGTTGCGCAGCGGGGCGATCTGACCGTCTGGACGCAGAGTGATGTCGGCAATGGTTGAGGAACCATAACGACCCGTGCCCATTCCGTACAGACCCTTCAATCCGATCGTCAACTTCCGCTGGAGGAAGGGATACCGGCCGCTGGCGCCAATAGCGCCGCCGACGGTGCTGTCGTTGTATGCGCCAGCAGAGGTGCCGCTAAGTGATGTCGCTGGCGGGATTGGAGCAGATGAGGCATTCGGAAATACCCGATCGCGGAAGAAGCGGGAGACACCAAAAACCTCAAAGTGACCGCCGGACTTCGGCTCGAAAGCCACCTTGCCGAGAATGTCTGGAGCGAGATTAAAGGAGTAATTTGCCAAGGTGCTGTAGAGGCCGCCCCCATTGCCAGCGGAGCCGATCACCACATTAAGTGGCAGGCTGCTGCCGGAAGGGTTCAGAGTTTCAGGGTTTTCGGCCGAAGCACCCACCCAGAACCGATCATGGAAATTCTTACTGGCGCGGAAGGCCCACTGGCGCTCCCAGACGAAACCTGCGGCGTATTGCGAGTCGATCGTGGACGGAAGAACCTCGGTGCCGGTATCGAGGCCGTGCCCGGTCTCGGTGGCAAGGGACCACATCTGGCCGCCGGTAAACTGCCATCCGTTGTTCAAAGAGGCCTGCGCCCAGAGCTGGCGCTGTCGCATCGTGTAGCTGTTGGACTGGTTGTCGTTCGAGGTAGTCCCGGCACTGAGCCAGTCGGCTTCGTAGTAGCCGGTCAGTTTCATGTTGTCGAGCTTGCCTGTAGCTTTGAGGGCGATTCGTGACTGACGGCCGGTGCCGTAGAACTCGGACAGTTGGGCTGCATTGGAGTGATTAAGAGGCACACCGTTGAATTGGGTGTTGATATCCCCACCAGTCGCGCCGCTGCGCCATACAGTTTCCGCCGCTATGAAGCTGCCAGTTGGAGACAGGGTAACGCCCTTGAAATGGATTTCGTCGGGGAATTCGATGGCTTTCTTGACCTGCGCCTGGTTCTCCTGGACGGTGGAGACAATGGATTGGGTGTTGGTCTTCAGGTCTGTAACCGATCCCTGAAGGCTGGCAACAGCCTGGCTATTCTCACTGACAGCTGTCTGCTGGGTCTGGATTGCTTGCTGCGCCTGCTGCGCCGTAGCCTGTGCCTGAGCAGCCGTTTGCTGCGCCTGCTGTAGTTGAGCGTCGCGGTCGGAAAGTTGCTGTTTCAATGACTGGATCTGGGAGCTCTGGGAGTTTAACTGCTCGCGAAGCTGTTCAATCTGCGACTGCACCGAGGGCTTCGCCGGAACGGCCTTTTTCTTTGCCGCGTGCACCGTCGGTGTGGTAGCGGTCTGTGCACTGCCGGTCATCACAAAGGCGGATGCCAGCACAAGACTTGCCAGCGCTTTCAAATTCGTGTTCATTTGACCTCTCTTTAACAAACGGGGTTCCTCTACTTACCTGACGGCCAAGGATTTAATTGACTGGATTACCGTGGTACACCCGAACACACATATTGCTTTGTCCTCAAACGGCAAATTCCCTCCTTCTGTAGTTGGGGGTTGCGGCGAATCCTGTCTTAGATTCCCAGCCAATTGTTAAAGTCCGGCGAATTTCCCGTGAATAAGCCGCGAAAACCAACGCGAAACTCAAAACAGGGAAACAAAATGTGAATTTTCCGTAAACAACACGCTTACATGGGTTTGCATCTCACCCCAAAGACTTCTTCCTCAGAAGCTACGCATAGGTGTGCGGATGAGGTTGAGCGCCTGACTCATGAGCCAAAACCAGAATCCAGGGACGCAGAATGCGTGGGCAGACCGCATTCGCGCGCTGAAGAATGTCCCACCGGTTCTCAAGATTCTTTGGGAGTCAGGACCACAGGTTGTCGCCTGGGGGCTGATTCTGCGCGTCTTTGTCGCGGTGATGCCATGGGCTATCGCCAAAGTGGCTGCGTGGATCATCAATGGCGTGGAGCACGTTCTGCGGCACCAGGGCCTGCCGAACCATTTCTGGTGGGTTGTGGGGCTCGAGGTTGGGTTGGCCGTCCTCGCGGGGATTCTGACAAGGACAATCGATTATTTTGATTCTCTGCTCGCAGACCGCTACACGCACCACGTCAGCATCGAGGTAATGCGCCAGGCAGCGCAACTTGACCTAACCACTTACGAAGATCCCGTTTATTACGACAGGCTGGAACGGGCGCGGGTACAGGCAACGGACCGTCTGGTGCTGATCCAGCAGATGGGGCGGATGTACCAGCAGATCATCACGACGCTGGTTTTTACCGGGACGCTTCTCTACTACTCACCGTGGCTGATGTTGTTGTTGGCGCTCGGTATCATTCCTTCGTTCGTCGGGGAGACGCATTTTGCTTTTCTGGGGTATGCGAAGAACTTCCGCCAGTCTCCGGCCAAACGCCTGATGGATTACCTGCGGCAGGTGGGAGGCAGCAAGGAAGCGGCAAAGGAACTGAAACTCTTTAACCTGAATGAGTATCTGACGACTCGCTTCGCCGGCCTCTCAGAGCAGATTTACAAAGAGAATGTCGCGCTTTCCCGCAAGAAGCTTGTCGGCGGCGGCCTGCTGGGGATTTTGGGCACGCTTGGGTATTACGGGTCGTATGCGTATGTGATCTGGCGCGCTGTGCACGGGTACTACAGCATTGGAACGTTCTACTTCATCACCAACGCGATTGTGCAGGCAAGCTCGAACCTGCAACAGGTATTTTCCACCGCTTCAGGCATTGCGGACCAGGCACTGTTCCTGACAGACTTGATTGCGTTCTTCGAGATGAAGCCGACTGTCGATTCGAGGTCCGATGCTCTTCCCGCGCCGAGCCCAATCCAGCGCGGGTTCGAGTTCCGCAATGTTTCATTCGCTTATCCAGGGACTGAGCGGAAGGTACTGAAGAACTTTAATTTCGCGCTAAGCCCCGGCGAGCGGATCGCTTTGATCGGCGAAAACGGCCAGGGCAAGACGACGGTAGTGAAGCTGATTACACGCCTCTATGACCCCACGGAAGGCGAGATTCTTCTAGATGGCGTCAACCTGCGCGAGTATTCGCTTGAAGACCTGCACAAAGAAATTGGTGTCATCTTCCAGGATTTCATGCGTTATGAGATGACTGCGCGTGAAAATATTGCCATCGGGCGGGTTGAGATTCCGCATACGGAAGCGGAGATTGAGAGTGCGGCGCAGAAAAGCCTTGCAGCCGGCGTAGTCGCCAAGCTGCAGCATGGCTATGATCAGACGCTTGGGAGGCGGTTTGAAGGCGGCGTAGATCTTTCAGGCGGTGAATGGCAAAAAATCGCACTGGCGCGCGCATATTTGCGCGACGCTCAGCTTTTAATTCTTGACGAACCGACGGCAGCACTGGATGCGAAGAGCGAACTTGAGGTTTTTGAACGCTTCGCGGAACTTACGGAAGGGAAGATGGCCCTGCTGATTTCGCACCGCTTCTCAACCGTCCGCATGGCAGACCGCATTGTTGTGCTCGAAGGCGGACGGCTGGTGGAAGAGGGCACCCATTCGCAGCTGGTTGCGCAGAGTGGACGATACGCAGAAATGTTTGAGATGCAGGCTGCCAGTTATCGATAAAGAACAGAAATTCATGACAGAGCAGGTACCCATCGAAGTTCAGGACACGCAGATTCCCCTGGAAAAATTGCGCGCGGTGGCACGCGCAACAACAGACGGCTGGCAACTCATCCATCAGCCAGGGAGAAGAGGCGGCTTTACGCGACGTGTGGAGGCGGCACGCGACGCACTAGACCTTCTTACCGCCGAAATAGCAGGATTAGACCGACGTCCGTCGATGGGCCCCGATCCGCTGCTGGAGATACGTGAGAACCCGCGGCTGCTGCGGTCTGTTGTGCTGGAGGCGTTTTCGATTCGCCGCAAAGCAGAACGGTTGCCGCGTGTTTTGTTGACAAGCCAGCAGGAAGAGACACGCGCCACGGCTCTTGCTGCAGCCTACCTCGATGCCGCGGCCTCGGTTTGGTCGGCAGAAGGTTTTCGCGCCTTTCTTGATGAAGCGCAGAAGACTGATCCGCTGGAACTGGAAGAGTTGTGGGCCGTGCCTACGATGCTCAAGTTTCTGCTGCTGGAATGGATATTGGCGCAGGCCAGTGCGCGGCTGCACGAGCCTGCATCGTCTGCAGCGGGGCCTGACGGAATGTTGCAAATGCGCATCAGGAGCGTACGCGATATCGGGTATGCCGGCTGGGCATCGTTGATTGAAGAGTTGGTTGTTTTTGAAGCCTTATTAAAGCAGGACCCCGCGCAGTGTTATTCGGGTATGGACTTTGAAAGCCGCGAGCAGTATCGCAAACGTGTTGCCGAAATTGCCCGTTACGCGGAAGGCTCGGAGTGGGATGTTGCCGGCGCCGCCTTGAATATGGCAGACAGAGCGCGCGAGCGACATTTCCCGAGTGAGCGATTGCGCGCGCGGCAAATGCACATTGGCTACTATCTTATCGACAAAGGCTTCGCGGATCTTGCCGCGCGTGTAGGCTATCGCCCGCCATTTATCGACAGAATCCGCATTGCGATTCAGCATCATGCAGATGAGTTCTATATTGGTTCCATTGAAATTCTAACCGTTCTTCTAATCGGGATCATTCTTCTGCCGCTAATTCCGAACCATGCGATCTTCGGCGGCCTTGGTGTGGCATTTCTTTTCATGCTACTGCCGGTTACCCAGGGTGCTGTGGACCTGGTGAACAACACAATCACTTCGCTGTTCAAGGCCCGGGCTTTGCCCAAGCTCAACTTCAGCGAGGGCATCCCAGCCGAAGATACAACGCTGGTTGTGGTGCCGACGCTTCTCATCAACGAAAAGCAGACGCGTGAACTGGTGGAGGGGCTTGAGGTCCGCTTTCTTGCCAATCCCGATCTGAACCTGCATTTTGCCCTGCTCACTGATTTACCGGATTCGATCACGCGTCCCCAGGAGAATGACACTGATCCGCTCGTGGATCTGGCGGTCCGGCTCATCAATGACCTAAACGCGCGCTATTCATCTCCTCGAAACGGGACATTTTTCCTGCTCCATCGTCATCGCCTCTTCAACTCGCGCCAAGGCGTGTGGATGGGCTGGGAGCGCAAGCGTGGCAAGCTTCTTGATTTGAACAAACTGCTGGTTGGCGCCTTCGATGCGTTTCCGGTCAAGGTGGGAAATCTGGAATTGCTGAAGCACGTCCGTTACATCATTACACTGGATTCTGATACACAATTGCCGCGGGGAGCAGCCAACGCCATGGTGGGCGCGATGGCGCATCCGCTCAATAAGGCAATCATCGATCCGAAGAAGCGCATAGTTACAGATGGTTACGGGATCCTGCAGCCACGTGTGGGTGTCAGCGTACATTCGGCATCGCGGTCGCGGCTGGCTTCCATCTACTCAGGACAGACTGGTTTCGATATTTATACGCGCGCCATCTCAGATACGTATCAGGACCTTTATGGAGAGGGCATTTTCACCGGCAAGGGGATTTACGAAGTCGCGGCACTACATGCGGTGCTTGACCGCCGCTTTCCGCGTAATTCCTTACTCAGTCACGATCTGATTGAGGGCGCTTATGCGCGCGTTGGGCTGGCGACGGACATCGAAGTCATCGACGACTATCCCTCGCATTACTCCGCTTATACCCGTCGCAAACATCGTTGGGTTCGCGGCGACTGGCAGATTGTCCAGTGGCTCCTTGGGCGTGTTCCGGATGAGTCAGGAAATTATGTACGCAATCCGATCTCGATAATTTCACGCTGGAAGATTTTCGATAACCTGCGGCGATCACTGGTTGAGCCGCTGACAATGATTCTGCTGGTGGCAGGATGGCTTGGGCTGCCAGGAGGAGCGCTTTACTGGACTGCTGCCACGCTGCTGTTGATGTTCCTGCCAACGTTTGTGCAGCTGATCTTCAGCACGGGACGCGCACTGGTCAGCGAACAGCAGGGCGCTGTGCGCGAAGGGTTGTCCGGGTTTCTGCAAAGCGCGTTTATCACACTGCTCAATCTGATTTTTCTTCCGCATCAGACGATGCTGATTATCGATGCGATTGTGCGTTCCCTGGTGCGCCGCTTTGTCACAGGTCAACGGCTGCTGGAGTGGGAGACAGCGGCGGAAGCAGAGAATTCCTCTCGACGAATTACGCCGGTTGACCGCTATCTGGCTATCATCCCACTCTCGGCAATTATTCTGGCAGTCATCATCCTTGCCGTCGAGCCTAAGTCGTTAGTCGTCGCCGCTCCGGTGCTGCTGCTGTGGGGATTTTCCGGCAGCATTACGCTCTGGCTTAACCATGCTCCGCGGGAGCAGCGGCAACAGCTAACCGGCGAGGAGGACACATTCCTGCGTCAGCAAGCGGCGCGCATTTGGCGCTACTTTCATCAATTCGGCGGCGAGGAGCACCACTATCTGATTCCGGACAATGTGGAGGAAGACCGGCTATTCGAGGCAGCGCGCGTGTCACCAACAAATCTGGGACTTCTGCTGAATGCGCGACAGGCTGCATGTGAATTTGGCTTCCTTACGATCCCGGAATTTGCGGAACTGACGCACGCGAGCCTTACAACGATGACGCGGCTTGGGAAATTTCGCGGTCACCTCTACAACTGGTACAGCACACAGACTCTGGAACCGATAAAACCGGTCACTGTTTCGACGGTGGACAGCGGGAACCTGGTGGCATCGCTTTATACGCTACGCATGGGCGCGCTGTTCCTGCTGCGAGACCCGCTTATTTCGCAGCGGCACTTTGATGGATTCATCACCTATTGGCAACTGCTGAAGCTACATGTTCCCGCGCTTGCTCGAAAAGGCGCGCCTGCGCCGCCTGCGCATGGCGCAGGCTTTGATACATGGGCCGCATGGCTGCTGGAACATGAAGCTTCCCTGCTCGACGATGCTGTGGAGCTTGAAGGAGAGGCCGTATGGTGGGCTGCGGAGGCGCAACGACGTGTCGCCGCTTTAACCGCAATCCTAAGGGAGTATATGCCGTGGCTGTTGCCTGAATTCGCGTCGCTGCGCGAGCTTCCGCAGATTGGCCTGCGCGAAGAAACGATGTTCCCCTCGCTTGGCGCAGCAGCAGACTTCGCTGCACAGCTTGACTCCCGTCTCTCGCGCGCATGGGCCACGCGTGAGGATGAGGCGCACGTCTTCCTGGGTGAACAGCTGCGCTCGCTTCTTCCTAGGGCAAAAGAGCGGCTTTACAACCTAGCACAGAGTTTGCATGTGGTTTCCGATGAAGCGCACAGGCTGGCGGACGAGATGGATTTCTCTTTTCTCCTGCAGAAGGGGCGTTTGTTGCTCTCAGTCGGCTATGACGTGGAAGCAAAAAAACTGAATGCGGCGTGCTATGACATGCTGGCGTCGGAGGCACGCATCGCCGCTTTTATTGCGATTGCAAAAGGCGACGTTCCACAGCAGACGTGGTTCAAACTTGCCCGCACGCACACGATAGCCTTCGGACGCCCGGTGCTGATCTCATGGACAGGCACGATGTTCGAATATCTGATGCCATCATTGTGGATGCGGAGTTATCCGGAAACACTCGTTTCCCGCACGCTGGCGGCGGTGGTCCAGGTGCAGCACAGTTTTGCACGTGAGCACCGCATTCCATGGGGTGTTTCGGAATGCGGATACGCGCAGAAAGACAGCGGAGGCCATTATCACTATCAGGCCTTCGGAATACCACAGATCTCATTGAAGTGGGATGCAATGGCTGGGCCGGTTATTTCGCCATACTCAAGCTTTCTCGCGTTGGACGTTGATACGACAGAGGCGCTGCGGAATTTGAAGCGAATGGCCGGGCAAGGATGGGCTGGCGTATATGGCTTCTATGAAGCTATTGACTACTCGCATTCAGTTCGTAACCCACAAGTAGTTCGGGAATGGATGGCGCACCATCAGGGCATGTCGTTACTGGCTATTCTCAATCTGCTCGATGAAGACAAAGCAAAGCAATGGTTCCACGCCAACCCAGAGCTGCAAGCGACCGAGCTGCTGCTGCACGAAAAGCCTGTGAGCGAAGCAACTCTGCGCGCCGAGTACAAACAGTTTGCACCGCGACGCGTCAAAGTGGCTTCGTTTAAGAAAGCCGGTTGAGTTTTAGCTTGCGAGCAGTTCTTTCACCCCCTGAATCAGGGCTAGCGGATTGAATTCGCTATGGATGATTTCGTCGGGGCAAGAACTCTCTTTCGAGATTCGATAATTGCACACAAACGCAATTTTCTGCTCCGGGTCCTTGCGTTTGATGTCATCACAGAGTTTCTCTGCTTGCGGAATACGGCCGTCGCCATCAACGTCGACCACCACCAGATCGAAGCGCGACTTCGCGAAAAGTTCTTCTGCTTCATTGATGGTTAACGTTGAAACGACGTCGTATCCCTCAAGCTTGAGGATGCGGTCGCGTAGTTCGCGAATAAGATCGCGGCTGCAGACGTGGAGGATAGTTGGGGAGGGCAGGGTCACGCGCGTAGCATAGCAGAACGAATGAAATTCATACTACAGGGCACTTAGCGATCTGCCTACTTTACTGAACCTGAATGGGCAGCGAGTTCAACGGGCATGCCCACGGCCGGGACGAGCATATCTTCCTTCCGCATGACCAGGTTGGTTGCGTTCAAACTGGCGAGTTCGAAGCCATGCCCGTGGGTGATGGCGTCCGTCGGGCACGCCTCGACGCAGTATCCGCAGAAGATGCAGCGGTTGTAGTCAATGTTGTAGACCTTGGCGTAGCGCTCCGAGCTTGAGATGCGCTTCTCGGCGGTATTCTCCGCAGCTTCAATGTAGATGCAATTCGACGGGCAAGCCGCCGCGCACAGGAAGCAGGCGACGCATTTTTCCAGGCCATTTTCATCGCGCTGCAAGACGTGCGCGCCACGGAAGCGCTCTTGAAGCACTGCCCCGCGCGTCGGACCAGGGCCATCAGGATAGTTCTCAACCTCCGTAGGCTGGAACATTTCCCGGAAGGTGATGCTCATTCCCTTGCTGATGGCCGCGATGTTGCGCACGATGGACATATCTGTATTATACGATGCGTGCGAGGTGATGCTTTGCGGGTTAAAGGACATCTGTGTCCGGAGCCGGATGGCCGAGCGTACGGCACATCGAGGCGATCTGGCCCTTGTGATGAAAAGCATGGGTCAGCGCATGATGGATTACATGTGCGGGCGTACAGCTGATTTCGAACCCATCGTATGCATGCAGTCTTATTTCTTCATTCAATTGCTGGTCCGTCAGGCCTGATAAATAAGCATAGGTCTCACTCTTTACTTTCCCCTGCAAAACCTTTGCATCCTGGATCGCTGGGTAATCAGTAATGTTCCAGCCGTCGAAAGAAACTGCTTGCGCTCTGTGTATCCAGACTGCTTCGCATTGCAGAATGTGAATGACCTGCTCGCCGATGGTCGGGAAACCAAAACCGTTTAGTTTCGTGTTATAGCTGCCCTCAGGCAGCGTTGCGATGTGGTCGAGCATTCTCCCGAGACTGGAGTGCGCCCAATCATGAAATTTGTGGATGCCATCCAGAGTAAACATCTTCCTGTCTCCTCATGACTTGTCTGAGCTATTCGATTCCTAGTTTCTTCCAAATCGCATCCACGCGAGACTTGGTCGCGTCATCCATTTCGATCATCGCTGGCCAGGGGCGGGTAAATCCTTCAGCGGCCCATTTGCGGGTGGCGTCGATGCCCATCTTGCTGCCGTAATTGGGCATGCGAGAAGCATGGTCGAGTGAATCGATCGGGCCTAACGTGAACTGGATATCGCGCTCTGGGTCGATGTTGTTG
>Ga0126371_10001327_pt1 | contig 20798 bp, 14 predicted proteins | sample PanSoiMetaPlot_4_FD_110145 | JGI IMG/M metagenome (GOLD analysis project Ga0126371, IMG submission 110145) | Tropical forest soil microbial communities from Panama - MetaG Plot_4 | ecosystem: Environmental > Terrestrial > Soil > Tropical forest > Bulk soil | place: Panama | collected 2016-02-17 | reverse complement strand
GTTTCAGCCTCAGCGGCCTTGCTCTTCCAGGAACCTCTCGGCCTCAATCGCAGCCATGCAGCCTGTTCCAGCGGCAGTGATGGCTTGGCGATAGCGGCGGTCCTGCACGTCACCACAGGCATAGACGCCGTGCACTTTCGTGAACACGTAGCTATGAGTTTTGAGATATCCGTCGGTGTCCATATCGAGCTGACCGGTGAACATTTTGGCGTTCGGCTCGTGACCAATGCCGAGAAATAACGCACTTGTGGGGAAATCCCAAACCTCATTCGTCTTGACGTTCCGCAGCTTAAGGCCGGTAACTTCCTGCTTGTGTGCATCGTAAACATCTTCGACAACTGTATCGAGCAGGAACTTGATCTTCTCGTGCTTCTGCGCGCGTTGCAGCATGATCTTCGAGGCGCGGAAACTGTCGCGCCGGTGAATCACCGTGACCTTCGTTGCAAAGCGGGTGAGGAAGAGGGCCTCCTCCATGGCGGAATCTCCGCCGCCGACGACAACAATCTCCTTCCCGGAAAAGAAGAAGCCGTCGCAGGTCGCGCATGAAGACACCCCGTGTCCGATCAACTGCTGTTCGTGCGGCAAGCCCAGCCAGCGTGCGGAAGCGCCGCTGGCAATGATGAGTGTACGAGTATGGATCTGCTGATGTCCGAAGTGCAACAGAAACGGTCGTTCGCTGAGATGCGCACTCGTCAGGTGCGCCATGCGGTATTCAGCGCCGAAACGCTCCGCCTGCTTGCGCATATTCTCGACCAGCTGCGGCCCCATGATTCCGTCAGGGAATCCGGGAAAGTTCTCCACCAGGGTGGTCATCGAAAGCTGACCACCAGGCTCGTGCCCTTCAATCACTAGCGGCTTCAGGTTGGCGCGCGCGGTGTAAAGAGCGGCCGTGTGTCCGGAGCATCCGGAGCCGATGATAACGACGTTTCGAATTTCGCTCATGAATTTTTTTGTACGTAGATTGGATGGCCGAGTTCAGATTTCGATGCAACCGTTACCCTGTTAAGCCGAGATCTTCAAACGGGTGCTTATTTCTGTTGTGTTGCAGACTTTCGCATCTTGGATTCTGCTGCCGGCTTCGTCTTTGAGTCTGCGGAAATCTTCGCCAGCTCTTCAGGAACGATCGACTTCACGCGCAGCAACCCGCGGTAGGCACTCAGCACATCCGACGCACTGCGAAACAGAGGCTCATAAACAGTCTGGTCTGGTGCAGGCCCACCCTCGACACCCAAGCATCGCACCAGCGCCACCGAAGGCTTCCCGAAACGCTCCAGGCGCACGCGTGTCACTGGCGTATTCGTCCCTAGCATCGTCTGCGAACTCGTCACCGCAGAGGCGCTGTCCTCGAGGGAGACTTGGATCAAGTCCTTAGGATCGCGCACGTGCAGCACAAGCGTCTCGATCATATTGATGCCGTCGTTGCTGAAGGAGTATTGCACGCTCGCGAAAGTCGCCTGTACCGAAAACTCGCGCCGAATCCGAACGTAACTTGCCACCGACGGCTCCCCAGCCACGTGCCCAGCCTGTCCAACCGAAAGCATGGCCGGCATATCCGTGAGAGTGGACCGGCCGCGCGACACTTCGAAGTCGGCGCTGAAAAGAGGCTGCTTCGGCACTCTTGCCAAGGCAGCGGCGATCTCCTTTTGTTCCTCCGCAGAAGGGGAGCAAACGTTCAACATGTTGACCTTTACCTGCGGTTGTTGGGAAGCATCACTGGGCTGTTGGGAGTTCTGACCAACAGCGGACACTGCAAGAAAAACCATGCAAGGGAGAAATACCGGGATTCTGGGCACGGCGGAATTTTAAACGAGAACCGCCCGAATTCTAAATCGTAAAAGACGCTGGACTCGCGGGGTCCAGCGAGAAAGTCGTAGAATCGTCTTATGGCGAATTTGACACTGGTTTATGGCATGAGACTGCTGCCATCGGAAGACGTGGCCGAGGTCGGCCTGGCTCCCGTGAAGCTTAAAAACGGCCGCGAAACGCACATCACCATGCATGTGCTGGAAGGCAGCAAGGAAGATATCGAAAAGCAGTTGCGCACCAGCCTGGAAGCATTCTTCGATCTCTACCCTGAGATCTGACTCGAAAACACCGGCGTTTGGGGCGTCGTCCACTTTCTCTGTACTGCCGTTGAGGCAGCCTTATAATTCGGAATCTTCTCTCATCCGGCAAAACCGATGGAATGGTCTTATCCAGAATTGCGGCACCGACTGATAAAGGCGGAACTATGGCCGCAAGGCCGGATGGCGCGACTCGCCTGCTATCTAGCAGCATTGGGGGCGGCATTATTCGTGCTGGAAACCCTTCTCAGATGGTTCCGGCTTTCCTGGGGGGACCACCTTGGGGGATGGGTTAGTTTTCTCATATTCTGCGCCGCCGTCCTCTTCTTCATTCTTGCCTTTCGCTGGGTCCGGCGCAGGATTTTGTGGCGACTCCGGAACCGGCTGATCGTTACTTACGTCTTTATCGGGGTCATCCCTGCTGTCCTGCTCGTTGCGATGGGGTTAATCACGCTCTATGGGCTCGGCGGGCAGTTTGCCGTTTTCGTGGTCACATCTGAGGTTCATGCGCAGCTACGAAGTATGGAAGCCGTAAATTCCGCAGTGAGCAGTGAACTGGCCGCCCACCTTGAACATGGCGAAAAGCCGACGGCGGAGGCCTTGGCCGGACTGCGGAAGCGCGATCCCGCATGGAATCGACGCCAAGTATGCGCCTGGTATGGAGATAAACCGCTCTCCCTGTGCGAGGAATTTCAAGGTGCGTCACTGACTCTTCCCGGCTTTGTCAAAGGCAAGTTCCAGGACATTGTTCGCGATCACGACCAACTGCATCTCCGCGTGGCTTCCGTTTTGCAAGTGGGGCCGAGCAAGCTCACGGTCGTCACGAGCGAACCGTTTGACAAAGAGCTTGTCGGCAAAATCGCGTCTGATCTGGGAGAGATCACGCTATACACATCGGCATTTACGTTCGATGCCCCTCAGGCCCACAAAACAAACTCATCAACTGCCAACGAGCCTACAACGTCGCCAACATCCAAGAGCGGAATCGTAATTACTACCGGACCGCAAGGCACCAAGGAAACCAAGGGTCAAGAAGAATTACGGGCAAGTTTCACAGTGGGCGCTATGCCGGAATCAGCGGGAACCTATGATCGCGAGATCACATTCGGCACTCCTCTCGCCGTAGTGGACTGGAGCAACGGGCAGCCGCAGCAAGTCGGAGCAGTGCTGCAGGTCACAACGAGGCCTGCAGTGCTTTACAGCCACCTGTTCGCCGCTTTAGGCGAGTTCGTGCGTGGAGTTGCGTACATCCTGATGGGCGTGGCGATGTTTTTCGCCATTATCGAACTGATCGCTCTTATTATCGGCACGCGCATGACTCGTACTGTAACGGGCGCCGTGGCGCAACTGCACGATGCCACACGGCACGTCGACCGTGGAGATTTCAGCCACCGCATTCCCGTACGCTCGAGCGATCAACTGGCCGATCTGGCGCATTCGTTTAATACGATGACCGCCTCGATCGAAAAACTGATCCAGGAGCAAAAAGAAAAGCAGCGGCTGGAAAACGAACTGGCGATCGCGAAAGAGGTACAGGACCAGCTATTTCCACGGCATGTCCCTGAATCAGAGTCACTGGAAGTCTATGGTTTCTGCCGCCCTGCACGCACAGTCAGCGGCGATTACTACGATTTTCTGGCGGCCAGCTCGCACAAGTTGATCCTGGCGGTCGGCGACATCAGCGGGAAAGGAATCTCTGCCGCGCTTCTGATGGCGACGATCCACTCGGCGGTCCGGGCGTATAGCCTCGAAAGTCTGCCGCAGATGCGCGAACTCGCGGCTGTGGGCGCAGTTTCCGGGTCTGGAAGGATGATGGTCACGTGGCCAGAGGGCGTCGAGGTCTCTCCAGGGGCCTTGCTGGGGTTGCTCAATCATCAGCTCTACGAAAGCACTCCCGCAGAGAAATACGCGACCCTGTTTCTGGGAATCTATGACGGCCGCACGCGCCGCCTCACCTACAGCAATGGTGGCCACTTGCCGCCGATCCTGATTGGAGAAGATGGTTCGGTGCGAAAGTTGGAAGCCGGGGGAACCGTAGTCGGCCTCTTCGATGGTATGACGTATGAAGAAGGATCGGTTGAGATGCATCCGGGAGAGATTTTTCTGGCGTACAGCGACGGCGTTACCGAACCAGAGAATGATTTCGGAGAATTTGGCGAAGAAAGGCTCATCGACCTGGTCAGAGATAATCGCTATCTGCCTCTGGGGGAAATTAGCCAGGTCGTCACGACCGCAGTCGACAACTGGATCGGCGACAACGAACAGCCCGACGATGTAACGCTAGTATTAGCTCGAGCGAGATGATGAGCGGAACGCCGTCCGGCGATGGGGAATGCAGGGTTGCACAACGATTTCCGCTCAGGAATAGGAATTTGGTTCGTATCAGGGCATCGCTTCAGCGATGCCGAAAACAAACGCGGAAAAACAAACGGCTTTAGCCGCTGCCTGCAGCCAGCAGCGGCTAAAGCCGAAATTCTTGGATGACATTTCAGCACGGCTGAAGCCGTGCCCTGATACGAACCGCAATCTCCTCAGATCTTCTGCTTCTTCCACTTCCCCTGCTTGAACAGAATCGCGCTGGCGGCAGCCATCGCCGACTCTGCAATTGCGATCGAGAAGAAGACTCCATTGGAGTGCATCCCGAGCGGCTTCGCGAGTACATACGCCAACGGAATCTCGAACAACCAGAATCCGAAGAAATTCACGATGGTTGGAGTGATCGTGTCTCCGGCGCCGTTAAATGCCTGCATCATGACCATGAAGTAGGCATAGCCGAGATTTCCGTAACTCACGATGCGTAAGCAGGCAGCTCCGAGCTTCACGACCTCCGGGTCACTAATAAACAGTCCCACGATAGGCTCGGCAAAAAGTATGAACAGCACGCCCACCGCACCCAGAAAGATCATGTTATACACTCCGGTACGCCAGACGGCTTTCTCGGCGCGATCTGGCTTCTGCGCACCGAGATTCTGACCGACCAACGTGGCAGCGGCATTACTCAATCCCCATGAAGGCAGGATCACGAAAATCACAATGCGTATCGCAATCGTGTATCCCGCGATGGCGGCTGCACCAAATGTGCTCACGATGCGGACAAGCCCAATCCAGCTTGTGTGTGCGATCGCAAACTGCAAGATTCCGGTAAAAGAAACCCGTATCAGCCGCCAAAGGACATCGAACTGGACCCGGATTTGGCGCGCGAGAACACGAATACGCTCCGTCCCTTGCAGTAGTCGATAGAACTGATAGATCACAGCAATACTTCGGCCGGTGAAAGTTGCCAACGCAGCGCCGGTGACTCCAAGCTTCGGAAACGGGCCCCATCCGAAGATGAGACAGGGATCCAGAATCAGGTTGATAATGTTCGACACCCAAAGCAGCCGCATCGCAATGGCGGCGTCACCTGCACCTCGGAAGATCGCATTGTTCAGAAACAGCAGCAGCACCGCGCCGCTCCCCCCCAGGCAGATTCTGGTGTAGCCGCTTCCGACAGCGATGATCGCCGGAGTCGCGCCCATTAGTCGCAGAAGATTGGGCGCGAAGATTCCGCAAGGAACTCCGATAGCCAACGACACGAGCAATCCCAGAAAGATTGCCTGGACAGCGGCCACCGCCCCACCTTCGGGATCTTTCTCGCCGATGCGCCGGGCCACCATTGCCGTCGTTGAGAGACTCAGTCCCATGGCCACGGCGAAAACGAGGCTCAGCATCGACTCGCTCAAACCGACGGTCGCAACGGCATCGGCGCCGAGCCTGCTGACCCACGCCACATCCACGACGGCGAACAAAGACTCCAGCGCCATCTCCAAGACCATCGGGACCGCCAATAGCAAGATGGCGCGGTTTAGATCGGCAGTGGTGTAGTCCTGATGAGATCCGCGAACGGCCTCAACCAGGGACTCCCACAATGAGCGCCGCTGCTCCCCTGCAGCTACGCTGGCGATCGCTTCCATAAAAACCTTGAACTTTCCGCGTGCAAGCAAAAGCACGCTAGGCTTGCCGCATTAGAAATCGGAAAATAATCGGGAACCCGAAGACCGGGTCAAAAGTGGAGGCGAACTATCGAGGGACAATCATGGTGTTCCTTAGCGTGGATCGTCTCGAAAATCTGGACCCACGGGAAACAGACCGTTGTGAGCATATTACCGCAAGAACGCCCCGAGTCAAATAGAAAAGCGGCAAATGCTCGGAGGTCCATTTGCCCCTCCCTGAGGAGGTATGAGTGATGTGGGCTCTCTGGAACAAGACGATCATAGGAAGTCAGGCGCTGCCGCGAAAGATAACTAAGGTGCGGTGAGCGGGAGTGTTTGTTAGAAAGTGCTTAGGTCTTTTGTCGAGATCGCCACGTTTCAAAGTTTCAAGGTTTCAAAGACCATCGAAATGCGCAGAGACTTCCTAAACATTGTACAACTGTGAACTGTTAGGCTGGGCTGACGATTGCAACCTTACTTCTTGGGCAGGGCTAGCACTCGCGCCGATACCGCCGAATTCTTCAGTGTCCCTCCGAGGACCAAAGGTCCTAGCGGAGTGAAGACCAACCCACGCGAGTCGGCGCGAACGTCGTAGGTATCTTCCATCATCATTTCCCATCGCGAACCGTGGAGATCAAATGCAAAGGTCACAGGCGAGAGTTCGGCTGGCTTGCCGTCGGCGGCGAGTCCCTTGAAATTATGGGGAGCCAGCGTCCCTCCCGAAAACACAACACGGTGGTCGTGTTCGCCAGCTCCGGCTACAATCCCGAAGCGTCCAGGCCCCGGATGAGCTGGAAGTTTGCTCCATTCGATCTTGTTCGGATCTTTGCGATCGATTTTTCCCATCCAACATTCATCCGAAGCCGCGTACTGCCCGTTCGTCGCGGCTTTCTTCGCGCCGTCGACGTACACGATCGTCTCGTCTGTGATTCCCCCGGCGTGCCCGAACACTGGCGTTCCGGGTGAGGGCGTAGCCTGGCTCCAGGCATTTTTGTCAATGTCATAGACTTGGACGTTGTTCACCGGACCATCTTTCGCTCGGCCGCCAATGATGTAGATAAAGCGGTCGTGGCTGACCCCGATCACGGCATTGTCGATCGGGATTGGCAGATCCGCAGCACGGTACCAGCGATGGTCCTCGGGTATGTAGGAATTAGCATCACCCACGGTGAACTCGTTCCCCTGGCCGTCAATCACGTATCCGCCGAACACAAATACCTGTCCCTTAGCACCAATCGCAGCCGACGCCAGCCGGCCTGCAACCCCAGGTACCGGGCGCCCCTCCACCCACTTTCCCGACTTCAACGAGAGCACATACATCCGGTTGGAGACGTCATCCCAGGTTCGCTTGGTGCCTATTCCCATGAGCGAATAGACGTCGATGCCGCTCTTGAGCGAGGCAACGGAATTAAAGGTGACGGCTGAGGGCATCGGCGGAATTTTTGGCTGCTCTGCACCGAGCAGAAAACCGATCAGCAGGACCGGGAGGAAATACGTGATCTTCTTCGTCATTGCTGAGATATTACGTCTTTGGGCAAGCGGGGGCAAAGGGACAGCCACGGGAACGGCTTCAAAGGCTTACTGCACGAATCCTTGACGGATTCCATGAATAAAATCGGTATAGGCAGGGGTGTGTCCGGTTTCACGCATGTGACTGGCGATCTGACCGCGGTGATACGCCGAGTGCATCACGACGTGCGTCAGCACATCCACGATCGTGCTGGTCCACGATTCGCCCTTGGTGTTCTTGTAAGTGATGGTTTGGGACACATCTCCGGCGGTAGCCAAATCGAGATACTCGTGCCAGCGTGTGGCCAAGTCAGCGGCCTCCAGCTGGCACCGATTCAAGTCGAAGTTCGGCCATACAGGGACACTCTGGGTTTGTTGTGTCAATCGCTCAAGCCAGACTCGCTCAGCACCAAAAATATGAGCCACCAGGTTCAGCGAACGCGCATCCTGCCCAGCAGCAGCAATGGCGGTCAATGTCTCTCGATTGGCCCAGGCGTTATAGGAGAATTCGCGGCGCAAGTAGTCGGCTAGATTCACGATAGCTTCCTCCCAGTAGAATTTACGAGTTTGCCCCAGCGACAACTGCCGGGCGAACTTGTAACGATCCTTTTACATTGCGAGAATAAACTCTCAGGGTTGTAGCTCTACTCATCACTTCGATGCCACGCAAAGCTTTACAGATGCGAAACAGTGAAGGTCAGGCAGGCGAAACCAACGCTCGCCCTAAGTTGGCAAAGTCGGCACCGGGCAGGCAGGAAGTGCGAGCGGCAGGCCCCGACGATCTCTCGCGCCTCGCGTTGAAAGCCTGCCTGATCGCCCGGGATGCAGCTTTCAACGTTCGCGATCTCCTCACGCACTCCTCACGTATGGCTTTCCTGGCGATCAAGGATTGCGAAAAAGAGCTTGACCTGATCGAGCGGCAAATTGACGAACGGTTGCCCGCCGCTATAACAAGGGTTAACGAGGCACGCGCCCGTCAATTGCTGTCCAGCCTGAAGTCAACGACTGACCTTGAGCGCATTGGAGATCTGGTAATGAGCGTGGCGCTGCGTGTGCAGGCGCGGACGGTCAAAATTCCGGCATCCGACGTGCGTCAACTCGTGGAGATGTCCGCGATTCTGCGCGAGATGCTCGATCTGATCCATACCGGCTTCTCGAAGCTCGACCTTGAGTGCGCGCGTAAAGTGCTCCAAATGGATAAAGAAATCGACCGCATCTGTCATGCGCTCTTTCAAAAGCATCTCGCCGAAACCGTGCCGCAGGGCGATACCTCGGGATTTGAAATCCTACTGATGGCGCAGGCGCTTGAGCGCGCGGGCGATCACAGCACCAATCTTGCGGAGGATCTCTACAGCCTGATCGAAGGCCGCAGCCTTCGACACGTACCTAAAAAGAAAGCAGCAAACTGATCCAGGGAACTTGTGACTTCATTAGTATTTCCAAGCTCAACTCATGATTTACTTTACAAATTCATCATTCATTAACAATTGAGCAACATTCGCGCAACATTCTCACCATAGAGTTTCTGAGTACCGAATCTCATCCAATCTGAACTGGATAACCAAGCAGAATCCTGACTCATGCATTTTCCCGCCGAACCTTCTGAAAGAATCCTTGGCACCGGCGCGTCGGGGCAGTTTCGGCCGCTGATCTTTGTGGTCGAGGATGAGGAAGACATTGCACGTCTGATTGCCCATAACCTTCAGGCCGCCGGATTTGACGTACAAAGTTTTGTGAGTGGTGCTTCCGTGTTGAGCGAAGCCATGCGTGAAGTGCCCGCGCTCTTCTTACTGGATGTAATGCTTCCCGGCGCGGACGGATTCGAGTTGTGCCGGCACATCCGGCAAACTCCGGCACTCTCTGCGACTCCGATCATTTTCTTAACAGCCAAGACTTCTGAAGCGGACCGCGTCAAAGGCCTTGAGTTGGGAGGCGACGATTACGTCACGAAACCCTTCAGCCCGCGCGAACTGATCGCACGTATCCGTACCGTGCTTCGCGGAATGGGACACACGGCAACCGGGGTGGAAGTCCTAAGACTCGGTGATCTCGAGATTGATGTGTCTTCGATGACCGTCCAGGTTGGCGGACGAAACGTTCTCACCACGGTGCGCGAATTCCGACTGCTCGAATATCTGGCCGCACATCGCGGTCGAGTGTTAACCCGCGACCAACTGCTCGATGCCGTTTGGAAGGAAACCCCGTTCGTGACACCCCGCTCGATCGATGTCTACATTCGGCGCCTTCGCGAGAAAATTGAACGCGATCCGCGGCATCCGGAGTACCTGAAAACGCTGCGCGGTATTGGATATCGCTTCGAGATCCCCAAATAGCCTGCTTTTCAAGACCTGCTTAGTCTGAATCGCCTAGGGTCGTTTATTCTGTTGAATCTACCCCTTTGCGATGGCGAAAAAGTCCAAATTTCTGTGGCAAGTCGACGACCAACAGTCGCGACTGGCGGAGTTGACCGCTCATTCCGACGAGCCTGCTAAAGACAATCCTTTGCGCCGCGACGTTCGCTCGCTGGGCGCAATTCTCGGACAAGTGCTGGCGGAGCAGGGTGGTCAAGAACTCTTCGCGGCCGTCGAAGAATTACGCCACTTGATGATTGAACACCGCGAAAGTGTTCGCCGGAATCCAGATCAGGCGTCATCTTCGGAACTGCTACGCAAGGCACAGACCATCGTCTCGAAGATGGATCTCTCCTGCGCATATCAGGTCACCAAGGCCTTCGAGACTTATTTCGAACTGACGAATTTGGCGGAAACGAACCATCGCAAGCGCCGACGGCGCGCCGGAAAACTGGACGGCGATAACGCCCCGCTCTCCGGATCATTTCGTGGAACTCTTCTGCGCATAAAAGAGGCTGGCCTTCCAGCCGAAGAAGCGCTGGCGGCGTTAGGCCAAATACAGATCACGCCAGTCTTCACGGCACATCCGACGGAAGTCGCTCGTCAGACTGTGCTGCTGAAGCGGCGCCGCATCGCGCAAGAACTGGAGCGGTTGGATCATCTTCCCCTGACGCCGGAGGCAGCAGAAAACTGCGAAGATCAGATTCGCGCCGAGGTCACTTCCCTCTGGCAGACCGATGAGGTTCGCTTGGCAAAGCCCACGGTGGACGATGAAATCCGAATGGGCTTGCGCTACTTCCGGCTCTCGCTCTTCGATACGCTACCAAAGATCTACGACGAGATCGTGGAATCGTTCCGGGAAGTCTACAACCTGGAACTTGATGACTCCTCCGTTCCAAACATCATTCACTTCGGAAGCTGGATTGGTGGTGATCGGGACGGCAATCCGCTGGTCAAGCCAGATTGCACCCGGAACGCCCTCGAAATGGCCCGGTCGCTCATCCTGCGCGAATATCTAGACAACGTCGAATCGCTAAGCGATCGCTTGAGTTCGTCCCGCCGCCAAACGGGTATCTCGGAAGAATTGCTGGCCCGGCTCAAGCACTACGAAACTTCGATCCCCGGAGTCCATCTGGCCTGGGGACCGCATAATCAGGCCGAGAGCTACCGCCGCTTTGTCTCCTACATCTTTCACAAATTGCAGCACACACGCGAAGTGGGAGCTGATCCTGCCGCGTATAACAGCGGTGATGAACTTGAACACGACTTGGTGCTCGTGCAGAAGAGCCTAAAGGCGAACAAAGGCGAGCGTCTCGCACACGTCTACCTGAGCTCGCTTTTGCGAAAAGTGCGGAAGTTCGGATTTCATCTCCACGCTCTAGACATCCGGCAGCATGCGCGTGTGCATGCACAGGCCTTGGAGGAGCTTGGTCCGGCGCTTGACGGCGAACCGCAATCGGAACAAACCCGTGAACTCCTCGACACCTTCCGCACCATTGCTCAGCTGAAGACGAAGTACCCCGCGCACGCGATTCAACGCTACATCATCAGCGGTGCGGAAACCGATGGGGATGTGCTTGCAGTTGTGCAACTCGCGAGAGCGACCGGGGTCACTATCAAGGGATCAGCCAACGATCCCGGCTTGATGCCCGTCCCCCTGTTCGAATCGATCGATTCGCTTCGCGCGGCCGCCGGCGTGATGCGGCGACTGTGGAGCGATCCTGAATACAAATCACTGGTCGACTCCTGGGGAAGCTGGCAGGAGGTCATGCTCGGCTACTCCGATTCCAACAAAGACGGAGGCATGCTCACCAGCACATGGGAACTCTACAAGGCCCATCGTCAGCTGCATAGCGCGGCCCGCGAGTTCGGCATCAAACTCCGTCTCTTTCATGGCCGAGGTGGCACCGTCGGTCGCGGTGGAGGCCCGACGCACGCCGCGATTCTCGCTCAGCCTCCGGGGTGCTTCTCCGGTCACATACGCGTGACAGAACAGGGCGAGGTGCTGAACTGGAAATACGCCGACCCGGTCCTCGCTGAATGGAATCTTGAACTCATGATCGCTGCCAGCCTCGAGGCATTCAAGCAGCCGGATCAGTCTCGAACTGCGCCTCCCGCGGAGTGGGAAGAAGCGATTGAAGAAATGTCGCAGGAGGCATACGGTCTTTACCGCCGCGAGATCGCGGAGAACCCAGACGTGATCGAGTATTTCGAGCAGGCGACACCCGTAAACGAATTGGACCTAGCCCGCATTGGCTCCCGTCCTGCCCGGCGTAGCAAAAGCCGTCGCCTGGAAGATCTTCGCGCCATTCCCTGGGTCTTCGGATGGATGCAGAGCCGCCACGCAGTTCCGGCCTGGTTTGGCGTAGGTCACGCCCTCGAGAAATTCGCAGAAAAGAGCGCGGCGCACGAATCCTCGCTGCGCCAAATTGCACGCGGCTTTCCGATGTTCGCCGACTTGCTACGCAACGTAGAACTCGGGATGGCCAAGGCCGATCTTGGCATCGCCCGCGAGTATTCCGGTCTGGTGAAGAACACCCCCCTGCGGAAACGAGTGTTTTCCATGCTGGAAGCTGAGTTCCTGCGAAGCCGCCAGATGATTCTGCGAATAACCGGCCAACGCGAGTTGCTCGCCCGCAACCGGGTGCTGGCCCGCTCTATTCGGCTGCGGAATCCTTACGTGGACCCCATGAGTCTGATTCAAGTCGAGTTGCTGCGGCGCAAGCAGGAAGGACAGCGGACCTCGGACCTGGAATATACGCTAGGAGCCACCATCAACGGGATCGCCGCCGGGCTGCACAATACCGGCTGATCTTAGACCGCGACGCGTTGTAAACGCTCGCTAACCTCGCGCGTTGGCGTGCGTCTGTAGTATCGTGACCGGTCAGGCTGACGTGTGTCTTTATCCGGCCTGGTTTTGGAACTCGCAGCCCTTGCAATGCGTAACTTCCACTGTCAAAGTGTGACCAAAATCTCTTCATAGAGGATCTATGTCTATTTCCCGATTCGTTACCGCGCTGGCTTGCGTCTTCGCCGTATCGGCATCTTTTGCCCAGAATCTTCCCGCACACCGCGCACGCCCCGCTGTAGTTGCAGCGGACGCAGCCAAGGACGCCAAGCTCGAGCACTTCGATGCCAACATCGCCGACCGAACGCTCGATCCGTGCGATGGCTTTTACAAATACGCCTGCAGCAAGTGGATGACCTCCAATCCGATCCCCGCGGATCAGGTTTACTGGAGCACCGGAAGCAGCCTCGAACTGTGGAATGAAGGCGTGCTCCGCGAGACGCTGGAAAATGCCAGCAAGCCCGACCCAAATCGCAGCGCCCACCAACAAAAGATTGGCGACTATTGGGCCGCCTGCATGGACGAAAGCGGCATCGAGTCTGCCGGCCTGAAGCCGCTCGAACCAGAACTCGCCCGCATTGCTGCTCTCAAGTCGAAGAAGGAACTCACTGCCGAGATCGCACACCTGCAGCATCTTTATCCCGGAGCATGGGAGCCTGGAGACAATCAGAGCAGTTCCGCTATTTTCGGCTTCACGGGAATTCAGGATTACGATAACGCGGCGATGGTCGTCGCTCAAATCGATCAGGGCGGCTTGAGCCTTCCAACGCGCGACTACTATTTGAAGACCGATGACAAGTCGAAGGAAATCCTTGCCAAGTACCGCACCCACATCCAGAAGATGTTCATCCTGGCAGGAGAATCGGAAGCACAAGCCGCAGCTGATGCCGGTACCGTCATCGAGTTAGAAACCGCAATGGCCCAGGCGCAGATGGACAACGTCAAGCGCCGCGATCCCAAGAACGTCAACAACAAGATGAGCCTGGCCGAGGTGCGAACTCTGGCTCCTTCCATTGACTGGGATGGCTACTTGAAGGCAGTGAAGGCTCCCATCAGCGATCACTATATTGTGACGTCACCGGACTTCTTCCGCGCCGTCGAAAAGCTGATTAACGATCACCCGCTCGATCACTGGAAGGCGTACTTGCGTTGGCAGGCGATTCATCGTTCTGCTCCGTACTTGACCAAGGCGCTGGTTGACCAAAATTTCGATTTCTTCTCGCACACCCTTGCCGGCGCTGAAGAACAACTGCCCCGTTGGCGTCGCTGCGTACACGCTGCCGATCGTGATCTGGGTGAGGCGCTCGGTCAAGCCTACGTGGATCGCGCGTTCCCGCCGGAGAGCAAGGCTCGCACTCTGCAGATGGTTCATGCCATCGAAACAGCCCTCACTTCTGACATTCAAAGCCTGTCGTGGATGTCTCCAGCCACCAAGGAACAAGCGATCGTCAAGCTGAAGGGGATCGAGGACAAGATCGGCTATCCCTCGCACTGGCGTGATTACTCAAATGTCGAGGTCGTGCGGGACAACTATCTGAACAACGTGGGGCAAGCTTCGTCCGCGGAGTTCGAGCGCTGGGTGGCCAAGATCGGTAAGCCTGTTGACCGCTCCGAGTGGACCATGACCCCACCCACGATCAATGCGTATTACGATGCACAACTGAACACAATCAATTTCCCGGCAGGAATTCTGCAACCACCTTTCTTCGATCCAGCCAAAGACGATGCTGTGAACTTTGGCGCGATCGGGATGGTCATCGGACACGAGATCATTCACGGCTTTGACGATGAAGGCCGCAAGTTCGACGCCAAGGGCAACCTCCGGGACTGGTGGACTGCCGACGACGCAAAGAAATACGACGAGCGCGGCAAATGCATCTCTGACGAGTACACGCAGGAAGTGCCCGATGCGGGAGCCGGAGTCAAGCAAAACGGCCTGCTCACGCAAGGAGAAGATACTGCTGATAACGGCGGCATCCGGCTTGCGCTCGCCGCACTCGAGGCAGACCTCAAACAGCAAGGCAAGTCGCTCGACGACAAAGGCGACGACGGCTGGACTTACCGCCAGCGCTTCTTCTTGTCGAATGCGTATTCGTGGTGCGCAAACGTCCGCCCGCAGATCGCCCGGCTGATTGTTACTTCGGACCCGCACTCGCTACCCGTATTCCGCATCGACAATGTGCTGTCAAATATGCCGGAATTCGAGCAGGCGTTCAACTGCAAGGCAGGGCAGAAGATGGTGAGAGCCAACGCCTGCAGGGTCTGGTAAGAATTCCAAAAAATGTCATGCTGAGCGAAGAACGAGCAGCGCGAGAAGCGCTGCTCGTTCGCAGTCGAAGCATCCCTACTTGCAAAACAATCCTGGAGGTAGGATGCTTCGACTCCACCCTGAGATCGCACACGCGATCTCACTGTTCCGCTCAGCGCGACACGCTGCTTGCGGCAGAACTGCAGCGAACTCCCATCTACCGGTTAATGTCTTCCTTGTTCTGAAGCCGCTTCACGTAATTTTCCAGATTCGACTTGTTCGAATCGGGAGCACTCGTCAGCGAGAGCTTCACTTCCTTCACCGCGTTGTCGAAGTCTCCCTGAGAGCTGTAGACCCGCGCGAGTCCCATGTGCGACGTCCAATAGTCCGGGAACTTCTTTGCCGTAGAACGGAAAATCGCGAACGCCTCGTCCTGCTTCTTTTCACCCTGCAATTGCCGCGCAAAGAAATAGAGTTGCAGCGCGCTCGCCTTGTCCAGTGCCTTGGCCCTGAATACTTCTGCATCTTGATTACGGCCCATGGCGGCCAGAATCTTCGACTTATTCAGCAGATTGTCATAGCGCTCTTCGGCCTGAATCGAGAGATCTTCATCCTTCAGCGCCTCATCGAGATTGATCTTGTTAGTCAGGAAATACTGGGCAGCATCGTCCCACCCTTCCCAGTAATACTGATTCAAGCCACGAATCTGCTGCCGAAGGCTGGCCGTCACGATATCGTTCACGTTGATCTGCACTTTGAACGGAACGGCAACCTTGTCCCAACTCATGGTCACGACGGTTGAATCAGGCTTGACGTCGTTGAAGTCGTAGGCCAATGCGTCATGTGTATCGGTTGGCTGGGGCTTCACGGTCACGCGCAAAGCGTCTTCGTCCTGCTTGTAAGTAAAGCTTCCCCACGCGCTTGAGTTTTTCGAGAAGATCACGGTCCACTGGCTCTCGCCCGGAATCATGTGTATGCCGTAGGTGCCTTTGTCGAGTGCTTGGCCTTCAATGGTCACCGGATCGGTAAAGGTAATCGTGGTGTTCTCATTCGCCCCTGCCCGCCATACCTGCCCATAAGGTACGACCTTGCCCCAGATCTGGCGGCCGTTGGCGAGTGGCCGATGATAGTTAATCGTGATGTCAGTGATCCCAATGCGTTGCGAAACGAGCGCGTGCTGGCTGGCGCGCGGCAGCTTAAGCATCAGGGTTTCGCCGGTGGCAGTTTGTGCATGTCCCACACCGGCAGCAAACACAACACCGGCAAACAGAACTAGCAGACGGCTTTTATGCATGGAAATCTCCTTCTCGCTGCCGATTTTTCCGGACTCATCAGGCAGCCGACGTTTCAAATGCTGATTTGGAAATCGTGAATTGAGCACAGGGAATCGGTGCTGGTGGGCTTAGACGGACGGAGGCGGGGGAAGTAAGCGAATGGGCCGCCTAGAGTTCGACCTTCCGTCGAAGTAGCCCACCCTCTTGACAAACCACCCCACAAAGGGCAGAATTCTTAAAGGCGAACAAAAAGCGAACATAACTATCGCCTCCGGGCTTCGGGCCCGGCGCTCCCTGAAATACTTGAGGATTCTATGTCTACCGTGGTGGTTTCCACTTCGGCGGCCTTGGGCCGCCCTTGTCTTTTTAATGACGAATCCCCTTCTCGTGTGGGGACAACCATCGGCTGTCCGGTCGAGCGTAGCTCGACCGGCCATCTTCTATCTACGATTAATGGTCGGAAAATTCCTTCTGCCAGCATCACCCGGGCTTCGCGGCTCGAAATCCGCCCGGCACCCGAAATGGTCACCAGCGGCATCGACGCGCTCGATGCCCTGACCGGCGGCCTGCCACGCGGATGCCTCAGCGAACTCTGCGGCCCCGCCTCCTCCGGACGCACCAGCATAATGCTGGCGGCTTTAGCCGCCGCCACCCGCCGCGGCGAATACTGCGCCCTCATCGATGCCAACGACACCCTTGATCCGCAGTCGATAGCGGCAGCGGGTGTTGACCTCGATCACCTGTTGTGGGTGCGCTGCGGAGAACATACTTCACAAAATTCGCAGCCGAAGCAAAATGGGTGCCCCACTTCTCGCACGCCTTCGGTGCGAGAAGTGGGGATTTTCCCGACAACCGCATTCGAATTCGACCGCACAAAGCCACGCGCCTTCGAGCACCGCCTCGAGCAAGTCCTGCGCGCGACCGATCTACTACTCGAAAGCGGAGGCTTCGGCCTGATCGTCCTCGACCTCGCCGACCTGCCGCCGCAAGCCGCGCGCCGCATTCCGTTGACGACCTGGTTCCGTTTCCGCCGCGCCATCGAAAACAAACCGACAATTCTTCTCGCGATCGAACAACAACCCATCGCCGGAAGCTGCTCGTCGCTCCTGCTGCAGTTGGGAACAGCAAAAAACGATATCGGCCACGGCAATGAACCCGGCGATGAACCAGCTGCGAAGCAGCGAAAGAATGCAGCCCACGGCGTAAGCCGTGGGTCGAATGCAGAAGAGGACCAAGCTCCGAAGGGGCGAAAGAAAATCTGTGCGGGAGATGCACTTGATTCGCCTCCTTCCCACGCGCACCTGCTCACTGGACTCGCAATCAACGCGGAATTAACCCGCTCGCGATTAGAACGCAAACCCGCGCGATCCGTAATCTTCGAAACGAAAACGGCATGGGCGGGATGAAACGAAATGACTAAATGTCTAAATGACTAAATGATTTAATGACTCAATGATTCAGCCGCCATGCCGTTCGCCTGCATCTACGTTCCGAATTTTTCCGTGGCCGCGGCGCTTCGCGCCGAACCGGAGCTGGCAATGCGCCCACTCGCCATCCTCGAAGGCCAACCTCCACTGGAAAAAATTTTGGCGGTGAATGGTAAAGCGAGCGACCTCGGCATCGCCCCTGGCATGAGCAAGGCCCAAGGCGAACTATGCATGGAACTCGCGTTACGCCTGCGCTCCCCTCTTCAGGAGTCTTCGGCACATGCTGCCCTGCTCGACTGCGCCCAATCATTCTCTCCCTGCGTGGAAGATTCCGCCTGCGACACGGTTCTGCTTGATCTTGCGGGCATGGAATCTTTGCTGGGCTCATTACCAGAAATTGCCCGCGCCATTTTCGAGCGCGCTGCGGCACTCGAACTCAAAGCCCACATCGCGGTTGCGTCGAATCCGGACGCCGCCGTAATCGCCGCCCGTGGATTTTCCGGAGTCACCGTAATCCCCGCAGGCAAAGAAGCTGATCACCTGAGCCCGCTGCCAGCAAAAGTTTTGTTGGATGACCGTCTGCAGGCGGATCAGAAAGAAGAAGCCGATCGCCTGTTCGAAACCCTCGACCGCTGGGGCATTCGCAACCTCCGCGCTCTGGCTGCACTGCCACAAATTGCGCTCAGCGAACGCCTCGGACAGCAAGGCCTGCTTCTGCAACAACTGGCGCGAGGGGCTGCGTCGCGCACTCTAATTCCCGTAGAAGTGCCGCTGATATTCGAAGAAGCTGTAGAACTCGAGCATCCCATCGTCCTGCTCGAGCCCTTAGCCTTCCTGCTAAATCGCCTGCTCGAGCAAATCTGCACACGCCTTGGTTCACGCGCGCTCGCCACACAGGAACTGCGCCTCACGCTTGAACTGTCGAATCTAACCGGCGTTGAAGATGATTTTGAAAATGTCGGCATCCCAAGCGAGAGCGATGGGACGAATGGCCTCATGTGGGGACAGCCGCCTAAGCCTGCCCTGAGCGCTGTTGAAGACGCTGTCCGGCGGAGCGAAGCTCCGCATTTTGGTCGACAAACCAAATTCATCCGCAAGCTAAGCCTTCCTCTTCCCATGCTCGATGCCAAAGTTTTCCTGAAGCTCTTGCAACTCGATCTGAATGCTCATCCCCCCGGAGCACCGATCGTGAAAATTCATCTGGCAGCAGAACCTGCGCGCCCGCGCTCGACGCAAGGCGGACTATTTCTCCCACCAGCGCCTGAACCGGAAAAGCTGGAACTCACGCTTGCCCGTATTGCCGGTATCGTCGGTGAGCACAAAGTCGGAGCGCTGGAGTTGCTCGACACGCATCATCCCGAAGGATTTCGCATGCGCCGTTTTGTCGCCGAGGTTGCGCGCAAAACCCCGCAGAAGAAAACTCCGGACTCCACGGAGGCGCAAGCGGCCATCACCGCGCTGCGCCGATTCCGTCCGCCACTGCGCGCGAACGTCAGACTGGAAAACGGGCAGCCAGTGCATTTGATCTGCCGCAGAAAAGATGTTCAAGGAGATGTGCTCTGGAAGGCTGGCCCCTGGCGCTTTTCCGGCGACTGGTGGGAGCGTGTTGCCTGGTCCCGCGACGAATGGGACCTGGCCCTGCGCAACGGCGAAGCCGTCTCGTTTTACCGCCTCGTGCACGACTTGCTCGGCGGATCGTGGTTTGTAGAGGGAACGTATGACTGAAGAGATCTAAGAATTTAGTCATTTAATCATTTAGTCATTTAGCCAATTGAGGGTTGAGTGGGTTCCAATGACTAAATGACTAAATGAATCAATGACTAAATGTATGTTGAACTTCACGCCCGCTCGGCTTTCAGCTTCCTCGAAGGCGCTTCCCTGCCTGAGGAACTGATCGGCGTGTGTCAGCATTTCAACATGCCGGCCATGGCGCTGCTCGACACCGATGGTGTCTACGGCTCCCCGCGATTCCATCTGGCAGCTGATAGAGCCAAGATCAAGGCGCATATCGGTGCCGAAGTTACATGTACGCCCCTCAATACTGTCATCCTGAGTGGAGCAAGTGCGAAACGAAGTGAAGCAGTTGCGGAGTCGAAGGATCCCTACCCCCAGCAGTCGGTAAAAGGGGTAGAGATTCCTCGCTCCGCTCGGAATGACAAATCTGTAGGGAGCAACAGAGCGTTCCGCCTTCCTCTCCTCGTCGCCTCTCGCGCCGGCTACCAAAACCTTTGCCGCCTGATCACCAAAATGAAGCTGCGCGCGAAAAAAAGAGAAGGCGCCGTCACCGCACAGGAACTGCAAGAACACGCAGAAGGTCTCATCTGCCTCACAGGTGGCGAGGAAGGCCCGCTCGCAGCAGCGCTTCAGCAAGGTGGCATCGATAAAGCACGCAGTCAGATTGATCAACTCATCGGCATCTTCGGGCCGCGCAATGTTTACGTTGAACTCCAGCGCCACTTTCACCGCGCCGAAGAATCTCGCAACCGCGCTGCCATCGATCTCGCCCGCTCGTTCCATCTTCCTCTGCTTGCGACCAACGGCGTGAACTATGCCATCCCCAAAGCTCGTGAACTCTGCGACGCCTTCGCCGCGATTCGCCACCACCACACGCTTTCCACTGCTGGACGTCTACTCGCACGAAACTCAGAGCGCCACCTGAAATCTCCGCAGGAGATGCAGCAGCTCTTCGCCGACCTGCCGGAAGCCATCAACAACACCGTCGAACTTTCCTCGCGTCTCGAATTCACTCTCGACAATCTCGGCTATGAATTCCCGCGCTATCCCGTACCAGAAGGCGAGACGATGAATTCTTACCTGCACCAGAAAGCGTGGGAAGGGTTTCATGAACGCTATGGCCGCAAGCAACCTGAACCGCAAGTGAAAGCCCGCCTGCAAATCGAGAAAGAGCTGAAGCTGATCGAAAAGCTCAAACTTGCCGGATACTTCCTCATCGTCTGGGACATCGTCCGCTACTGCCGCGAGCAAAAAATCCTCGTGCAAGGACGCGGATCGGCTGCCAACAGCGCCGTCTGCTACTCACTCGGCATAACGGCTGTAGACGCCGTGAGCATGGAACTACTCTTCGAGCGCTTTCTCTCGGAAGAACG